>FUFK010041883.1_pt1 | contig 16093 bp, 19 predicted proteins | sample 1021851 | NCBI WGS metagenome assembly FUFK01 (sample SAMEA51879418, study PRJEB19060) | metagenome | reverse complement strand
ATCTTTTGTTTTAGAAAGTATAGTTGTGACTGATGGCAATGCTTCGCCATCGGGTGTAAGATATAATCTTCCATCCCCTTCTTTACGTTTTAGTTCTGCGTAATTATATTTCTTAATTAATTGCACTGTGGCATTATACCACACACTCCGACATATGCCTAGCCATTTCTTGAGCTCTGTTAGGTGTCTGTTTTGCCCAACGTGAGTCAAGCATTTGAACAGACGCTTCAGCGTAATCGGGTGGATTTTGCTGAAGGGCCTGCCACATTTTCCTGAACTTGGAAACTCCGTTCCCCCCAAGCTGGAAAATCATTTCNATGATTATAATTTTTGCATCATCACTNATTGTTAAATTTTNACACATGTCATCTGCTTGATCAATTGCAGACTGTAAATCTTTTTCTAATATACCCATTAGGAAATCTTCTTCATACTCTTTGTCATCTTCCCAAAAGTCTTCAACGCAGAGGTGCCCTACGCCCACCGTTCTTTTACCTANNGTATCTANGTANACNTNNTTTNTNTAGCCNTCGTGNCGTTTTACAGATTCTAAAAGTTTATTCATGTCAATCATAAGTTATCCAATTTTTTATTTATATTTTTTATTTCTGTTTCTATAACAGCAATACGTGATTCCATTTTTGTAAACAAAATCAAAGCCTCTTCTATTCTATCTATGTCACGTTCCATAGCATTAATACGTTGTGATGTCATCCCCCATGTAGCACCAAGTGCAATAAAAATACCTACAATCCATATTGCGTCTCTCATGCTCATGCTACTGTTTTACCTGGTTTCATAAAAGGATTATCTTTTATTTCTTTTTGTGGTTCTGTAAATTTACCATTGTTTTGCATTACAGGATTTAATCCACCAACAGCTCCTCCCTCGTTCATACCATATTGACTAGCAAGTGCTGCATCTGTGTTTCCTGTATATAAATTAGCTGCTGCTTCGTTATTCATAACACCACTGTTTTGTATTGATGATCCTGTCATTGATCCAGTATTATTTGAAGGTTGTGGATCTCTGCCAGTTATTCCCATGGTGTCACCTATTGGTGCTGTAACAAAATTAGGTGTTACTTGATCTATTGTTTGTAAAACTTTTGGTGCACTATCAACAATTCTATTACCTAATTCGGCTAATGAATTTTTATTTTGATTCATAAGATTACGTTTTCTATTTGCTTCTTCCATGTCTTGTAATGTAGCTGTCCACTCTTCGTATTCATCAGGCATTTGTTGGAACAAACGTTCCATAGCTCTTAATCTTATAACAGTAGGTAAAGTGTCATTCATAGCAGCATTCCAGTTACGCATTATTGGTGCACTAGCAAAAACTCTACCTGCATAACGCATTCCAAAGAAAGGAACTAACGCTAACATTGCACTTGTTTGTGCTGCAGCTGCAGTACCTAATGCAGCTGTTATGTTACCCATAGGTGAACTTTGTTTTATTGCACCACCTGGGCCTTGGAGCACGGCTGAACGTGCAAGGAACGTGCTTGGTGAAGGCATNCCATGTTTAAACACTCTGTCTAAAACTTTAGTTAAATTTTCAAAATCTTTGTATGTTGGCAATTGACCTTGTACCATTTTTATTTGATCTTTTGGTATATCTTCAGGTATCTTGCCCCACAAATCATCNTACCAATGTTCGAATTTACGTGTTTGTGGATTGTAAATTTTCATGTCAGTTACCTGTGGTCCAGGTAAAGCTTTTTTAAATAGTTGTTGTAATGGTGAACCAGCTTTGCCAATACCNAAAGCATCACTAATAACTTTAGAATCAAAAAACTCAATACCTTCTACATTCTTCATAGAATTCTTAAATGTATTTGCTAGATAGTGTCCTAAACCTCTATTGTAAGCCTTTTCACCAACTATATTTTTTAGTGCTAATATGTTTTGATCTACAAAAGCACCATTGTCTGTTGACTTAGCCATGGTGTTCCATAAATTTTTAGATAAATTAGTGGCACTTTGNGGTGTGTCTAATGACACATTCCAACCATATCTTTTTACATTACCTAACGCTTTTCCTGCGTCTGTGCCCCATATTAACATACCATTTGCTAAAAAATCTTCGTACTCTGTCCATAGTTTTGCCACATTAGCAAAAGGTGTTTTATTTAAACTACCTATGTCAGTTTCAAAAGCTCTGTATATTGCGTTTAGGTCATCGTTAATAGTTCCTATCTCAGGGCTNTTAGACCATCTAGTGTAATTAGTGTCTAATAATCTTTTTAATTTATACATGTCACCGACAGTTCTTTTGCCTGGTGTTAACAATGTAGTGCCTGGTGTCCAACCTTCTGGTGGTTTTAATATGTATTTTTCTAAAAAATTAGAAAGTTCTGTATTTAATGCACCTAATTTAGATCTGTTAAATATTATATCTTTTGCAACGTTTACCATGGTGGTATCATCTACAACTGCACCAGCAGATTTTGCTGCATTTAATATTTCTCTATCATATTCTTTTGCTCTTTTTGCAAAACCCTCTGCTCTTTTTGCACCTAGTTTTATATAGTCTACACCCATTTCTGCTGTAGTTACATANGGTGCAAATCTNCCAACCATTTCCATCATTCTNACTTTTTGTGCTTCACCTGCAACTTGTAAAGTTNCTTGTATAGGTCTACCAATAGCAGGCACACGTTGNAANGCATTTACATATGCATCTANATAAGGTCTACCAGACAATGCAAATCTTGGTATNGTNCTACCAGCTATTGTATCTAGTTCAGGATACAACGCTTCTGATCTATGTTCTCTAGGNCCAAGCCAGTTAAAAGCTTTTGAATTTGTTAAACGTGTTAACGCTTTTCCTATAAATGGAATATTCATTTTTACTTCTTCTCGTATAGGTAAGAAAGTTTGACCACCGTAAGGAACTACTGCTCTACCTTTAGTGCCTATGTACATAGGGCTTTTAGGATCAAATTTTGATAAAGCTCTGTCAGCTGCAAGAAGTTCGTCACTTGTTAACACACCAAAATCTTCGTACAATTCTTGTGACTGTGCATCTTTACCCTTAAATATTTTACTACCAGCTCCTGGTGGCGCTGTTTTTAATCCACCAAGTGCTCCACCAAACTTTTTAAATAAAACGTATGCAGGTCTAACACCAAAGAAAGCACTGCTAATAGCTGCATCAAATACAGCGGCATCCATAGCGTTAGATAAACGAGATCTTGATCCATCTGGTCTAGATTTAAAAATAGCTCCTACTGCATTTAAAGGATTTAGATCTGCACCTAAACCTTCTTCACTAATATACCCAGGTCTATTTATACCTTCTGCACCAAACGTTAATCTGTCTGGTAAATTTTCTAATACGGGATCTACTGTTGCCTGTAATACTTTATCTAAAAATGGAGATATAGATTTATCTATTACATCTCCTCTTTCTGATGGCGACATTGACATGTAAGCTTTTGCTTTACCACCACGGTTCATTGCGTCTAACACAAGTTCATATCCCATGTCAGCTGCACCAACTGCAAGACTACCGTGAATAATACCACTACCTAATCTTCCAGCTATACCACCTTTACCTTTAGCAAATCCTTTTGCAGCACCTTTAAAAAACTTTTTAATTAATCCACCATTCCATCCGTAATTAAATCCTTTAACACCACCTGCAAAATACATGCCAGCTTCTAACATAGGATAAGGATTTGGATTGTTAGTAAACAAACCAAACTCATCATACAGTTGATATGTGTCAGCACCTACAGGTAGAAAGTCTGCATCCGATAATCCAGCAGACGCCATGATGTCATTTTTTGCTTGCAAAGCAATTTGTAGATATTTGTCATCGCCTGTGTCATCATATTTTTTTTGTGCTTTATCAAATATTGTAGCAAGTTGATCACGCACCATGTCTTTATTTTTAATGTAAGCCATGGAACTAGATTCACGTGCTTCTTGTATTGCTTTATCTTCTGCACTCATTAACCAAGGATTGTTTTTACCAAAAGGTTGTCCTGGTAACAAAGCGTTACCTAACATTTGGAAAGGAGCAAGTGGTAGGTCTGTAGCAAACTTTTGATTTTTAGCTATAATATTTTGAGCTTCGGTCATTGGTATGCCAGTCTTAGACGTTGTTACAAACTTTTTGTCTGCAGGACCTTGGTCTTTTGGCATGTTACCAAAAACACTTTGTTGATATGTTTTTATTCTGTCGTTCATTATTGATCCAATAAATCGTTAAAATAATTAAATGTATCTACAACACTGTTTGTTGTTTGTGTCGAGTCAGCATTAACCACGGCTGTATTACCACCCATGTATGCAGAGAAACTAGGTATGCTAGGTCCTTGTATATCAAAAGAATAAGTAGAATACGATGGATCACTTTTACGTAAATCATAATAAATATTAGCCATTTGATTAGATCCTTGTATGTTGTACATAGAACTAATTTGTTGACTAGAGTTAACACGTGATTCTTCGTTAGGAATGTAACCTGCAGCATGTAATTGACTAGACATACCTTGATACAATTCGTTATAAATTTTTACATAGTTACCAATAACAACTTGTGGCATGTTTGCTTTGCCAAACAAGTCTGTTGTTTTTGTTTCTTCAAATGATCTTTTAAGAACGTCTGCTAACATACGACCAGTTGGCTGTCTGTTTCTCGCAAGTGCAAGACCTAATGTTGTTTCAAACATTGCAAGTTGACCTCTTCGTGGATCAAATAATAATTTTTCTAAAGCACCACGAGTTAAATAACGTCCACCTTTGACACCGTATTTACCTGCAGTGTCCACATACACAGGCATCATTTGACCATCAATCTCTATAAATTCACCTTGTGTAGCATTTTCTAATACACCGTATGTCATGCCACCTGTAGAATTATCCATTTTGTTACCAGAATCTGATCCTGGTAATAATGATTCGTAATATTTTCCTAACTCACTGTTTCTATTAACAACAAATTCATCGTCTGTTAATTGTTGTATAGAATTTGCACCCCATGCTGCTTTAAATCCATTTGCAACTTCTGATAAGAAATATGCTGATGGACCAAATTTTCTATTTATAAAACCTTTGACACCTATGAGATCTCTATTCTCTATCATCAATGGTAAAATGTTATTTGCCATTGTTGTTAATGCACCGTTAATGTACCTTGCAGAACGAAGCATGGAATCTTTACCTGCATCTGTTAACATTATAGATGAATCATCACCAGGTGTTGTTATACCACTTAATCCTGCAGCTGTGCCTTGAGAAGTTTGGAATGTATAACCAGGATAACCTAACAAATTATTTTGATCTAAAAAGAAATTCATTTCTGGGCTGTTAGCTCTGTATTGTCCAACTAATCGTNTACCAACTGTAATTGGAGCACCATCTAATCCATATTCTACACCGCCATCCGCAGTTCTTTTATATTCATTTGCAAACACGGCAACAAAATCACCAGTTCTGTCATTTAATTTGTCTTGCTCTTCCATGTATAATTGTAGAGCAGCTTGTCCTATTTCTCTGTCAGCTTTACCTTGTTCTACACCCATTTGAAATAACATAGGAGCAGTCTGCATTGCAGTTTTACCTACTATGTCTACAAAACCTCTAAGACCTGGATCGTCTGATTTACCTGCAAGTAATGCACCACCTATTGACATAAGCAACGCACCTTTTTGCATACGCATGCCTTCGTCACCTTGGCCTAAAAATTGTTTTGCTACTTCTTTATACGCCTTTACTCTTGATACAGAATCATTGTCTATGCTAGTTGCAGCTGTGCTGTTAGTTGCGCTTACTTGTGCGTTGTTTGTTGTAATTGTAGAATCGTTAGAAGCTAATGCTTCGTCTTTCATCTCGTTCTCAGATTGTTCTATCGTGTTATCGGATTTTGGATTGGTTATTATGGTTTCTGGTTCTTTTTTTTGATCTGGTTCTCTGTCAAGAAAACTTTCTTCTGGGTAATTTGGTGGTCCTAAATCTTCTGCAGGTATTACTATATCAGTTGGACCTGTATCTTCTTGCACTCTTTGTGGCAACATACTACCAGCAAGATCTAACGCTTGCTCAGTTCCGTAGTAACCAAGTGCACCTTTTTTCCAGCCTTGTTGGCCAGTCATTATATCTAAATAATTTTTTACGTATGGATTTTTATTATATACTTGTGAGGTTGCTGTCTTTAAATCATCCCCGTATCGTAATCCTTGTTTTAGTAATAGTCTGGCAATTCCTGTGACCACCTTGCCTCCTATACGTTGTAACCTGACGCTACCCCTGCTCCCATAATACCTAAGCCAGCACCTAGTGCTTGTGCTAAAGGATTAGTCATAGGGGTTGTGCCCATAGTCATAGCCATTTGACCAGACGGTGTGCCAGTAAATGCGTCACCAATAAAGGCAAGTCTCTGATACGGATCTTGTCTATTTTGTAAATATGCTTGATAGTCCATATCAGATTGTTGTTGCATTTGTTGTTGTTGAACTGAACCAGCCCCCATCATACTGGCAATTCCTTGATTGTATAAACCAAAAGCGTTGTTAAAGCCTGCTGCTAATGACTCTCCAACTGCTGATGCTTTTTCTCCTTGTAATATTCCTTCCATTAATCTAGATCTATCACCACCAAAAGCACCAGATGATGCTGCACTCATGTTAGATTGATTTATTGCTGTATCAAATTGATCTGTTATGCCTTTTGTTACGTAGTCTTGGTATTCGTTTAAGTATTGTTTGTATCCTGTTTCTTCATCAAACGGATTCATTGCCATATCAAGGGCTTTGTTTTGTGCGTCAGTAAATCCAACTACTGTTTGTGGTTGAACAGGTCCTTGACCGGCAAAAGGTAATTTAACTTTGTCTACAACGTTATCTAAAAACCATAAAAATTTTGCCTCCATTTCTGGAGACATACCAGATGATGATGTTTTAACGTCTACACCCGAAGGATAATTACCAGTATCCATTATACTCTCTCCCTTGCTTCTTCTGGTTTTTCTGAATCAGGNTCTAACGCATTCATAACTGCATATAANCCTTTATGTTTACCAGGAAAATTGTTTGCAGCTTCTGCTGTAAATACAAATTCTTCATCTGATAACGCTACAGGTCTAATTTTATCTTCTTTAGGTCCTCCTGGACCAACAGCTTTGCCACCTGCTGTGTAATCATCTTTGTATATTTCACCACCCATGTTAGCATATTGGATAGGTCCGTAATCAGTTGGCGTTTGAGTTGTGTAATAAGGGTTACGGTAACCATCTTTAAATATTTCTTTTGCTTCTTCGTATGGAATACCAAATTGAAATGCATACATTCTAATTTGTTTTTCTTTAAATGCTTCAAATCTTTCTGCATCTGTCATTCTACCGCCATACATACCTGCAATTTGTGGTACTGCAGTTGCCATTAAATTAACATCACCAAACAATGACGCTAATCCACCAACACCAGTGTTGGCTGCCATCATTTCTGCTTGACCTGGATTTAAAAAATAATTACCCATTTCATCAGCTAAATTTATAACTCTATCAGGTAGTTTAGTTACCACTGGTCCTCCTGCAGGACCTTTAGCAAATCCTGGTCCTGGTATCATTGGTGCCTCTATACCTGCTTTTAATTCTGCAGTTGTTGCTTTACCTGGTACCATAGAAGTTCCTGTTATGTTGTTATATAATGTATCGCCTGATATTGTTTTATTATTACCTAAAAGCATATCTAAAGTAGAAACTTTATTATCAGGGTTTGCAAGATTAAATGCTTTGGATGCTTGTGCTGCTTGCATATATGAGAAAGGCATTGACGCTAAAGCAGAATAAGCCATTGCTTTGAATGGATGTCTTGATCTTGTAAGCGATGCAATACCACCCTGTATTGCTGCGTTTGTTAATGCATTTTTTATATATGGTGAAGCAACAGCTGACGCTAATTTTTTACCAAATGCACTTCCTAAAAAACTTTTACCTAAACCAGTGGCTCCTAATTTTGTTCCTATTGCTGGTCCTAAAAAAGGTGCTGCTGCACTAAGTGCGAGTATACCACCTGGGCCCTTGACGAAGTCTCTTGCCCCTCTTACTACGTTTTTAAATGCGTTGTCTAAAAATCCCATATTAAATTGTTGTTGTTGCTCCTGGATACATCATTTCCAAATCGTTAATTAATAATTGTAATTCATCTTCATTGCCTGCATCTCTTGCATCTTCAATCATCTGTAGTAAATTTGGTAAAGAATAACTGTCTGCACTGGCTTCTAATTTTTCACCTTGCATCATTTCTAAAATATCCTCCATGGGCATATCATCAAGTTCCATACCTTCAGGTAACATAAACATGTTAGGATTATTTGGATTATATGGTTCAAAACCGTCACTAGGAGGTAAACCAGGATTAGAAAAATCATTTTCTGGATCGTCATCACCAAAAAGTTTTCTACTAAAATAATCTATGATACCACCATCAGCTGTTGGATCTTGAAACAAATTAAAAGGGAATCCTGCGTTAACCACTGGTAAATTAGTTGCTGGCACAGGTACTGTTATTTCTAAACCTCGGTTCATTGGATTAGGATCATATTTAAAAAAATCATCTAAACGTTTACCTTTAGGCATCATTTGCAAAATTCCAGGTTCTGCATCTGGTCCCATTCTATCATATCCTATGTTATCAGGAGGTGCTGCCATTTCCATTGGTCCAGGTCTGTCCATGTACGCAGACATACCCATACCTGCTGGTCCATAAGTTTGTCCTAATTCGCTTACTGTTAATGGTTCTACAAAAATTGGATCTGGAATATTTGAATATGCTGACATACCCATACCTGCTGGTCCATAAGTTTGTCCTATGTATTCATCAACCATTATACGTCTCCTGCTTTACCTTCTAATATTTTGTGAATGGCTGCACTAATAACTACATCTTGTCTNATGTGTTCTGCTTTAGTGTCAGTTGCAGGGTTAGCAACATCATCGTCAGCTTCTTTCGCTGAACCGTATTCCTGTCCTGTTACAGTATTGGTAATAGTTATTTCTGCCGGAACAACAATCTTTGGTACCTTTTCTCCGTTGATCTCGACGTACTCTACTACTCCGTCATCATTTATAGGCATAATTCCTCCTTATAGCAAGTATTTTCTTGTTTTTCAATCATTATGATATTTCCAAGAATGTTACATACACATTAACTGGCTGTGCATTTGTGTTAATTTTTAGAATATCTCCTGCTTCTAGTACATCTGTACCAGAAACAAAGGATTTTGTGGCTTTAGAAGCTAAACTAGCTTCTCTTTCTACCTCTATTGCATTAACTTTCATACTAATTTGTGCTGCACCACCAGTATCATTAAACACTTTTACTCCCTTTATTAATGAGGTTGTAGCTGTAGGACATGTATAAACACTATTATCTCCTGTGCTAGTTAATGTAGATACTACTCTTTTATATGTATTAGCCATTAACTTAAAAACCAGGCAATTGCCTCGTCATCCTCTCTAAGTGTTTCTGGTGTGTAAGAACTATTTAACATTTGTATTAACAAATCTAATGATTGTATCATTTGATCTATTTGACCTTTGTTATATTCTTGTGGTGCTTGTGGTAATCTAGGTATATTTATCTGTGCCATTATCTCATTCCGTCTGGTTGTATATCTGCACGATACGTTCCATATCTCCATGTCGTATCTATTGCGCTGTTAGATATTTTTATTGATGCTTGTCGACCACGTGCTCTAGTGTCAACTTTAGTTGTCGTTGGTGTAACTGTGTATGGTCCATTAGTTGTTGTAGAACTTGTTGGATACAATTTAAAATTTAATTCTACGTTTACATTACCAGCTTGGTTTTTAAAATCAGGTATAAATCTTTTTATAGACATTAATCGTTCTCCTGATTGTGGTATTACAAAATCTCCTGATGTTACAAAAGAACTAAGTGCTGCACCATCTGCGTTGTTACCATTTTCGTGACTATATAAAAAACTTCTACCTGCTGTAAGACCAGTTATTGTACTTATTGTTGATGATGTGTCAGTGCTGTCAAACTCTATGGCTTGTGGAAAACCATACACACCTTTATCTGACCAAGAAGATCTAGACAAAGTTCCAACTGACCACACTCTTTCTAAATAGTTATAAGTTACAGATCTATCTATTATGTTAGAATTTTTAGAACAATAAAACCAAGTAACTTCATTAAATTCTGTGTTAAGACCAGCAAACGTGTCTTTTTGTGATGCTTCATTTATATCTGTAAAAACATAATCCTCTACACTGCAAGGTATTTTTTGTACAGAACCATCAAATAAGAAAAAAGAATCATTACCCATCCAAAAAGAAACACCATTTGATTCTACAGCTGCGTGTAATCCAACACACCCACAAGCAGAACCTAATTGTTGAAAACCAAAAGTAAAAGGTGCACCGATTAATTGCATTTGGTATAATGCGGTATCAGACCATATTAAGACAGCACCACGTGAACGTTTTGCAGTTACAAGTCTAGATCCATCAGTAAGTCTTTGTGATCCTGCAGTGTTAGTTGCACTAGCAGTCCAATCATTTACATTTTCTTGATCTGACCAACGTATTAACATGTCGTCTCTACTAGATGCAGTTCCTATTGTTTCTTCTGTACCAAAACAAACTACATGCCTGTCAGTACCAGAAACTAAAACGAATCTACTAGAAGAGGGGGCATTATTTACAGGTGTTCTACTAGCACGTTGTACAGTTGATGTACTAGCTGATGTATCCCAATAGTATAAACTACCGTTTAATTGTTGACATAATACATCTTCACCCCAGTTATCAAGTGACCATTTACCAGAATCAAGTTGTACACTGTTAGAACCAGAAAGAGCAGAACGTGATTTATTCCAACCAGGTCCACCAGATACACCACCATACGGTCCTGCACCCCAACCATAACCTAAAACAGAAAAAGCAGGATTTGTGTTTATTTGATATGCTGCCGTGCCTGTGACACCACTTGCTCCAGTGCCAGAAGCTGCTGCTTTAGCAATAATAACGTAATTGTTCGTATCCGTTACAGATTGTATTTCAAATTCACCCTCTAAATTACTTGCTGTAATGCCATTAGCTGTGCCAGATACACTAGATATAGTGACAAAATCGCCTTGTATTGCACCGTGCGTAGCATCCGTAACTGTAACTGTTGTAGATCCTGATGTTGTAGTAAAATTTGTAATAGATGCACCGCTATCTCGTATTGGTGTAATGTCATGAAAAGCTTGGTTTTGATACACATACAATTTTTTGTTTGTACCAGTCATTAAATATTGATCACCATCAAGAGAAAACCAACTTATAATACCACGTGCTGCACCAACAAGTGCTTCTGCTGTTGTCTTAGCCCAACCTCCTATTTTTTCTGGTAAACCATATCTAAAGCGAACATTATCACAATCTACCCAACGGCCTTCAGCACCGTATTCGGTATTTTGTTTATCTATTCCTGGTAAGATTTGAACTTTTATAAGAGCCATTTAATCTCCTATATAGCGTCGTCGTATATTCGAATCCATTTGTCAGCACCATTAACTTTAATTCTAAGAGCACCAACTTTATTACTTGCAGTTGCTGTTGAAGCAGAAATACTTTTTGTGCTATCACCAGCAGATGTTCCTACGTAGTTAGTAAATGCATAATCTTGATCTAATTGTTCAATTTCAATAACAGGTTGTGCACCTGTAGCTGATGCTTGTCTTACATGTAATTTAGCATTAGGTGCTGCAATACCCATGCCAACACGATCTGTACTACCATCTGTTATAACTAAATTTTGATCTGTATCACCTTCAAATCTAGCATCTACGGCTGCACCTGATTGGTTAAAAGTAAAAGAACCACCATCAAACGATACATCGCCAGATGCCGAAAGTGTACCAGAAGCTGATATGTTAGCTAAATTTTCTGTTACTAAAAAAGCTGTTGATCCGTCAGTATAAATTAAATGTATTGCGCCAGATGTAAGTGTTACAGCTGTGCCACCTGATGGTCCAAATGTTAAAGCGTGTCCAGCTCTCGTTGTAGCATCTTTTATTATGTACCAGTTAGGATTTGCTTCACATGTTAGTGCAGTAGAACCTGCAAGTGTACCTGTTAAATTAAGAACTGCTCTACTTTGTTGATCGCCTGTGCCACCACTAGCAACAGTTAATGCTTGTGATGTGCCAGTAATTGCAACGCTTGCGTATCCTTTAATTGCATTTTCTATTTTTTCTAAATTATCGTTTGTTTTAGATCCCCATGTACCAGCGTTTGCACCAGTGGTTTGGAGGTCTAAATTTAATATTGTCGAATCAGCCATATTATCTCCTTATCCTGTTGGAACGACAGTCCATGTATTTCCACTGGAATCGTCTACACCATTCCAGATTGTTAGTTTTGGATCTCCTACTGCAGATGTTATGTTTACACCATCTGGTATAACTAGCGCGGAAGCTATTACAGTTACTGTGCCTAAACCAAATGTTGCCTGTACACCAGCAGGAAAATATCTTGACTCCAATGTAACACTTCCAACAGCAAATGTCGAGGACACACCTGTTGGTGCAACGACAGCAGAAGCTGCAACTGTTACATCACCTACGGTTAATGTTGCAGGTACACCTGTTGGTTGTACGAGTGCAGAACCACTTACCGTTACTGTACCAAGCGATGATGTTATTTGTATTCCTGTTGGATCTACAAATGTTTCAGCTACAACTGTTACAGTGCCAAGACCCATAAGAGCCTCTAAGCCTGAAGGTACAACTAAAGCATCTGCTTTAACTGTTACTGAACCAACCTGGGCTGTAAAAGAAACACCTGTTGGTTCTACTAATACACCAGCTATTACTGTAACTGTACCTAAACTAGAAGTTATTTGTTGTCCGGTTGCTGCTACTACAGCATTTTGATCTACGTCCTCGGAAAAGGCACGCTCACCGAATGATGCAGCGCCAAAGGTCATTTACAGCTTATCCATCTCCGCCTTGACGGCTGCCCAACTTAGTTCTGAATGAGGATTAGTTGTTGTTGTAATTGCACCACCTGTATCATCTGTACCAGTAACCCATTCTATTGTATTAAAATCGGTTTCTTCATTTATTGGTCTTCTAATAATACATTCAGTATTTGGTCTTAATGTTCTAATTGCTTTCATACATTTAAAATTATTATCTTCAATCATGCACTTATCTCCATAGCTGTAATTGTTCCAATACAATTATTTTGTTGTAATCTTATTGTTGCCGCCGCAGTTACAGAACAAGCAAATCTTGTTTTATATGTAATAGCACTTGTCGTGTTATGAGAAGTATCTAAATAACCAGTTGATGAGCCACCAACAATATTAAGAGATGTATCTGCTGTTCTACCAAAATCATTTTCAAACATACCTAGTGAAGAAGACGAGCCACCACTTATGACTCTATATAGTTCAATTTTTCCTGCATTGTTTGAACTTTCTTTTATCATTCCAGTATGACTAACAAGAACTAATATTTTACTAGAAGTAGCCGAAGGTGTAATTGCAACACTTAATCCTGTGTCTGCATAACTAGTTGATGAAGTATCAACACTACTTGAAAGTGTGCCATTAACTACCTGTAAAATTTTACCAACAGCTGTCGTACCATTAATAAATCCAGATGACAAATTAGTGCCACCGTTTGCAATAGGTAATGTGCCAGTTACATTGCTAGTTAAATTTATTGCTTGATTCAGTCCTAGTCTAGTCAGTGCCATTTTATCCTTTTGGGTTATCCGTTCTTACTTTATTATATTTAATAACATATTCATTCCATTTAGTATCATTACTACCAATTTCTTTTTCAGTATATGCTTCTGCAAATTCTTGTAAAGATGGGTATGCAATTCTACGTTTTTGATCATAAGTTACACTAGCCATTCTTTCTGCTTCTACATCAGTAAAAGTTGAACCATCATAACTAAAACCAATTCTTACATCTGTTGGGCAATCAACCCAACTTAAAGAAGACGCAACAGGAAATTCATTTTCTGCAACATCCACAACTTTATTATTTAAAATTAATGCTTTCATTATTTATACTCCAAAACCCAGCAAAGACCATTTCCACCGTCTCCACCAAGTCCAAGTGAAACACCGCCGCCACCGCCGTTAGCTGCATCACTATAATCAGATCCTGAATCATCTCCACGACCGCCACCACTCCAAAAACTATCAGCTCCTGCTGTTGCTGTATGTTGAGCGCCACCGCCGCCACCAGTAATATTTACATCTCCAGAAGATCCTACACCTCCTGCACCACCTACGGGATCACCAGCTACAACGCCACCTCCTCCGCCAGTTGCAGAACAATGTGATCCAAAGCTTGATGTTCCTCCTCCAGATCCATTTCCAGAGCTTGAACCAGCTCCGCCAGTCCCTATTGTTACAGTCTCTGTTGCTCCTAAACCAGTGCTAATCCATTTAATTGCGGTACCGCCACCGCCACCTGCTGCACGGTTACCACTTCCTGAACCACCTCCGCCAGCTCCAGTAACATATACTAAAGCTTTTGTTACTCCAGTTGGTCTAGTGTATGTACCACTAGAAGTAAAAACTTGTACAGAAGTTAATGTGGGATCACCAAATCCTGTCGCTGTACCACTGTTAGCTATTGTAGCTCCCGATGGAACGGTAAACGTATCACCTGAGTCCCCAAGCGTAAAGCTTGTACCTGACGCTGGTGAAATCTTATCTACTTTTAGTTCACTTGTCATGTTGCTTTAATTCTAAATCCTGAGAGTTGTGAAGTATAGTTATTATTATTATAAACAGTTATATTGCCTCCTGTGTTTTGCCAAGTATTCAATTTTACAACATTACCAACTGCTAATGTTATAAAACCATTGCATGATATCCAACCATCAGTTTGACCCCCATAAAATACATGACTATTTATTTTATCATTGCTATCTACTTGTAGTTTTATTTGCACTTGATTACCTTCTGAAAAAGAACTTGCACCTGAAAAATAAAATCCAGCTTTTAAAAACCACAACCCTGCTCCTCCTGATTGAACTGTATAAGTATATGCAGAAGTATCGTAACCAGAAGCAGAATCTGCACTATTGAGTAATTGATTAAATTGAAGAAGTGTGTCTGTAGAAGTAGCTACTGTTTGAGTTGAACTTCCATGAGCAGAAAAATAAGGCTTATTAACATCAGTAGTAAAACCCGTAGAAGTTCCTGCATTTGCTATGGTTGCACCAGACGGAATGTCTAATGTAGCACCTGATGTTATGTTTACCGTGTCCCCTGACTCACCAATCGTGATTGACGATCCAGACTGCTTGATGATTTCGTTTACTTTAATTTGTGATACCATTATGTTAAAATCCTAAATGCACCAAAATATGTGCCATATTCATGTGTTGGCGAAAAATAGTGAGTAGCACCACTATCTCCACTTGACCTACCCCAAAGTTCTACATAATCTGAACTTCCATTAAAAGTTAAAACTTCCATTACAAATGGATTATATGAAACAGCATAATTGCTTGTGTTTGAATTAAAATATGCTGTTCTTGTTCTAGAACCATTAAATCTAAATGAAACCATAGCTTCGTTAAGTGCATTGTTAGAAGATGGTGTAGCATTTATAGCGCCATAACATAAATATTTACCAGCAGTAGTTGGCGTAAAACGATAATTAGAAGTGTCATAACAACCATCAGTGTCATAAACTTCTTGATTTACTGCAACTTTTACTTGTGCACTTTGAGTTACAGTTTGATTAGCAGTTAATCTTGCTTCAAATGCTGGTGTCATTGTTCCACCAAAGCCAGTGGCTGTTCCTGCATTCGCAATTGTTACGCCAGCAGGTACATTGATTGTGTCACCTGATACACCAAGATTTATCGTAGCAGTATTTGTACTGCCAATCTGCATCGTATTAGATCCAGATGGTGTATCTATTGTAATTGTTTCTAGCTTACTCATACGATTACAAACGTTGCTCCTGATGGTACGGTTAAGGTTGAACCAGATTGTACCGTAAATGGTCCAGCTACAAGTGCATTATCACTTGCTGCTAAAGTTAAATTCTGTGTTAGTGTCTGCACGTTTCGATATACTCCGTTTATTG
>FUFK010050053.1_pt1 | contig 16096 bp, 4 predicted proteins | sample 1021851 | NCBI WGS metagenome assembly FUFK01 (sample SAMEA51879418, study PRJEB19060) | metagenome | reverse complement strand
TGTGCAAACTCTGTATCTACAGGGAAATCTTTATTGTCACCTCCAAATCTTGCATAACAAAGAACACGATCAGTTCCTAATTCTTCGTATATATCATAACCATGCCCTCTTGATGGGGGGATAATTGGAACTAATTTAGCAAAGTTTGAAACATTACCGTTTATAGAACCTAAATCAACAATACCATAAGTATAACCTTTACCACCAGATGATACAACTGCATTGGTTATTTTACCACCTACAACATCGATAACTACCTTACCACCTGTTCCATCACCAAGAATAGGAAACTCTTGACCTAATCCACCAGTATATCCTGGCCCACCTTGTTTTTCAATATAAACTTTCTTTATCTGATTATTGTTTACATCGGAGTCGCCATTTTCACGAACCGCTTGTATAACTGCATCTGTTGTTGTAGACCAATCATTTGGCACAGCGATAAATTCAGTTGAATCGAATTTAATAATATCACTAGGAGAAACTGTATATAAAAATTTCCAAATGTAACCATCTCCACTTTCACCAGCTTTTGATGGTTCTAAATCGGTGAATGTTGGTTGATCCTGTGATGCATTACCGGTTGTATTAATACCAGAAGATCCATTATCAATACAAATATAGACATTAAAGTTTTCGTTTATGACATAATAGTTTGCATCATATAATCTTGAAGATTTTGTGACTGGTGATTGAGAATTAATACTATAATCATGTCTATACATCTCATATCTTGTACCCTGTGTCCAATCTACTTTTCTTATTAAACGTCTTACATTCTTTCCTGTTACTCTCTTTCCAAATAATGTAGTGTCTCCGATATGATTATTCGTGTTAATATTATCAACTGGATTAGGGGGATTGTCATCAAAAGTTGATTCTCTACCAAATCCTACAACAGTTGCATTTGGCAGTCCTAATGTGACATAAAATGAATTAGATGGATCAGCTCCTCCTACTCCGGTAACTGTATCTACGAAGTTACTTGCATTTAATATTCTAAACTGATCAGTAATGACTGCTGGCATTTTATTACTTTTTTTCTATATTTATACGTAAAATCGTCAAGGTAGTTTATCCTTAACTGCACCGGTATCACGAATACCAAAAACTCTCCTCTGAATTGTTGGGAATGTGGATATTCCTACACCAGTTGAAAGTCCAACTGTGTTTCCAGTAACCCCGATTGCAATTGGGTTAGGTCTACTCATGTTTGCACCTTGAGTGTATAATCTTCCCCAAGAGAAGTTACCTCTGTCACCAGTGGTTCCAACAGATGTGGTAAGACCTGTATGAGCAGTTCCTGAATGAATATTTGCCAATATTTCACATACACCTGAACCAGATGTATAATTTAATTCTTTAATAATGTATATATTATCGGCAAATTGTGTTCCAATACCAACTATATCACCATCGTTACCACTAAGATTTAGTGATGTGACCCCAGTTCCCACAGTCGTATTGAAAACATATATTGGGTATCCAACCGCTAATGTGTTAAAATTACCAGAAGTTCTTGCCAAACCAATTCGTATGTCCAGCGGCTAATGTTGAAACACCAATTACTGCAGTAGATATACCTGTTACTATTCCACTAAATCCTTGAACATCTTTAATATTAGTTATATTCTCAGAAATCACCTCTGGAGAAGGAGCAAGAACTACTGGTGGCGTAGTAGTTGTATAACCAAGTCCTATGTTGTTCACTGTGACTGTAGTGATAGTACCATTTGTAATGTTACCTGTGGCAGTTGCAAATGTAGCAATGCCTGAAGCGACTGCTGGTGCTGTGGTGGCTGCAACGCCTAATGGTGCTCCGATCAAGATACTTGTGGTAGATCCTACGTAACCACTACCACCATCTATAACATTGATTTGGGATATTGTTCCTGCAGCAGAGACTGTAGCAGTCAATTTTGCAGCAACAGGGTTGATGTCATTAATGATAAGTCCACCAAAAGTGGTGTTTGTTATGGAAGAGTTATCATCTTCATAATCAAAGAAATTAGCATCATCAACAAAAATATTATCAGTTTCACTAGTTGACAGATTGCCTATGATTCTAGCAGTTGGGAATATTAAAGGTTCAAGAGAATTTCTTGCCTTAGATANTACTTGACCTCTAATAATTTTATCAACTTTTTGTTTTCTCCAGTTTATGATAGGTTTGAAAGTATTTCCAATACCAGCTCCGGTGTATATTTCAGTTTCAAATGTATCTGATGTAGTTATTCCAACAACTGTTCTTGGAGTTTGTGAAGAATCAGTCACTCCACTATCAATAGTTCCAATTTCAATTACATCACCTGTTTTTAATGTTTCTGCGACTTCTTTAATAGATGTATCTGGATTACTTCCACCTGTGGTTCCCCTATAGAAGAATACTGCAATATCATCAGATTCATCAGGTGGAATTGCAAAATTAAACGTAGTGCCACCATCAAAGGAATATGAAACTCCGGGTTCCTGAAGAACACCATTTACGTAAATTGATAATAAATTTTGCATAATCATTTCAGAATCATCAGTTTCAAAACTTAATAATTCTCCATTCAATTTAATTGGGAATCTTGTTCGTTCACCATTTTGCAAACCTTTAATACTATCNACAAAATCAAACTCTCCAAAATCCCAAGATGCATAATTGTCAGTAAATATCTCTGTTACTTCTAAATCAAATTCGCTAATTTTTGTTGACATTCCATATGCTGTAACTAATCCCACTGGTCTAATTACATCACCTTTTTTGAATCCAAATCCACTTCTTGTAATTTTAAATGATTCTACAGTATGTAAAGTAGATCCTACACCCACAGTAGAACTTGCACCAACATTAACTGATACCTTAAGACCGAATCCAGTCTCAGTTGTAGCACCAATCCCTAAACGAGACACACCAATAACTTCAAGATCCTCATATGATGGTTGAGGCACGTCAATTTGAGGATTGGTGTAAGATATGCCAGCACCTGCAACGGTGAACGCTAAAGTTCCACCAGCACCAACTGTAGCAGTGATGCTTGCACCGGTTCCACCACCACCACCTTGACCAACAAAAATAGTGATTACATTACCATTAACCGCTGTGATTGCTGTTTGTATACCAGCAATCGGATCTCCACCTATTGAATTACTTGGAGTTGGGCCTGATCTTGGATAAGGATGCTCTGACCCAAAATGATCCTTTGAACAAGTGAATACAAGACCACCAGTATCAATACCAACTGTATCACTTGTGCTTAATCCATGTCCAGTTGCCAACGTAATATCTAAGTATCCTGTGTGTGATGTGTAAACTGCGTCTAATGCTGTGTATCTGTTATTTGAATTGCTTGCAGATAAGATTGAACCTATTCCAGACCTTACAAATCTATGCTCATAAGCAATATCAGTGATACCGATTGCTACTGAACCACGATATCCTGATCCATGTCTATCTAAAGTTCCTATACCTACTGCAGTTATCTGACCAGCATTGTTCTTAACTGCGGTTACTGCAGCACCTGCTAATGGTGCAATACCCAAACCACCTGTCGATCCAAGAGATACCACCATACCTCCTCTTGGTAACTGATTTAAGTTAACATCAGATTCACTGGTGACTTTTGTAGCTCCATCAGTTGAGGTGATACCTGTAAATGTGATAGTTGTTATACCTGCTGTGGCATCACCCGTAAATTCATAGTTATTACCTTGGTTATTGTCGGTGGTTGGTGTCTGGAATATTCCATTTAATAAAAGTATACTTCCACCTGTCTGAATACCAGTTGTATTTGCTCCACCAACTTTTACGATATGTGTTGCACCCATTCCAGTGAAACCATCTGATATATCATCAAATATTCTATTCTTTGCATAATCATTTCTGAGATAAACTCTTCCATGAAAATCTGATCGTGCAAATTCAAGACCAGATGCATTTTTAGTTACAAAATTACTTCCTCTAGGTGCTTCAGTGAAATGAATAGTGCTATCAATTATATTATATGACCCTTTGAATTTCCTAACTGCAGTAGAATCATTATGAGATGCTGCAGTTGTTCCTAAAGAACCTCTCTCAACACCAACTAATTTNAATGATCCACNNCCCGAAATTGGGCCTATCGCAAGTGTTCCTAAACCAACTGAATTAACTTTCAATATTTCAGTGCCAATTTTTAACAAATCACCTTGTGCAATTGAAGAAATACCTGCAAGACTTGCAATTGTATCTGNTGCAGATATGCTACCNCCATTATTTGTTAANGTAGTATTNACTGGTGTGAATGCAATAGGTGATTGTATTAATCCATCAACATTTATTATGGTTTTTTCGAGTTTTTTACTCATTCCAAGTTTATGAACATTACCTGCACCTAGTGATGTAAATGTCACTGCAGTACCGGCAATAGCATTAGATTTACTTGTTGCCAACTTAAACTTATCACTGTTTACTTTGATCACAAATACATCTGTTGGAAGATCAGTTCCCGGTGCAGTTTCCATTGCATCCGCTGTAACTCCAATAAATGTGCTTCCGGGAGTATATTGTAGTTTTTCACCGGTGCTAAAGAAGTGGTCTGGAATGAAAAATTCTCCTGTAGCAGCATTTAACTTGTTTGTGTCTGTGGGTGTAAAAGTTTTAGAGAATATTGGGACTCCATCATGTTTTAATTCAAATGCAGTTTTATTTGCCCTAGTGCCATTAACTGCGTTATATTGACTTACGGAAACTGATTCTGTAACACGACCATAAATTAAATCTGGGGGAGTATTGAACAAATCAAGGTCTGTATATAAAAGTTCACTATATGCAGATACTTCAACATCAGTAAATCCACTATCTGGATTAAATCTTATGCTAAATTTATTATTTGCGTAATTTGAAATGAATGTTCCAATACCAGATGTGCTTCCTATAGAAATGAACGGATAATGAACAATGGATGTGTCTGTACCATTATGTGTAGCTAATACTTCATGAATTGCAATTGTTGATCCTGCAGCGACCTTGACAATACTTTTTATAGTACTAAACTTATTAGAATCTACTCCAACAATTGTAGATGTGCTTGAAACTCTTTTAAAGTTAGACTGTAAATTTACACTTCTTTCATTTCCAGCAATTTCTGCAGAATTTTTAAATCTAAATGTTCCAATACCAACTGATGTGAGTCCGAATCCAACTGTTTTAGACCTTATTGTTGCAGTGTTTATACCAGTATTTTCAAAATCAATTGATAACACTCCACCACTTAAATTAGAAGTGAATGTTCCAATAAAATTAGATGATAAATTTGGAACGTCCCCACTGTCAACGTAATATTCACTAAAGTAAGAATTTGTTCCGTCATGTGTAGTGTAAACATCAACTAAATTTTTCTCATTTGTTAGATTATCAGTCACCTCAATTGTTGAGTAGAAAGCAGAAGTAACACCTATAGGTGAACTGACGAGACTAATAGTTGCACTTGGATCTGCAGTTTTTGCAACACCTATCAAGTTTGCNAATCCAATACTTTGAGTATTNATACCAGCTGTAGGACTATTGAATTTACTACGATANACTTTNATATCTAAATCATCATCAAATGGATCAGTTGGTGTAATTGTCAAGAAAGTATCGCTAGTTGCAGAATCAGTAAATCCTTCTACATCTAAAATTTTCTGTGTTCCAATACCTAAATTATTTCTTTCAAAAGTAAATGTATCTAAACTATCTTTAAATACAACCACTTCATCAATTTGAATTTCATTTGTGGTTGGATTTTTTGATTGAACTAAGAAACTTTCATAATCATCGTTAATAGCAAGTTGTATTCTGTTGTTTTGAGTACTATTGGTATTTGAAAATTGTGAACTTATATCATCAATATCTAATACTTTATTTGTTTTACATTCAATAAAACTGGATAATTTTACATTTTTAAGTTTTAAGAATTTTGATGTGTTATTAAGAGTATCTACATCTTCTGCAAAATCAAAATTGTTAATAGTATCAACTCTCTCTTCGCTTATTAAATCCCTATTAATAATGATATTTGAAACAGAACTTATACCTGATTTTGCTGTTGAGGTAATTCCAGTATCTGCGAAATTTTTTAGTCCTGATGTATGAACTAATCTGTTAACTGGATCAATAATTTCAGAAAAAGTTATGGGACTCTGAATTGTATATGATAAGTTTTGATAATAATCATTATCCGATAAAACTTGATAATCTTCGCTTAATCTACCAATTTCGTCATTCCATCCACGATCTTGTCTCAATGAATAATCAATATTAAATATACCTTTGTTATTAGATATTGAATTTATAGTAGCAACTGTACCAGATATATCACCTCTTATCTCATCTCCGATGACCAACTCTCTTTTTCCAGTGATTTTTATGAACTCATCTGGATTATTTTCCAANACACTTAAATTAGAGAGAACAAAACTTCCACTTTCTTTTACACCTAACCTTTCACCCACTGTAAACTCAGCTGATTTTTGAGTAGTTTTAAACTGCGGGTACTTATTAAAATTAGTTATTGTTGCATAATTTGTTGTGGATGTTTTTGCTACACCAACTGCAGTTGCAATTCCACTCAAACTGAATTCCAATACTGCAGGTGCAGTATTTTGATAATCAGTTATGGTAAAGAAATCATAACCATAATCTGTTGAGTTATATCCTGTACCAGCAGTAGGATCATCGAGTTCAATACCTTCAACAAATATTTTATCTCCAACTGCAAACGGTGCCACTGTAAAACCACCAATTGGTGTAACTAATGTGCATGTTACAATACCTGCAGAAGTTGTATTTCCTGCACCTACAACGGTAGCCACTGATATACCATTTGAATTGTTAATAGTTCTTATTTTTTGTTCTACGGGTTTTAAACCTCTAGGAGAACTGATTATACTTACGTCTGATATAGAACTAGACGTTAAAGTTAATTCAATTACACCTTGATCTGTCAATTTACCTGTTTCTGGATCTACGACAACAATATCAGGTGCAGTAAGATACTCTGCCCCTCCAGATACAACCTCAATATTTGAAATAAGATCAGAATTTATTAAGGTGATTGTCGGAGATATTCTGGCTTCAGGTTTTAACGTTCTATCTGAAGAATATTCAAAACCGGGATCTAAAATACGAACTTTATTAATTTTGTTTATATTATCAGATAAACATAGTATTTTCGCATTAATACCATTAGTAGATGTAACACTTGATATTCCCGGAATTTTTTTGTATCCTAAACCAGATGAAGCCAAGTTAATTTTACCTACACCACCACTTGCTGTAGTGGAATTGGTAATATATGTCATTTTATCAACTTCACTTTGTACATAAGTAAGTTTCTCAGGAACTTTTTTCAATGAAATATTAAATGATGTTGTTCCAACTCCAAAAGCAGTATATTTTCCTTCATAAACACTAGAAACATAATTGATTTTTGATGCATTTTTTACATCTAAGTCGCTTGTGCTTATAAAACCTGATTTTTCAATAGCATAGTAGATGTTTACTGGATTATTTGCATTATATTTTAAAGTAACTGTAGATGTTGTACCGACTCCGACTGTTCCATTTTTTTCAATTGCAAATGTGCTTGTTGATCCAGTGGATACAAATTCATTATGAAAATCTTTATCATAATAAAAATTAAAGTTGTAACCATTTAATGATGGATCTGAAACATAAAATACTAAATCATTATTTTTAACAACTGATAATGGTGGATTGACTAATGATATAGTTTGTGTAGATCCCCCTGTGTTTGTTGTTATTCCAACAACTAAGGGTGGTTCATTTATTACGTCCTTTCTAGTTACTCCTAATTGGAAAGAATCATCATCAATTCTGTATACAAAATAGCATGAAGTTGTTAATCCAGTGGCCTGATTTGTATAACCATCATAATATACCTTTTGACCAGTTTCAAATCCATGATCAGTTAAAAATATAGTGTCTCTTCCAATGTTTGATTGTACAATGCTTACAGGATTGATAAGTATTTTATCTTGAGATGTTGAATATTTTACAATTACTGATGTTGATATACCAAGTCCACCTGAAAGATTAGATTCAAGATTTAAATCTACAGTATCTAATTCTGTTAAATTATGAGATGTTGTTACAGCAACGTGTGCAGTTATTTCCTGTGCCTTACCGGTGACTTGTGTATGATTTGATTCAAGTAAATATTCAAAATTGTCATTCGGTGCAGTTTTAAAGAATATTGTTTCACCAGTTATTTCAGTAGAAAGTCCAATTAAATCTTTAGAAATTCTCTTAGCAAATACTGTAGAACCAGTTCCTAGATTAAAACTAGCCGTTGATGATAAAGTTGTACCTGTACCACAAGATATTGCACCTGCACCTGTTGGTACGGTGAATGTAAGTTGTTGATTATTTGTAAATGGATGATCAGGTAAGAAAATGCTTTTTGCGGGTACACTTATAACTTTTGACAATTCTCCAGTAGTGAATGATTTTGCTAATGCAACAACAGTTCCTGCAGTAAGTGCTAGTCCAACTTGTTCTTGTGGATTAAAAAATACTTTATCATTTACTTTAGATTCAAAGGGTGCTGTAACTAATGGTATTGTAAACCTTTGGGGCACTGTAAAAACTGGTGATGATAAGGCATGAGATGCTGTATTTCCTGCACCTACAACTCCTCTCTTCACCCTCAATATTTGTCTTTCTCTAAATGTGTTTAAAACTAATAATTTTTCTGTTCCAATTCCAATACTACTTCCAGCTGACACTCTATCAGGTATTCTAGAAACGTAAATATCAGTCACAATACCTGATGTATTATTTGCACTTAAAGACTTGTAAAGAACAACTTGTTCTGAAGTAACACCTACAGTATGAGAATTTGTGAGTTTTGCTATACTCGTTGTTAATCCGGAGACAACAATTTGATCATTATTTGCAAAAGTGTGACATGTTGATATAAATCCACTAACTTGAGTATCACTATCCCTTACATATACTACGTTTCTATACGTTTGAACGGTTGTATTAACACTTGATATGTCTTTACCAGTAACATGAGAAACAAAGGCACTAGCACCCCCTCCAGAGGTTCCTGTGTTATCAAAACTTAAACTATCATTTACCTTATAATCACTTCCAGATTCAACTATTTGAAATGCCTCAACTCCTCCTTCAGTAACAGATTCAACAACTGAGTTTTGCTCTACAATTTCATTTGATTCGGTAATAAAATCATTATCTGCTTTAGGATCAGCAACTTTATATGGTAATGTATTTCTTATAACACCTTTTGAGTTTAAATCAAAATTTGTTTGATCTATTGTAAAATTATCAGATATTGGNTTTGACCTNTAACTGTCACCAATGAAATATGGGAATTTAGGAACTAAATTACCTTGAGATCCTGTTGTGACACCAACAAAATATGCATATATTCCATTTGGGAAGTCTGGTGTCTTTGTAAATCTTCCATTATTTACATCCAAATCACCAGAATCGTTAAATTGATGATCTTCAACAAAAAATCCTCCTGCGAATGATGAAGGTCTATTAAATACAGAACTAGTGTTTAAATTATATCCAGTTTCTAATATTTTAATTGAAGAATTTGCGTCTTTAGGATCAGAATAACCATATGGCCCATATATTGGATTACCATCATATGCCCAACCTATTATTGGAGAGTGTCCAGTGATAGATTCTGGATCATTAAATTCTGTTGAATACAATGATGTATTGTAACCGACAACAGCGTATTGGAGATTTGTTTCGGATTCTTTCAGTAAAATTTCATCATCAAATCTTTCCAAATTATTAACTGTAAGTTGTCTTACAAATGGTTCAAAAATTTGTCCAGTTCCTGCAGGTTTAATTCTGACCACAGGAGCTTCAGTGTATCCAATACCTGCATTAATTATTTTTACTTCTGTTATTTTACCAGTCGAAATGTCTATAACTGGTCTAAATCTAGCACCAACACCAGTTCCAACACCAACTAAATCAACATCTGGTGGAGAAAAATATTCTTTACCACCAAATCTTACATCCATTGATATTATTTTACCTTTTGATGCAATAGCTTTTACCTCTGCCTGTTTTCCATTTTGAACAACAATTCGGGGTTTCTTTTCAAAGTTTAAGATCTCTGAACCATAATTAGTTCCTGCCTCATAAAGGTAATTATCTATTATAGATCCTCTAACAATAGGTGTTACAACTAAATCTCCATTACGGGTAAATGTGGTTGGAGAATATACTGCTTTAACAGTCAATTCAATTAAAGGATATGCAAATTCTTGTTTACCAGTCCCTGCTGACCCTATTTTAACGTATTCTCCTCTATCATAGAAACTACTATCTGTACCACCAATACCTGCATGAGCAATCCTAAATGTATCATTATCTAATGGGATAACTTTATATTGTATGGATGTGCTTACACCTGCCATACCTGTTCCACCATACTCATAAGTATAGGTAATTAATTCACCATTTTTAAATCCATGATTATTAAAATTAATTGTATTTTCAATGGTTGAAATACCGGTTGGGTTTACAAGTAGTTTTCGATTTTCATAATTAGTTCCAGCATCTTTAATAACAACCGATCTTAAGAAATTTTTCTTCTCTAAAGTTTTAAATTTGTGTGTTCCCTGAGTATTAATAGTGGTAAATCCAACTGGATTTATTCCTGCATTAAAATCGTTAATATTATCATATAACTTAACAGATGAAATACCAATAACCTCTGCATAATAGACCGATCCATCAGATAAGAATTTATTTTGATCTAGATTAGATCCACCAGATGTGCCTATTCCTAAAGGTTCATTATCATTTTTGTCATATACTAAAGCTTCACCATTTAATAGATTATGAGGAGTGTCAAAAATTATTTGATCAAAAGAAACATCAACACCACCTCTTACCGATGTTTTTCTACCATCAAATGATAACTCTCTATGTCTTTTACGGACAACTGGTTCTAAAACAGCACCAGTTCCATTACCACCGCTAATAGTAATGGATAATACCCTTTCAATATCAAAATCTTGCTGATCAACCAATATTTCTTTTAATGATCCTCGTAAAACAGGTCTCATCAAAGCAGTGATACCAGATCCCACTTGAGGTATCACAGTTAATGGTGGATTAATTATGTCAAAATTATCACCACCATTCAATACTTTTACGTTTAATAGTGGCCCATAATAAATTTTATCTTCTGATTTGTAATTTGTGATTTCAACACCATTTACTAAAATACCAGTGGAACCGGGTTCTGTTAAAGTGGATTCTCCAGATTCAATGTTTGCATCTGCAGGAAATTTTTTTAGTATTTTTTGAACACCTATTTGTTCATTTTTATGTCTAAGAAGAACAAAACTGTGCTCACCTGATATCGTCACCTTTTCTCCACTAAGTATCATACTGGTGGTAACACCACTAATTGTAACAATATTTGTGGATGTATCTACTGCAGTTATAGTTGATATGCCAGAATTATTGATATTTCCATTTGTGATTGTATCCTCTATCTGTATACCATCAACACTATCAAGTTTAATAGTGCTTATNCCTTGTATTGCAGATGTTGCAACACCAACAACTATATTTCCAGACGTAAATTCAAGATTATCAGATGATGGAATAAATGATCTAGAAGCGTATATTTTTATTTGATTATTAGGTGTTAGTCTCTCAACATAGTATACACCTTCCTCTAATCCTCCTAATATTAAATTAGGATTTTTTGGTTTGTAAAATACTGCATCACCAGTTCTAAACCTAGTATTAGATGGAAATGATATAATTGAAAATTTTTGTGTTATATTACTGAAACCCTGTAAATCAGTGCCTACAGTATCTGGTAATATACTTTTAAAAACTGCCTCTTGTATATCATATGATGGTAAAGATGATGAGGCTACATAGTATTGATCATCATTATCATTGTAAGTATTTTGAACATTTGATGTAATAACATTATTTCCATACTGTAATTGTGATGTAGAACTAAATGCTCTATCCAATTGTCTGCGAATATCATATTCAACATCTGGTAATGGAGAAAAAGTTGATGGAACATTATCTAGAAATATCTGACTATTTGACAATATAGCTGAAACTCCTGCACCAACAACTTCAACTTGTTGAGCTCCACCTCTTCTTATAATATTAACTTTATCACCTATTTTTAAATTTGACTTGTCAATACTATCTGTGCTCAAATTAATATCTGCACCACCAGAACCAACTGTGTTAAATTGATCAATCTGGAAAGTACAAGCAGTATTATAAATCCACGAATTAAAAAATACTTCTTTTTTTGTCTTTGTTGGTGGGTTTGGAACAACTTCACCAAGATTTTTTACTGAGATTAATTCACCTTCAGTCGTTACACTTGATGTATTTGATGGTAATAATTCAAAATTAGATATGACACCAGTAATTCTCAGTTCTACTTTTTTGGTAAGGTCTCCATCTTCATATCCAAATATAAATTCATCTGATCTAACATCATCAGTAGTAGAAATTTCTGTTGTGATTCCAGTGCAGTTTAAAAACTGATTTACAGTCTTATCAGTGTAAGTGACTGTATTGATACCAGATATAACTTTACCAAAAGTTCCAAATCCTACAGTGGAGTCAACAGTGATTACAGAAGACCCTGCAGACACATTACCTATTGCTTTTGATTTACCGGGTATAGTAAATGTTCCGTTTATACCACTTCTATCATTATATCCAACAAATAGACTTAATTTATAATAACTTTTTCTATTTCTTGTAACTATTTCTACTTCAGATATAGATGCATTTGTTTGTGAATCGGTTGATTTAGTTACTGTTTGACCTAGCAATTTATTTGGATCACCAGTTATAACCTCAGCTAAAACGATTTCTCTACGAATAAATTCAGCACCAGATGGTTTAATGAGAAAATCTTCCAAATCGATGATTTTTGGAGTAACACCATATAAAACATTAAATAAAATACGGAATGATTCTGCAGTTCCTTTTGACTGATAAAGGGATTTTGATTCTTTAATAAAATTACTTACATCTATTTGTGAGACAAATTTGGTATCTTCCAACCCCGGAGTTAATGATGATTTAACTTTTTTATAAAATTCTTGTAAAAATAGTACACTTAAGTTATTAACTGCAACACCAGATGTATGATTATTAGTAGTGGTTGATGCAAATACCAATTCACCCGGATTATTAGCATCAGTAAAGGATGTTATGCCACTGAAACCCCTTATACATCCAGTAAATGTATTTGTTGTAATGCCTGTATAACTTATTATCTCATCATCTATTTTAAGAAGGCCATACTCATTCGGAAAACCTTTCGTTGATGATACTGTGATTATATCATCAGAAGTATTAATAGTATTAGTTAAAGTAGTTACACCAACTATAACTTCTGGAGTTAGATTATCTAATTTTAGATATTGATCTAAATTGTCACTTAAATCTACAACACCTCCACGATGTTCTTGCGAAATATAATACTGCTTTAAAAAGTCTACAGTCTTTGGACTTTCTGAGACAATAAACTCAGGAAGTTGACTTTCTATAACTTGTTGAACTTGTATACGCTTTTCGATTCCAGTTCCTATCATTTTATGACCTGTTTAATTCTCCATTAGAATAAGATGATGTTACTTTGTATCCAACACCAGAGATTTGTTCACCGGATGTAATAGTATCTTTAACCATATTTATGGAACTATTTGGAATGTTAAAATCCAAGTATAAATCTTGTAATCCTATGACATCATTAGATTCTGGAAATGCTTGAACCTCAACAATATTGTTAATTCTTTCAGTTTCAGTTATATTGATTGTTGTTAAATTAACTTCACCTTTTATGTAATCAACTGTTCCAGCAGATTTAATNACTACTANATTTNTTCCTGTTTGNTCATCTTTTCTTACAATTGATATAACACCTGTTTNCATATCCGTATTTGGAGTATCGGTGATATAAACAGTATTACTATTACCTTGAATCTTAAATCCTGTACTCTTAATGTTTAANCCACCCGGTTTAACATTGAATTGATTACCAAAACATAATTCATACTGTGCAAATTGATTCAATAGTGCATTCAAATTTCTTCTAATCTTAACTCTTGTAATATTTGATGTTATTGCATTATCAATATTATCAATCACGTTTAATACCTTACTGTATTTGAATCTACCACCAAAACGATTAACATCACCAGAGTTTGAATAAGTATCCAGAGCTGTAGTAATTTTAGTATTTAAGTCATTTACATTTGTAACTGCAGTTGAATTGTAGTAAATAAATGATTCAACCTCGACGTATAGGACTTGTAAGTCAACTATTTTTTGATTGATACCAGTTAAAGAATAACTTTTTAATTTCTGTAAAATTTGTGTTTTATCAAAGTCAGAAACAAATTCACCATTCTTTGGTTTAATCGTAATAAGCACAGTGCCAAATTGTGGTGGATCTAATTCTTCACCACCTACGACTGATACACTTTCTGTATTTGGATACACAGTCTGTATTATTGACTCATAATCCCTTGCTGTAACCGCCCTGTACTGAGCAGAATAAAGTCTAGGTGCAAAATACTTAACAGANTCTAATGACTCAATATCACCTCCATTAGAGGCAGCCTGTATTACATCAATTGAAGGTGGTGATGTAGGTACAACAACGCTTGGTGGTGTAATAGATGTTGCTGGATCTTTATCAGTAAAACTACCAGCAAATGTAAATACTCTGGGCCCATTTCCACCTTTTCCAGATGTTATAACATATTGAACTGTAATCTGTGAACCATCTTCTAATTTTTTACCAAATGTTCCATCTCCAAATAATAACTCATATTTTTCATCTTGTACTTCTTGAATTAAATATGTTTCAGATTTAGATGTTACACCAACTATATTATCAATAATTTTATATTGCTTACCTAAACCGGGGTCAGCAGCACCTTTTACATATACTACTATTGAAGAGGTGTCAATATTAGAATTATCAAGNATAAATCTTTGTGTCAATGATCCATCAACTACAAATCTTGACGTTAAGAATGTTCCTTCTAAAACATTTATAGGATCTGAAGTAGTGCCAAATTGTGCTAACCCATTGTTTACAGTTGTGGTAATACTTTCTGATATGGAGAATATAAAATCCGTGTCATCTTGTGTACCTACACAGACCACACCGGGTTGTAAAGTTAATGTGGGACTACTTGTATTAGTTGCTATTTGAAACTTTATAGACGCTCTGGCTGCTGTTTTAGACCTTGGTACATATCCAATATTTCTTGCAAGTGATACAACATTTTCTCTTAGTGTTGCAGAATCAAGAAAAGACTCATTAACAACTAAATTAGAATTAAATGCAGAGATGTAAGTATTATATGCAAGAGTGTCAATTAATACAGAGAAGTTAGAACCTTCAAAATCAAAGTCTGTAAAGTTTGAATTTGCTCTGAGGTAGTCTTTAATCTGCTGTTTTATTTGATCAAAGTCTAAATTAGTGAATTTGGTAAAAGGCATTATCTTGTTGCTTGTAATATGAACGTAAATTCTTGAGCTGGAAACTCTTGACCAATAATATCGAATAATACATTTACATCAAACTCATTCTGATCGGGTCGAGGATTGACATTTACCTGCAAATTATCGACTCTAGGTTCAAAGTTTTGTATTGAAATAATTATTTGATCTTCAATAGCTGACGCAGTACCAAAATCAACATAGTTATTGAATAGTAAACCACGAACATCAGACCCTATAATTGAATTAAAAAACCTTTCCGTTGGAATTGTTTGCACAATATTCCGAACAGATCTCTTAATTGCGTTTTCATTTCGCAAAACAGTTAGATCTTTTGTGACAGGATGAGGTTCAAAAGACAAATTTATGTCCTTAAACGATCTTGATATACGCTTTACTGCCATTTAACGGAGTATTTTTATTTATTTATACCTATCTTGCGAAGTCTTTCATAATATAGTCATCAGTATCAAAATATTCTAGCAACCACCATGCAACACAACGTGGATTTTTTGCCCCACAAGTGAAAATATCGAAGGCAACACACCCTTTTTC
>FUFK010077321.1_pt1 | contig 16097 bp, 17 predicted proteins | sample 1021851 | NCBI WGS metagenome assembly FUFK01 (sample SAMEA51879418, study PRJEB19060) | metagenome | reverse complement strand
ATACAAATGCAGATACTATTGCTAATGTGGTGGCTTCAGCGATGGCGAAAAAATATGAGGTACATTTGATATATGCATTTGAGCAAAGTGGTGTTATGAAAGATATTCAAAATCCCGAATCTTTGATTAAAAGTATAAGTCAAAGTGACTATTTTGAGTTAAAGGTAAATGGTTTTGTGAGTAAGGGAATGATTCCTAAACTGGATAATGCATTTCAAGCTCTTGCAAACGGTGTAAGTCAAGTATGCATTGTAAAATTTGATAAAATTAATCAATTAACCCAAGGGCATGATTATACTTCCATTATCTGAAAAGCGATTGGAGGATTATCATCAATCTGCTATCAAGTTATTAAAAGATTTGATCCGTTCACCTAGTTTCAGTAGAGAGGAAGCGGATACTGGATCTATTTTAGCTAATACATTAAAAGCTAATCGTATTTTTTTTGAGCGAAAATATCATAATCTATGGATGCGAAATAAATGTTTTAATGTAAATAAACCTACTCTGTTACTTAATTCCCATCATGATACTAGGCAGTGATAAAGGAATTTTTATTTTAAATAAAAGTTGTAATTTATTCGAACCAAATGCAGTTGCACTTTCTATTGTTTGTGCTGGAACTTGTCGTATTCCTGAATTTGTTAATCTTATAATTGGAGGCATTCCATAAATCATAGTTGCAAGAATTGCTGGTGCACCACCGATACCAAAAAAAAATAAAGCAGGAAATAAATATACAAAAGCTGGCATCACCTGCATGGTATCTAAAACTGGTTTCATAAAATTTTCAAACCGGTCACTTTGAGAACATAACACTCCAAGAATAAATCCAAAAAATACACAAAGTAAAACTGATAAACCCATTAAAGCAACGGTTTGAAGAGAAGGCTCCCACATACCTGTTGCGCCCCAAAAATAAACTACAAACAATGAGTAGAGACCAAGTCTTAAACCTCCTGCAATCAAACATGGTAAAAATATTATAGCAGCGATTAATAACCATGGAGAATCAAGTAAAAAATCTTCTACAAAATAATAGCAAGCCTTAATATATCCAGCTACAATTTTGGTCATCCATCTATAGTTTTTTTTTAAAAAATCTTCTCCCTCATTTACCCATGCAGTAAAAGTAAATTGATCTGTTACATACTTTGGAAACTTTGATGGGCTTTCGTTTTGAGTAGAAAGCCATAGAGCAACTAAAAATACTAAGCCAACTATTAAATAAGTAATGATATTTTTTGATTGGCTTGATTTTTTTATAATTTCAGTGCTGGCAGACATATTTATAAAATTAGAATAATTAAATTTACTTTTAAAGCAAAATATTGTCTATTTTGACAATAAATTATAATTTTAAGCATGAATAAAGACCAAAAAATCACCTGCTCAAACATTTGGAAGTTGTTTGGACCAGATGAAAAAAGAATAATAAAAAATTTAGATAAAAGCCTGTCTATTAAAGAGGTACAAGAAAAAACAGGGCACGTTGTAGCTGTAAAAGATGTAAGTTTCTCAATTCAAAAAGGAGAAACGTTTGTAGTGATGGGCCTATCTGGTAGTGGAAAATCAACATTGGTAAGATGCATTTCAAGATTAATTGAACCTACATCAGGTACTGTAAAAATGGATGATGTTGATGTTACTAAAATGAGTTCAAAAGATTTATTAGAATTAAGAAGAAATAAAATGAGCATGGTCTTCCAGCATTTTGGACTTTTTCCACATAGAACAGTTGTAGAAAATATTGGGTACGGATTAGAAGTTAGAGGTACAAAAAAAGAAATAAGATTGGAAAAATCCATGGAAGTTTTAAAAATGGTTGGATTAGATGGGTGGCAAAATAATTATCCTAGAGAGCTATCAGGAGGTATGCAACAAAGAGTTGGATTAGCAAGAGCACTTGCAGTTGATCCTGAAATTTTAATTTTTGATGAACCATTCTCAGCTTTAGACCCACTAATAAGAAGAGAGATGCAAGACGAACTTTTAAAAATTCAAGAAAAACTCCAGCGAACTATGGTTTTTATTACTCATGATTTTTTAGAGGCTATTAAGATGGGAGATCACATCGCAATAATGAAAGATGGTGAGGTTTCTCAGGTTGGAACACCTGAAGAAATTGTTGCTAATCCTAAAGATCAATATGTCAAAGACTTTTGCGAGGATGTTCCAAAATATAAAGTTTTAAGTGCAGGTAAAGTAATGAGAAAAGATTGTTGCAATCAATCAAAAGAATTATTTAAAAATAAGTCGGACTGCATTTTAGATAATTCAAAAATTGAAACTTTAATTGATAAATTAGTTGAGTCAGATAAAATTTACCCAGTAGTATGCTCAGAGACTGGAGAACTTCTAGGAGAGATAGACCGTTCTATAGTAATGAGGTCAATGAAATCAAAAACATAAACTAATAAAATTTCTTATTAGCTTTAACTGTTTTAATTTTTTGAGAATCTCTCCATATAATTATGAAACCAGCAGAAACTATTAATAAAACACCTGGAAATAATTGTTGCCATGGAGCCTCATTAAAAAAAATCCAACCTAATAAAAATGAGGATGGGATACCAAAATATTCAAAGGAGGCGAGCTTACTTAATGAAATTAGTCTATATGCGTATACAAATAATATTGCTGCTGTCCCACCAAGTATTCCTGTTAAAACCATTAATAGTAAATCTCTAAGATTATTAACCGTAAAATCGTTTGATAAAATAACAAATAAAAAAAATGCACCTATCACATTAAACATCAACGTATAAAATTGTATTTTGGACGTTGAGAAGTTTGAAGGAATGAACTTAAGTATTATAACCGTTACTCCCCAAGCAAAAGCTGTTAGTATTGAATATATAGAATAATAATTAAATATATCGCTCGTTGGCCTTAAAATTAATACCACACCTAAAAATCCAATTATAATTGCAGACCATCGATATATACCTACTTTATCTTGTAAAAATATAATCGAAAGTATTACTATAAAAAATGGAGATGAAAAAGTTAAAGTCATTGCTGTTGCAAACTCAACATTAATTACCGAGATAAAAATAAATATATTCATTGCAAGAAAACTTAATCCTCTAAAACAACAGAGAGATAAAAATTTCTTATTTACATTCTTAAAAAGAGAGTTGTATTCTCCTGAAAAGAAAAGCAGAACAAGTAATGGTATTACCGCAAAAAAATTTCTAAAAACAGCTAATTTAAACACTGAATAGTCATTTCCTATAAATCTAATTACTACTAAATACAAATCTACGCAAACTACACCTAATAGCATTGTAAGTATTGCGATTAAAGTTTTCNTAAGATCTACTTTTTCTTTTGCGATTTTCATTTATTTTTGTAAGTTAGTATAAATTTTTAAATAAATATGCAAAATTTTAAACTCAATAAAGATGATTTATTAGGCAAACAAGATTGGACCTTTCCAACATTTACAGCTTATGGACCAGGAAGATTTAAAGAAATTGGAAAATTCTGCAAAGATTTCAATATTCAAAATCCTTTAATCGTAATAGATAGTGGAAGCACTAAGCTNCCCTTTATAAGTGAATTACAAAATCTGCTTTCTGATACAAAAATTAAATCAAATATTTATTCTAATATATCTCCNAACCCTAGAGATGATGAAATCGATGGTGGCTGCAAAGCATTCAAAGACGGTAATCATGATTCTATAATCGCAATAGGAGGGGGCAGCGCTATGGATGGAGGAAAAGCTATATGCTTAACTGTTAATAGCGGAATACCTCTGTGGGATTTTGAATTTTTAGATAAAGTTCCAAGAGATCTAAAAGGTAAAAACCCTTTTCCAAAATTAATAACTATACCAACAACTGCTGGTACAGGTGCAGAAACAGAAATAACTGCAATGGTTACTGACACAAAAAAAGGTATGAAATTTTGTATATGGCATCCAGAAGCTAGACCCTGCTTAGCATTAGTTGATCCAGAATTAACTTTAAAGTTACCAGCAAACCTAACAGCTTGGACCGGTATTGATGCAATGATACATGCTATTGAGGGTTACAGTGTTCCTATGTTTCATCCGTTATGTGATGGTTCAGCTTTAGAAAGTTTAAATTTAATTTCTAAGTCCCTTAAACTGGCAGTAAATGAACCAGACAATTTAGTTGCAAGGGGAGGAATGATTGTNGGGTCTTATTTAGGAGGAGTAGCTTTTTTAAAAGGCTTAGGTTTAGTACATGCCATCTCTCATATGGTTGGTGCAGAATATAATACCCATCATGGACTTACAAATGCAATAATTCTTCCAACAGTAATGGAATATAATTTACCCGGTTTAGAGGAAAAAGTTCAGCGAATGTCAGAGGCAATGCAATTTGATGACCATTCAGTTAAAGGATTTAAAGAAAATTTAAATAAAATGTTAGATGAACTTAATATTCCAAGAGGATTAAATGAAATTGGTGTACCTGAGGATTCATTCAAAAGAATTGCGAAAAAATCTATGCTCGATCAGGCCTATGGTCAAAATCCTAAAAAAGCAACTTTAGAAGAGGTTGAACAATTAACTTTAAAAAGCATTAAAAAAGCTCGCTAGGGCAGATGCTAGAAAACAAAAAAGTATCTGAAATTATTAAATTAATTCAGACAAAACAGATATCAGTAAAAGAAGTAGTAGAATTCTATTTAGCAAGGATTGAAAAGTATAATCCAAAATTAAATGCAATTGTTCTTTTAAAAGAGACTGAGAAAATTTTAGAAGAGGCTAAAAAAAAAGATAATCAAGAAAATAAAAATAAATCTTTGTTTGGTTTACCGTTAGCTGTTAAAGATTTAAGTGATGTCGTTGGAATTCAAACAACATACGGTTTTAAAGGTTACAAAGATNATTTTCCAAAAAAAAATTCTTTTTTTGTGGATAAACTAATTGAAAACGGCGCAATAATAATTGGAAAAACTAATACAGCTGAACTCGGAGTTGGAGGACATACAATTAATAGACTTTTTGGTCCAACTTCAAATGTTTATGACTTAAGCAAGTCGTCTGGTGGTTCAAGNGGAGGCGCAAGTTCTGCTGTTGCTGCTCAATTAGTTCCCTTTGCTGATGGTACAGATCAAATGGGTTCATGTAGGAATCCTGCTGCATATTCTAATATATACGGTTTTAGACCAACCCCAGGAGTTATTGCTTCTGCTAGATCAGACAACCAAAAAAATATTCCTATTTTAACTACTCCTGGTTTTTTATCTAGAACACCAGACGATATGACAATTATTTTAGATAGCGTAACTGGTAAAAATAATTTGGATCCATATTCTTTAGAATTAAAATCTAATTTTCAAAATTTTGAAATAAAAGATTCAGAAATTAAAAATATAAAAATAGGATGGTTATCNGATATTAATGGTAATTATAAATTTGAAAATGAAATATTAGAAATTTGTGAAAAAAAATTAAGTGANTTAAATAAACAAAATATAAAAATAGATTTTTTGAAATCAGGTATTAATACTGATGAACTATGGGACTCGTGGTTAACATTCAGATCAAGAAGTATATTTATGGATATTGGAAGTATGAGTATTAAAGATATTAATGAAATGACTTTTCAGGCAATTTGGGAGTACAATAGGGGAAAAGATATTAAAGATAATGACATTGATATTGCATTAGAAAAAAGAAAAAAATCTATAAATGATATAAATCAGATATTTAAAGATTACGATTTTTTAGCTTTGCCATCAGCACAAGTATTTCCATTTAAAAAAGAATTAAATTATCCAGAAAAAATAAATGATTTCAATTTAGATACTTATCATCGATGGATTGAAGTTTTTATATTATCAAGCCTTTTAGAATTACCAACTATAACAGTTCCAGTTGGTTTTAATAAAAATAAACTACCAATGGGTATGCAAATAATAGGAAAAAAGAACGATGATTTAAAAGTACTTGCATTTGCAAGAAAATACGAACAAATGTTCAATTATTCAAAAATAAAACCGGAAATATAATAATTAATGCAAAGACACCCTCATCATTTTAAAATTGCACTTGCTTTAGCATTTTCNGCTGGAGCTTGGGGAATTTATTGGCTCCCTCAACGCACACTAGAAGCTGGAGGATTAACTGGCGGATGGGGTACAATTGCCCAGATGGTAATTGGAGTGTTATTGTTGTTACCAATCGCTCTCTGGAGAGTTTATAAAAAAAAAGGAAGTGGCTTCGAGCTTCCATTAACAGGATTATTGGTTGGCGGTGGTTTTATTTGTTATGCACTAAGTTTTCTATTAACAGATGTAATAAGAGCTTTAATACTTTTTTACATGACTCCTATTTGGACTACTATTTTTGAAATCTTATTTTTAAAAAGAAGACCTGGCTGGCAAAGAGCCGTTACACTTTCACTAGCTCTAGCTGGCTTATGGATAGTTTTTAGTAAAGATGCAATTATACCTTTACCTCAAAATGCNGGGGATTGGATAGCTCTCGCTGGAGGAGCAATTTTTGCAGGAGGAATGATAAGACTTGANGTTGTAAAGACTGATGGAGTATTCCCNATTATATTTTCATTTTTCTTCTANGGAACATTATTTAATATTGTGGCTGGTTTTTTATTAGTTGATTATTTGGGCGAAACACCACCAATAGAGTCTTTTATTCCAATGGCAATGTTCTTAATTGTTTTGTCATTATTTTATTTCATTCCTACAGGAATTGTTATTCTTTGGGCACCAAGCAAACTAGGTGCTGGACTATGCTCAATTCTTTTTCTAACAGAAATAGTCGTTGGAGTTGTAAGCTCCAGTATNTTAACCGATGAACCTTTTGGATGGAGAGAAATAGTTGGAAGTTCAATGATTATTTTAGGTGGAATTTTAGCTGTTGTTCTTGCTCCTAAAGAGGATAAAAAAATTACCGCTTAATATTTGGTATCCACTAAATCAATCAACATATTAATCATATCTACTTTGTAACTTTCTTTTGTTGCTGATTTAGTTTCTAAAACAGAAAAAAATGCAGCAACGTTTCCAGTTTTTAAATTTANAGCTAAAAATTGACCACCATAACCTGAATGGCCGATCATATTTCCAGATACCATAGTAGAGTTAGAATAATATAAATATTTATTATTTGATAAATTCATATATTTTGGACCAACATTGTTTAAAGTTCGGTTTAAAAAAGAGCTTGAGCCAATCTTCCTATTTCCTACTCCTTTACCTTTTCTTGCAAATAAAAGACCCATTCTTAAAAAGTCTCTTGTAATCAAACATCCACCCCCTGACATCCAAGGCATGCCATATCTGTCAGATGCAATATAAAGCCCATCTTCAAACCCAGCTGCCTCAACCGCTCTTAACATCCAATGTCTTAATGATTTACCGCTGATCTTTTCAACTATTAATCCTATAACATCGGTATTTGCAGATTTATAAAAAGCTAAATTACTTTTGTTTTTTAAATTTTTATTTTTTTTTGATTTGATAGTATTTAAATAACTTTCCTGACTTAAATGTGTATCACCACTTTTTGGTAGTCTCCATCCACCAACAGGCTCATGTAAAAAAGATGAAGAGTATGCCTTGGTGTAATCTTCTGTGTAGGCATTTATTACATTCATATTTAATACGTCTTGCACTTTAGCATTGGCATATCCACTCCCAATTTTTGGAAGGTAGTAAGATACTTTTTTATCAAGATTTATTGACTTATTATTCAAAAGTTCTCCAACGAAAAGATTAACAAACATTTTTGTTATAGACATTATCGTTTGAGGTTGATTTTTTGGAAAATCTTTGGCGTATTTTTCAAAATAAATATTTTGTTTATTTCCAACTATTAAAGAGCAAAAAGACTTTTGTTTAGTCATTTTTTTTACCAGTGGCTTTTTATAGATTGTATCTTTGTATTTTTTTTTTAATTTTAAAACCAAATCTGATCTTAAAAATAATCCATATCTATTTATTTTGTGAAGATTTCTATAACCATGTCTTCTAGTTTTAGGAAGATTCCATACAGCTTTATTATCTTTGACTGTTNCTAATTCAGGATTCTTATATGATATTATTCTAGTCAAATTTAAATAAAGTTAATCGAATTTCAAAGATTTTTTTTGTTCATATTTTTGATGATAACCTTCAGCCTTACAATAATTTTTCTCTTTTGAAACTTTGGTAGAAACTTTACCGCCAAGTTTATTATTCATTTCCTCTAAAACTTTTTCCGCAATTTTTTTTTCTTCATCATTATTATAAAAAATTTCAGATCTATATTGAATTCCCACATACGTACCTTGACGGTTTACTTGAGTAGAGTCGTGTAATTTAAAAAATAGTCTCACCATATCTTCATATGATTTAACTTTTTCATCATACTCTACTTTAACAACTTCAATATGACCAGTATCTCCACCACATACTGCTTTATAAGTGACGTTTGGTTCGTCTCCGCCGCAATAACCACACTCAGTAGAAATTACTCCCTCAATACCTTCGTACTTAGTTTCATCCCAAAAGCAGCCAATACCACCAATAAACGTCTTCATATTTTTATTTTATATTAATTTTTTAGAATTGAAATTGCTTTTATCTCTTCAACTCCAATACCACAACAACCACCAATAATTTGTGCCCCACTATCAATCCATTTTTTTGCACTTTTAACATAATCACTTGGCTTAATATCATCAGTAAACTTCCATTCTGGTTTAACAAAGTGTCCTCTGTTTGGATAAGCGCCAACTGTATTATTATGATTATTTTTTAGTATGCTGACTGCTTCTTCAGTTACACTCATGTTTGAGTGTGCAACAAGTATTGGTCCTGAATGAAATTTTTTAAATCTATGTAATGAATCTTCAAGTTCCTCATAAACTTGAGGATCTTTATGAGACACATCATCATCATATCCAAGATGAATATTTTTATTTTTATCAAATACACAAGATATTGATAACCACGTTGGTAATTTTAAATTACTTGAACATTCAACTAAAGTTTCAACAATGTCAGCTTGTGACGACATAGCTTCAAGAATAATTAAATCTACTCCTGTATCTGACAAAATTTTTAAGTGTTCATCAAAACTTGGTTTCATTTTAGCAACACCATCTTTAATAAAATAACCGTAAGTGGAGACAGATCCAGCAACTAAAACATTTTTACCTGACACGGCCTCTTTTGCAATTTTGATACTTTTATGATTGCATTCTTTAATCAGATCTTCATAACCATATTTTTTCATTGATATAGGGGTTGAAGCATAAGTATTTGCGGTTATTACATCAGCACCAGCTTTAACATAATTTTGGTGCACTTTTAAAAGTTCATTTGGACTATCTAAAGAACATCTCCCACACCACAGTCCTTCATCCATTTTTGCTCCAACTTTTTGTAATTCTCCTCCTATTCCCCCATCAAGAATTATTATTTTTCCTTCAGCTAATCGCTTTTCAATTGATGAATAAGACATTTAATTTATTTGTTATTTGTAAAAGCGCAGATTTTATTTCCATCTAAATCGCGAATATATGAATAATATACACCAGANCCTTCTGGTCTTTCTCCGCCACTTCCTTCGCTGCTACCGCCTGCTTTTAAACCGATCTCATGAAATTTATCAACTATCTCTCTTGATGAAACAATAAAAGAAACTTGTGTTCCATTTCCGAAAGTAGCAGTTTTACCATTTGCTGGTTTTGTAACATAAAATTCTATAGCACCATCGCCATCTTTTTGTGTGTATCCAGCACAAAACTCATCAGTATCTTTTCTTTTTAAATTTATAATTTGTAAAACTTCATCATAAAAATTAATGGCTTTATCTAGATTATTTGTGCCTACCATTACATACCCAATCATCTTAATTTTTCCATTCAGTGATAGTTTTCACTTCCAAATATTCATGTAAACCCCAGGTACCTCCTTCACGTCCNTTTCCAGACTGTCTATAACCACCAAATGGAGTGCCAGAGTCCGCAGGTTTATGATTTACGTACACAATTCCAGATCTTAATTTTTTTGAAACTCTTTTTGCTTTTTCTTTATCTTCAGTCTGTAAATAGTTTCCAAGACCATATTCAGTGTCATTTGTAATTTTTATTGCCTCTTCTTCATTCTCAAAAGGAATTATAGATAAAACTGGACCAAAAATTTCCTCTTTGGCGATTCTCATATCATTATTTACATCTGTAAACACTGTTGGCTTTATAAAATATCCNTTTTTGAAATCTTCAGGTTTCTCAGGTCCACCAGCTACTAAGGTCGCNCCTTCTTCAATTCCACTCTTAATTAAACTTTGAATTTTATCATATTGCGTTTTAGATATCACTGGACCTATATGTTCACCAGCTTTTGATGCAAGATCTACTTTAATTTTATTAGCTTCATCTGCAGCTTCTTCTACTGCTCGTTTGTATATTGATTTTTCTACTAACATTCTTGTTGGCGCATCACATGATTGACCAGAGTTACTCATGACATTTCGTATTCCGTCTCTAACCGCATCAGGATAAGCATCGGCAAATACAATATTTCCACCTTTACCTCCAAGCTCTAAACAAACTCTTTTTATTGTATCAGCTGCATTTTTTGTGATTAACTTTCCAGCTCTTGTCGATCCAGTAAAGGAAACCATATCAACATCAGGATGTCCTGATAAATCTGTACCAACACCTGGCCCATCTCCGTTTACTAAATTAAACACACCCGCAGGAAATTTTGCTTCATGAATCATTTCTGCAAAAAGCATTGCTGATAAAGGAGCTATCTCAGAAGGTTTCAAAACCATTGTACAACCAGTTGCAAGTGCTGGCACAACTTTTAGAGCTATTTGATTAATTGGCCAGTTCCAAGGGGTAATTAAACCACATACACCAATTGGTTCATATACAATGTGATTAACAGATCCTTTGTCAAAACCAGGTTCAAAATTAAATTCTTTTAATCTTTTTATAAAATCTTCAATATGACCCGCACCTGATGCAGTTTGATTAGCTGAACACCAATCTTTTGGACAACCAAGCTCAGTTGATATGGCATCAGTCATTTCATCCCATCTAGATTTATAGATTTCTAATAATTTTTCTAAAAGTTTTATTCTTTCTTGCTTTGAAGTTTCTTTCCAAGTTTCAAAAGATGACTTTGCAGATTTTACAGCAAGATNAGTATCTTCNGAGCTNCCTAGAGAAATTATTGCGCAAACTTCTTCAGTAGAGGGATTAATTACATCAAAATCTTTTGCTTTAATTGGATTGACCCATTGTCCATTTATATAAAATTTTTTTTTATCTTTCATAATTTATTTTTTTAATTTTGATAATCAGGTTCTTCTTTATCTAAAATTAATCTGATTTGATCTAAATGTGCTCTNCCCATATCAGAAGGATAGTTTGACCACTCTTGTGCTGTTTTTTCTGCCACTTCGTGTGATGCTACATTTAATTCTTTNCCAGTTGCTAAAGCTGTTAAATATGTTTCTGCAGATTTTTCAAAATAATATAATGCATCAAATCCATCCGAAACAGTTTCACCAGTNGTTAAAATTCCATGATTTGACATTAACAGATTNTGTTTATTNCCCAATGCAGCNGCCATTTTTAGCGACTCTTCTTCAAAACCCATACCACCATACTCATTATATATAGATACTCGGTTATAAAACCTCATCGTATTTTGATCTATTGGAGGAAGAGTAGGGTTTTTCAAAGCAGAAAGAGCTGTCGCGTATTTTGAATGAACATGAAATATACATTTTGCATGAGGTACTTTTTGGTGAATTGTCCCATGAATATTTATTGCAGTAGCATCCACAAGGTCGGGTTTTTTTTTTAATTCCTCGATATTTTCTTTGGTAACCAAAATTAAATCGCTTACTTTCATTTGGCTAAAATGAACACCTGATTTATTAACTAAAAATTCATCAGTTGAACCAGGCACACATGCGCTAAAGTGATTTGCAACTCCCTCATTCATATTCAATCTAGCGGTCCATCTAAAGGTAGCTGCTAAATCTTTTTTTAATTCTGTTATTTCCATATTAATTATAATAAACTATACCATTAATAAATTATGAACAATAAAGTATTTATATCGTGTGCAGTTACTGGATCTGGTGATACTGCTAAAAAACATCCTGATTTACCAAAGACACCAGAACAAATAGCAAAATCTGCAATCGAAGCAGCAAAAGCAGGCGCAGCGATTGCACATATACATGTTAGAGAGGAAGATGGAACACCAAGTAGAAGATTAGAGTTATACAAAGAAGTTGTCGATAGAATCAGATCATCAGACACAGATGTAGTTCTAAATCTTACAACTGGAATGGGTGGTGATTTAGATATAGGAGAAAATAGTCCACTTCAATTTGGTCCATTAACTGATATGGCAAATGTAATGGAAAGAATTGCAAATGCCGAACAGTTCTTGCCTGAGATTTGTACTCTTGATTGTGGGACTTTAAATTTTGGAGATGGATCTGTTATTACAATTAATACCCCAAGAGATTTAAGAAAAGCAGCAAAAAGACTTCAAGAAATAAAAGTTAAACCAGAGATAGAAGCTTTTGATTTAGGAAATATGTGGTTTGGAGCNCAGTTATATCAAGAGGGATTACTCANTGATCCTCCAATGTTCCAAATGTGTTTGGGTATTCCTTGGGGTGCACCCGCTACACCTTTAGCAATGCAAGCAATGAAAGATATNATGCCGAAAGAGGCAGTATGGAGTGGTTTTGCAATTTCTAAAAATGAAATGCCTTATGTTGCTCAAACAGTAGTAATGGGTGGAAACCCAAGAGTAGGGCTTGAGGATAATTTATATATTTCAAAAGGAAAGTTAGCTACAAATGCTCAACTAGTTGAAAAGGCAAGAAGAATTGTTGAGGACTTAGGAGCTTCNGTAATGACGCCTGCCGAAACTAGAGAAAAGTTAAAACTAGTAAAGCATAAATAAAAACCTTTCAAACTATATCCTGTGGCAACTTGCTCCAATATTAGAGTTGATAAGATAACTTTTAATATTAAATANCNNNTATGAATTTAAAATCTATAATCAAAAAANCNTTAATAACCATATCAATTACTTTATTACCAACTTTGTTGAATGCAGCAGATGTAACAATTGAGATGCTNAACAAACTAGGAAAAGAGAGTATGGTTTATTCACAAAAAATTGTAAAAGTAAATTCAGGTGATACAGTTTTTTGGAAAGCGACAACCAAAGGTCATAACGTAGAGTTTATAAAAGGNGGGTTTCCTANTGGTGTNGAAAAATTCAAATCTAAAATGAACAAAGATGCTGAATATAAATTTACTGTGCCAGGTATTTACGCTTATTGGTGCACACCTCATAAAAGNATGGGNATGATTGGATTTGTTGTTGTAGATGGAGATAAATCAAATATNGAAGCTATAAAAGCNCTTAAATTTTTTGGAAAATCAAAAAAAATTGCTCCAGATTTAATAAATCAATTATAATTAATTAGTTTTAACTGCTTCTTTTAAATGCTCTTTGGCAAGTGCNTTAGATANNTCTTTTTGGGTNAGATAACCCNTAGTNTTTCCACTTTTATCTACAACCTCACAGTTTGCATTTGAACAAACTACTTGTGGTAGGAATTCCTCTATAAATTGATCCTCATTTATTTTAACAAGATTTGATTTGTCAATATTATCAACCTCATTTACTGATTTCATTATTATTTTGGCCTTTATAACTTTTGCTCTATTTACATCTTTNACAAATGCTGAAACATAATCATCTGCAGGTTTCATTATTATTTCTATTGGGGTTCCGACTTGAACTAATCTTCCTCCATTTAAAATTCCAATATGATCACCTAATTTTAAAGATTCATCTAAATCATGTGTAATAAAAACTATCGTTTTTTTTAATTCGCCTTGTAAATCAAGCAACTGTTTTTGCATGTCACTTCTTATTAAAGGGTCAAGTGCTGAAAAAGCTTCATCCATTAATAATATGTCAGTNTCAGTAGCAAGNGCTCTTGCTAAACCAACTCTTTGTTGCATACCNCCAGATAGTTGGTTTGGGTATTGGTTTTCAAAGCCACTTAAACCAACAGCTTCTATTTTTTCCATAGCAACTTTATTTTTATCCTCAGGTTTTTTACCCTGAACCTCAAGTCCGTAACCAACATTTTCTAAAACAGTTTTATGTGGAAATAGGCCAAATCTTTGAAAAACCATGCTCATCTTATGTCTTCTAAAATCTATTAATTTATTTTTGTCTAAACTCATCACATCAGTACCTTCTACAGAAACCACACCTGATGTTGGGTCGATTAAACGATTAATATGTCTAATTAAAGTAGATTTACCTGAACCAGATAAGCCCATACATACAAATGTTTCACCTTCATCAATCTTAAGTGACACATTATCTAAACCTACTGTATGTCCTGTTTTTTCTAAAACTTCTTCTTTAGTAGCACCTTCTTGCACCATCGGTAGGATCTTCTTTGGAGAGGGACCAAATATTTTATAAACGTTATTAATTTCAATTTTACTCATTTTTTATAAAGTTTTAACAGTTGTCCAAGTTTGTTGCAAAGTAACAAATTTTATTTTTGATATTATTAAAAAAAACAATAATTTATCAACTATAAATTGCATTGAAAATGTAAATAAGTATAATAAATTTTAACCATGTTTAGTATTTCAAAACTAGAAAAAAATGGAACTTACCTAAGAATTCTTTGGAGCGATGGAGAAGAAAGTAAATTTAATTATTTATGGTTAAGAGATAATTGTCCAACGGCTCACGACAAAGATTCTAGGCATAGAATGTTTGATATATTAAACGTTTCTAAAAATTTAAATCCAACAAAATATAAAGTAAATGATGAGGGTAAACTAGAAATAGTTTGGAGTGAGGGAAATCATACAAGTTTTTACGACATTAATTGGTTAAGAAAAAACTGTTACACAATCAAAAATAAACAAAAATATATTTCTCCATACCAACTTTGGGATAAATCGATTGAAAAAAATATTAAGTCTATAAGCATTGATTGCGATGAAATCATGTCTTCAGAGGAAGGTTTAATAAAGTGGTTAAAACTTCTTCACTATAAAGGAATAGCTTTAGTAAATAACGCACCAACAAAAGAAAAGTCAGCTTTTGAAGTTTTAAATAGAATTAGTCACACAAGAGAAACTTTTTTTAAAACACCTTTTGAAGTTATAAATATACCTAAACCAAATAACTCAGCCTATACAGCTCACGCATTGAAAAATCATATGGATTTACCCTGGTTTGAAAATCCACCAGGCTACCAGTTTTTACATTGTCTTATAAATTCTGCTAATGGAGGAGATTCTTCAGCAGTTGATGGTTTTGCTGTTGCAGATTACTTAAAAAATAATGAAAAGGATATTTTTGATACTTTGGTAAATGTACCGTTAAAATTTAGAGATAAAGATTATACCCAGCAAGCTCACAGAAGTTTTTATGCACCTGCAATAAGTTTAACTAAAGATGGTGATTATAATGATATTAGATTTAGTGTTGCAACNATGGATGCATTAGATTGTCATCCAGATGTAATGGACCAAGTTTATTTCGCGCATCATAGATTTGGCAATCTGTTACATGATGATAGATTTGTTATTAAGTTCAGACTAAATCCAGGGGATATATACTCTTTTAATAACAGAAGAGTTTTGCACGGCAGAACAGCATTCGATCCTAACTCAGGACATAGACACTTACAAGGTTACTATATGGATCGTGATGAAATAATAGGAAGACTTAGTTATCTTTCACAATAATTATAAATTTTCAATAATAAGATTTTTTCCTAAAAATTTTGTTCTAACTTTTTTATCTTTTAGTGTGTAAAAATAAATAGGTTTTTTTATTTTTATAAGTTTTTTATTAGTAAGAAATTTTTTTTCTAAAACTAATAATCTAAGGTACTTTAATTTACTTTTTTGTAAAATTAGCTTTATTGAAGTGGTCGAAGAAAAAACTAGCCCTAAATTTAAATTTTTTTTAATTTTATTTAAATTTGAAATATTTTTTTCATTAAAAGAAGTTATGCTATAATGTTTTATTCTCTTTATAATAGAAATAAGATTTAAAAAATTTTTTTT
>FUFK010061969.1_pt1 | contig 16100 bp, 21 predicted proteins | sample 1021851 | NCBI WGS metagenome assembly FUFK01 (sample SAMEA51879418, study PRJEB19060) | metagenome | reverse complement strand
AATTAATACTTTGTTGTCGGTTACTGTTTTGACAGGAGATCGAATTGTCAAAGAAGGCTCGCCTGTAGACTCTGGAAGGCTTGCTGTTTCTTGGCAGATTGGAGAAAACGCAGAAAGCGGCGCACCCGCCCCAGAAGGTAAATATGGCGCTTCTGGTAAAGGAACTGTTATAAGACCGCCGAAGCCTTTGAATTATCAACTAGGTAAAGAAAATTTTAGAAAAAAATATCATATTCACAATAATGTTCCATATGCTGAACCTGTTATGTTTGGAACAAGTTTGCCGCCGTCTTGGGGTGGTACATACAGAAGCAAACAGGGTTTGAAAGCAAAACATCTTGATTTATTGGCAAAAGAACTTGCAAATGAAATTCAAGACTTATACAAACAAATAAGGGGTAAATAATGGCCGCTATTGATCTAAACACAGTAAGAGCAACAATTGAAGCTAGAGTTGCGACAGAACTTGCCAGTAGCCCTGCAATATCTGTTGTTTTTCATAATATGTCGTTTGATAGTAGCGCCGTTACAACCTTTGTTCAATGCCTTACAACATTCGGCGAAAGTAATTATCTGACGCAGGGAAATGCGGACGGATTGAATCGCGTTAATGGAATTGTTGTTTTTAATATCTTTACTCCGCAGGGAATCGGTTCAGGCGATAATTACACAATCGGCAAAAGGTTGCGGGATTTATACAATCGAATTACAGTTTCTAATGTGATCTTCGATGCCCCGATTGGGCCGGAGGTCGTAGACAATCCAAATCCAGAAGGTCAATTNCANACACAANTGCGAATGACCTTTGAAATTTTNGAGGAACTTTAATGGAAATNACAGAANAAATGCTTGANGCAATCGAAGCTGTNAAGGGNCGCCGTGACCCNGCTTATTGGGANGGNCGTTGTAGGCGATATATGGAAAAGCAAGAAAAATTAAAAAAAGATGTAAAAAAAACAATTAAGAGTTAATATATTTATAAATAGATTCTTTTTTTTGTTATGGCTATNAAAGGCGATGTTGGNAAAATTATGTTTGAAAATGCGGGCGGCACCGAAGCTGACGTTGGACAAACAAGATCATGGTCTTTGTCNATAACAAAGGACACGATGGAAACAACAAAACAAGGCGATACATTNAAAACAAATATCGGCGGNTTNATNNCNGGNGAAGGTTCAGCGGAACTTCTTTACAATCCATCAGAAACAGGCGCAGGCTANACAACNTTTATTGATGATGTNTTAACNACAGGCGATAATGCTGACGCATTATTTGAANTNTTTCCTGATTCNNCAACTTCAGCAAANAAAATTAGTTTTGCGGGAATTATTACAAACGCAGAATATGGCGCAACACTTGGCGAAGTTCAAGTAATAAATATCAGTTTTATAACAAGCGGTACCATAACAAGCGCTATCTGATACATTGAGTTTATTAGTCAACTAATNAACCAATGCAAAAAAGAACTATTGACCTGTTAACTGAATCTTATAAAGATCAGATGACAGCCAGAAGAAAATACGAATTTAAAGACGCTAACGGCGTTGTAAAAGCTAATTTATATTTCAAGCCATTAACAAGGGATGATCGTGTTCGCGCTCAAGCCGCCGCAAATACAGATGATGCTTTGACAATATCAACTTATCTTCTTTGTAAAAACGCAGAAAACGAAGACGGCTCGAAAGCATTTAGCCCCGCAGATGCGCCCAATCTACAAAGAGAACTTCCAGAAAGTGTATTGAACGAAATTGAATTATTTATGTTTGATATTCAATTAAATGTTGATACAGCAAAAAAATAATATCGCGNGATAATTGGATAAATTTTGAATTTTTTCTCGCAACAGAATTAGGCAAAACTTTACAGGAATTACGTTCTTTGATTACAGAAGAAGAACTGATTTTTTGGGCGGCTTATTATGAAGTTAAGAATGAAAGAGAAAAAAGAGAAATAAATCGTCAAAGAGCAAATAAAAGGTAATATATAAGAAAAGGTTTTGTTGATTTGTGGCACAGGCTAATGTAAAACTTACAGTTGATGCTTCGCAGGCCACAAGAGCATTAAAAGGTGTTCAACAGCAATCATCAGGGCTTGAAAGGGCATTTGGTGGCCTTAAAAGTGCAATACTTGGTGTTGGGGTCACAGCTTTAGCAAGGCAAGCAATATTAACATCGGCTAATTTTGAGAAACTGAACGTCAGACTTGGATTATTAACTAAAGCATCAGGAACCTTTGCGAAATCACAAGAGATAGCCGCAGAAGCGCAAAAATTATTTGGATTGAGTGCAACAGAAGCGCTTGAAGGAATAACAAATATTACTGCACGTTTGCAACCTTTGGGCGTTGGTGTTGAAGATATTAGAACAACATTTATTGGATTTAATACAGCGGCGAAACTGGCGGGAGCGTCAGCGATGGAGAGTTCAAACGCTTTCAGGCAATTGGCGCAGGCTTTAGGTTCTGGACGTTTGCAAGGGGATGAATTTAGAAGTATTGCAGAACAGGTTCCAACAATACTTGCACCAATCGCGGCAGAACTTGGCGTAACTATTGGAGAACTCAAGAAATTTGCATCGGAAGGCAAATTAACAAGTGATGTTGTTATTAGAGCCTTAAAAAAAGTTGAGCTTGATGGCGCGGATTCTTTGAAGGCATTGTTAGAAAATGACCCGACACAAGTATTTAAAAATCTAGGAAATGAAGCTGAAAATTTATCAAGAGCATTTGGCGATCAATTAGCGCCCGCTGTTTTACCAGTAATTAGAGCATTAACAAAAGTAACTGAAGCAATTACTAATTTTGTTAAGTCAGGTGCGGGTCAAGTGACTTTGATATTTACAGCAATAGCTGTTGCCGCAAAAGGTGTTGCAATTATAACGCCTGTAATAATTGGACAATTGGCAACTTTGGCAACATCTTTTCAGGTTGCCGCCATCAATTCAGCGTTGGCTTCAACTGGTTTAAAAGGTGTTGCGGCTTCTTCATTCTTGGCCGCGGGTGGTATAACAAAAGCGACAATTGCTCTTTCCGCTTTTAAATTAGCTCTTATAAAAACGGGAGTAGGTGCGGCAATTGTTATTTTAGGAACTTTAGCGGCAAAATTTATTGATAATAAAAATTCAGCAAAAGAAGCCGCGGATGCCGCAAAAGCCTTTGACGATAATATAAAAGGAATTACTGAAACGGCACCACAAACAGAAGCCGCTTTAAATAGCCTTACTATTGCTAATAAAGAATTTGAACTTTCTAATTTAGGAACAAATCGAAATGATGCGGGAAGAAGAAAAGCGTTAGAACGTGAACTTGAAATACTTAAAGAAAGATCAATTATTCTTCAAGGAGAAAAAGAAAGGGAAGCGCAACTTGCTCTTGATAAAGCATTTAACGATCAAACAATTGCACTTTTAAAAAATATTTCTGCGATGGAAGCGAAACTTGCAGGCAAAGAAGAAGAATTTAATATGGAGCAAAGAATAAATGAGTTAAAAGAAAAATTTGGCGAATTAGATGCACAGCAAATTATAGATTTAATAAAACAAGAAGAATTATTGAAGAAAAAAGTTGAACAAATGACAAAACAAGAGGAAATCGCAAAAAAAATTAATGGTGCTTTTAAACAGATTGGAGAAGACATCGGAACAGGTATTACTGATGCTTTAGTTGGTGCTATTGAAGGAACAAGAACGCTTGGAGAAGCGGCCAGATCAATCATCAATGATCTTGCATCGTCTTTGTTGAGACTTGGAATAAATATGGCTCTTACTGGCTTATTTGGTGGAACTAAAATAGGCGGATTTTTAGGGTTTGCAAATGGAGGAAGGCCGCCTGTCGGTAAGGCTTCAATCGTGGGCGAGCGAGGGCCGGAGATATTTGTTCCTCGTACTGCGGGAACTATTATTCCAAATAATCAAATCGGTGGCGGTGGCGACATCACTAATATTACTGTTAATGTTGATGCAAGCGAATCATCGGTTGAAGGCGATACAGGTCAATCTCAAGCGCTTGGACGTCAACTTGCAACAGCAATTCAAACTGAACTTATTAAACAAAAACGTCCGGGAGGTTTACTAGCATAATGGCAACTTTTCCAAGCATCACACCGACATATTCCGGCTTTAGTAAAAGAAGCGCCCCGAAAGTTCGGACGATAAGATTTCAGGACGGGTTTGAACATCGCATCATGTTTGGTTTGGCGCAACATCAAAATCCAAAAGTTTATAATTTATCTTTTAACGTCACAGAAACGCAATCTGANGAAATAGAAACNTTTCTTGANGCCCGTGCNAACGATCAAGCATCATTTGATTTTACAGCACCNGGCGAAACATCNNCACAGAAATTTGTTTGNGAAAGGTGGTCAAAATCTATNCCATACAANAATAGAGCCNTAATTGATGCAACATTCAGGGAGGTNTTTGAAGCATGAGTACAGCCCCAATAATTAGCGATTTACAAAAGGCNAATCCAAGCGCTGTTATTGAANTATTTGTACTTACAACAAATGTNGCGCAACANGGAAGCGCCCAAACTTACAGATTTCANGCGGGAACATCNTTNAANGCAAACGGCGAAATTGTTTGGCAGGGTAATTCTTATTTAAGATTTCCTGTTGAAGCAACAGGTTTTGCATATCAACGCGGCCAGATTCCACGCCCAACCTTGACAATCAGTAATGCTTTCGGTTTTGTTTCAGCCCTTTTGTTAAATATAAATCAACATTTTAACGGTAATGATTTAACTGGCGCCGTTGTTCAGCGCAAAAGAACACTTGCAAGATTTCTTGATGCTGTGAATTTTCCAGTAGAAACAACAACATCTTCAACAACAACAACTATTGCCGACCCCGCAGATGCCGAAACTGTCACTTATACAGTTACAGTTGCCAATGTCGGCGGTATAAATATATTTCTTTTAAATGGTGTAAATAATCCTGTTATAACAATGAAGCGGGGGTCAACATATATTTTTAATCAAGAAGACTCAAGCAATCAAGGCCATCCATTACGTTTTAAATCAGACAGCGGTGGTTCTTATACAACAGGTGTTTCAGCTTCAGGTTATAGCCCCGGTTATTCAGGTGCAACAGTTACTTTTCAACCGCCTTATCCAGATGCACCGTCAGATTTGAGATATTATTGCACGATTCACGGTAACGCAATGGGAAATACAATCACNATGAATAATCCAAACACAACAACACAAACGACAACAACAACTTCAGGTTCCCAGACTAACCCGTTGGGAACCCCAGACCCGACAGCGGAATTTCCGCTTGAACAATATGTAATTGATAGAAAATCATCAGAAAATCGTGAAGTAGTTACTTTTGAACTGGCTGCGGTTTTTGATCTTGTTGGAGTAAGAGCGCCAAAACGTCAGGCAACTAGAAATATTTTTCCTAGCATTGGAACTTTTAATCAATGATTTGGAAAGATAAAGCACTTGAACACGCAAAACAGGAAGACCCGAAAGAATCTTGCGGTCTTTTATTAAATATTCGCGGAAAAGAACAATATTTTCCCTGTCGTAATTTATCTATGACAGCGCATCAATGTTTCATAATCGACCCCGAAGATTATGTAAAGGCAGATAATACAGGAGATATAACAGCAATTATTCATAGTCATCCTGTAACACAGCCCGTTGCTTCAGAAGCCGACAAGATAAGCTGCGAAGAAAGCAATTTACCTTGGCATATTGTCAATCCTAAAACAGAAACTTGGGGTTATTATGAGCCTTGTGGATATAAACCAGATTTGATCGGTCAGCCTTGGGTTTGGGGTGTTTCTGATTGTTGGTCACTTGTTCGCAGATACTACAAAGAAAAATTGAATATAGAGCTTAGAGATTGGGAAAGACCAACAACCCCTGAAGAATTTATTAACGACCCGATGTTTGAAAGATGCGCAGAAGATACAGGTTTTAGAGAATTAAAAAATGATGAAAATTTAAAAAATGGCGATTTATTATTTATGTCAATTTTGGCAAATGGTTTGAATCATGTGGCGATTTTTTTAGATGGGGATGTTTTACACCATTTAACGGATAGACTATCTTGTAAGGAGCCATATAACCAATGGCTGCAAAAATGCACAGGTAAAAGGTTGCGTTATGTTGCGTAAAATTAAGTTATATTCAAAACTTGCCGATTTTATCGGACATAAGGAATTTGATGCTGTTTGTAAAAATCCCGCTGAAGCTATAAGGTTTTTAATTTGTAACTTTCCAGAAGTAGAAAGTCACATGGCAAAACAAAATTATAAAGTTCTGGTCGGCGATTATGAAATTGACGAAAAGGAATTACATTATCCTAGCGGTCACGAAGATATTCATATCGTGCCTATTGTTGCGGGTTCAGGTGGTAATTTCGGCAAAATTTTAGGCGGTGCGGCATTGATCGGTTTGTCTTTTGTTACTTTTGGTGGTTCTGCTATGTTTGCAGGCGGAAGTGGTGCGGGTTTGCTTGGTGGTGGTGGTCTAATTGGNACAGGTGGCTTATATGCGGCGGGAGCTTATGGTTCAGCGGCCCTTGGTCTTATGGGTGCGGGTTTAATGTTATCAGGTGTTTCTGGAATGATGACACCACAACCAAAATCGCAAGATTTTTCTAGTCCTGAAGACCCGCGTTTATCTTTTAATTTTTCAGGAACGCAAAATACAAGTCGGGCTGGAACGCCGATAAATATTGTTTTTGGCGAAGTTTTTGTCGGAAGTATAGTCGTCAGCGCGGGCGTTGACACAGAACAAGTAAGAGCATGACCGATAAGAAAGTAATTAGAGGAGCAGGCGGCAGGCCATCTCCCCCATCGCCCCCACAACCTACAAGAGTTCCCGACACATTACACAGTAGGCAATTTGCATCATTTACGGACGTGTTGGGCGAAGGAGAACAGGAGGGAAGCGCAACAGCAAGCAAACTTGGATTAACAAAAGGAACTACGGCATACAACAACGCTTTTCTTTCTGATGTCTTTTTGAACGATACGCCAGTTTTACAATCAACAGCAAATTTTTCAAGTCCTGTTACTACAGATTTTAATTTTCAAAATGTTGGTTTTACGCCGCGATTTGGAACAGCAAACCAGACACATATCCCCGGTATTGAAGAAAGTCAATCAGTAACAAGTGTCGGCGTAACTGTTACAACTTCTGCGCCAGTAACAAGACAAATAACAAATAGTGATGTTGATGCTGTAAAAGTTTCTGTGACTTTTCCGCAGATACAAAAAGCAACAGATCAAGGCGATTTGCTCGGTTCTTCTGTAAATTTACAAGTTCAAATTCAATATAATGGCGGGGGATTTTCTACTCTTGTCGATGATACGATTACAGGTCGTTCCGCTGACGCATATCAAAAAGATTATCGGATTACTTTAACAGGCGCTTTTCCTGTTGATATTCGTGTTGTTCGCGTTACCGCTGACAGTACAAGTTCAAGTCTTATAAATGCCTTTCAATGGACAAGTTTTTCAGAAATTATTGACGATAAGCAAACATATCCAAATACAGCTTTTGTTAATTTGAGAATAGACAGCGAACAGTTCAGTTCGATTCCCCGCAGAAAATATCGCATCAGGGGTTGCAAAATAAGGATTCCGGGCGCGGGTGCAAATGGTTCTGGAACACCAACTGTTGACCTTCAGACAGGCCGTATTGTCTATCCGACAGGATATGTCTTTAACGGCACTATGGGCGCTGCAACGTATTGCAATTGTCCTAGTATGGTATTACTTGCATTGCTTACAGATACGCGCTTTGGCTTTGGCGATCATATAACAGATTCTTCATTGGATTTATATTCTTTTGTAACCGCATCAAAATTTGCAAATACTCTTGTTGATGATGGCCTTGGCGGACAGGAAGCCAGATTTTCTTGCAATGTAAATATTCAAAATTCTAATTCTGCATTTGACTTGATAAATGAATTATCAGGAGTTATGCGGGCGATTCCTATTTGGTCGCAAGGTTCGATTCAGTTGGCTCAAGATAGCCCGAAAGATAGTTCATATTTGTTCAGCCTTGCAAACGTAAATGAAGGCGGTTTTAGTTATTCAGGAAGTTCTCTAAAAACAAGACACAGCGTTGTTTCTGTTTCTTATTACAATATGGACTCTCAAGACATTGATTTTGAGGTTGTGGAAGACAGCAATTTGATCTCTAAGATAGGAACTGTTGTCAAACAGGTAAAAGCATTTGCCTGCACTTCACGGGGGCAAGCCGCAAGACTTGGAAAAGCAATATTGTTCGCGGAAAATTTTGAAAGTGAAATCGTGACATTTAGCACTTCAATCGACAGCGGTGCGATTTGTAGGCCGGGAAGTGTTATTGAAATTAATGACCCTGTTCGCGCGGGTGTAAGAAGATCAGGCCGTCTTTCTGCCGTTGCATCAACGACACAAATGACAGTTGACGATACAGCCGCGACAGACCTTTCAACAGAAAATAATCCTATTTTTAGCGTTATTTTGCCAGATGGTTCTGTAGAAGCAAAATCTGTAAGTTCAATATCAAATGGTGTTGTTACTGTTTCTTCTGCATTTAGTCAAACGCCAAATGTCAACACAGTTTGGATGCTAAATAACGATTCAGTACAATCGCAAAAATTTAGGGTAATAAATGTTGAAGAACAGGACGGGTTGAATTATGCGATTACCGCCTTGTCTTATCAAGATGACAAATATCCATTTATCGAAGACGGTGCCACTTTACCGACAAGAACAGTTTCGTTATTAAATCAACTTAAAGACCCACCATCAGCTTTAAATATTGAAGAAAGAGTTGTTGAACTTAATAATCAAGCGGTTTCAAAAATATTTATTAGTTGGAAACCAGTTCTTGGCGTAATAAATTATCAAGTTAATTATCGTTTTGAAAATGGTAATTTTGTAAGTCAAAGAGTATCAAGGCCAGATTTTGAAATAATAAACAGCGAAAAGGGTAGATATGAATTTCAAGTATTTTCATTTAATGCGGCTTTGGAAGTCAGCGCAACTTCAGCCGATGCAACATTTGATGCTATTGGAAAAACGGCTGTTCCTTCAGATATTACTGGTTTAACTTATGAACCTATAAGCGACACAATGATTCGCTTGAAATGGAATACACCGACAGATATTGATGTTATTAAAGGAGGAAAAGTTTACGTCAGACATTCAACCCTTACAAATGGCGCCGGCACCTTTACAAATGCAATTGATTTAGTCAAAGCACTTGCGGGTAATACCAATACCGCAGATGTGCCGCTTCTTGAGGGGGAATATATTCTTAAGGCGCAAGACGATACGGGAAATTTTTCCGCAGGCGAAACATCAATTGTTATTGATTTACCAGAAACACAACCAAAACTTGTTGCACTTGTAAGACGTGAAGATCAGGACAACCCAAAATTTCAAGGGACAAAAACAAATGTTGCTTTTGATGCAACGACAAACAGCCTGAACCTTGTCGGTGGTGGTCAGTTTGACGATATAACAGATTTTGATTTGGTCGCAAGTCTTGATGATTTTGGCGGAATTGTAAGTTCTGGAACCTACGATTTCGCGTCAACCCTTGATCTCGGTGGCGTGTTTAGTGTTCAATTACGCCGTCATTTTTTAACTGAAGCATTTTATCCAAATGATTTAATAAATAGCAGAACTGCAAATGTCGATACTTGGACAGATTGGGATGGAAACCTTGCTTATGATGCAAACGCAGAATTGACAGTTCGGACAACGCAAACAGACCCTTCTGGTTCGCCTACATATTCAGGTTTTCAAAATTTTTCAAATGGAGTTTATAAAGGCCGCGGATTTCAATTCAGGGCTAATCTTACAAGTAACGACCCCGCGCAAGATATAAAAGTTTCACAGCTTGGATTTACAGCTTCTTTTGATAGAAGAACAGAAACAAGTCTTGAAAATTCATCGTCAACAAATGGCGTTTTTACATCAAGCGGTGCGACAAATATTACATTCAATAAAGCATTTTTCGCGGGAACTTCTAGTTTGGGCGGCGCTAATAGCAACCCGCCATCGGTAGGGATTCAGGCTTCAAATATGGCTTCAGGCGATTTCTTTGAACTTAGCAACATAACTGGAACAGGATTTACTGTTCATTTTAAAAATTCGTCAAATGCTTCAATTTCAAGAAATTTCACATATCAAGCAACTGGCTTTGGTAAAGCCGCATAATTGAGCTATAGTAAAAGAAAGTTTTTTTGTAAATGGCGCAAGTTGCAAATTATACAGTTGATAATGATACAGGCGCCAACGTAAGAGCCGACATAAATAATATTTTTGCCGCTGTTCAATCTCTTAACAGCGGTTCTAGTGACCCAAGCGGAACGCAAGTTGCCTTTCAATTATCTGTAAATACAACATCAAATTTACTTAAATTAAGAAACGCAAGTAATAACGGATATATAACAATTGGAAACGTAACTCAAACAAATCTTGGCCTTGCCCCACTTGCAGGCGCGACATTTACAGGAGCCGTTGTTCATAATTACACAACAGCTTTAAAAATACCTGTCGGAACTACAGCACAAAGACCCGGTTCCCCTGCAACAGGAGAGCTTAGATTTAACAGTACTTTAGGAAGTGCAGAAATATACAATGGCTCGGCTTTTGCCGCTGTAGGCGGCGGGGCGGGCGCTACTGGCGGCGGTTCTGATGAAGTATTCTTTGAATCAGATACTAACGTAACAACCAACTATACAATAACTTCTGGAAAAAATGCACACACGGTATCGCCTGTTATAAACAGCGGCGTAACCGTGACCGTGCCTTCTGGTAGTTTACTTGTTATCTTGTAATTATGGCTTTAAACATTAACGGCACTACTGGTATTTCTGGAGTTGANGGNTCAGCTTCCGCNCCAGCATTAACAGGAACAGATAGTAACACAGGAATAAACTTTGCATCTGATACTATCAATATGAACACCGGTGGAGTAATAAGAGCAACTATTGATAGCTCTGGTAATTTAAATCCGGGCGCAAATAATAGTTATGATTTAGGTGCTACTGGAACAAGATGGAAAAATATATATACCAATGACCTTAACTTATCGAATGAAGGTAGTTCTAATGATGTTGACTCAACTTGGGGAAGTTTTACAATACAGGAAGGACACCATGACTTATTCTTGATTAATAAACGAACTGGTAAAAAATATAAATTTAATTTAACGGAGGTAAGCTGATGGCGTATTTTGGTACAAATTCAGTAATAGCTCAAGCTCATTGGGACGCAAGTCAGTCAAGTAATAGTTACTTTGATTTGAAACAATCATTTGGGTGTTCTAGTGTTACTAAAATAGCAAATGGTCATTATAGACTTAGTTTTTCTAGTACTCTTGCTGATGATTTTTATGTTGTGTGTGGTTCTATGAGTTCTGAAAACGCAGCGTCAGGGTCAGATACAGGTGTGGTTAGAGGTTCAAACGGATTTCATGTGTTAAATCATACCACTTCATTAGTAGAACCAATTTTTGCTTATGGCTCTACAAGTAGTGGTAATGGAAACGCAAATCATGGGGTACATATGGGTATTTGTGTTATAGCAAATTAGGAGATTATTATGACATACGGAACATCATCAACTAAAAGAATTATTTGGACAGAGCCAAGCGGTCAAGTAGCTGTATTATATCCAATATTACCTGTCGAGGACTGTATTAAAGACGTGCCAGATGGTTTGTCTTATTATATTGTCGAAGATAGTGAAATTCCTAAAAATACATTTTTTGAACGTGCTTGGAAAATAGTTGATGGAAAAATAGAAATGGATATAACAAAAGCTAGAGAAGTACATAAAGAAAATATTAGAAATGCTCGTCAAGAAAAACTTGCAGAACTTGATATAGAATTTCAAAAAGCATTAGAGACATCATCTAGCACTACTGATATAGTTAGTAAGAAGCAAGCATTAAGGGATGCCCCTGCTGATTCTGGTATAGCATCTGCTAATACTGAGGCGGAACTTAAAGCACAATGGAACACCTCTATTCTTGGAGATTCTCCTTATAGTTAGTTATGACAGCAAAGATTAAACTAAACGCAGCATCAGGTGGTGGGTCTTTCAGCTTACAAGCACCTTCATCATCTAGTAATAACAGAGTTATAACTTTACCCGATATTGCAGACGGAACACTTTTAACAAATCAAACTACTGGCTTGGGAAAAGTTCTACAAGTAAGACATAAACTTGACGAGAATCAATCAAGTACAACTTCAACAAGTTATACCAACACTCCTACGTCAGGTCTAAATCATACAATAACACCTATTGCAGCGAGCAGTAAAATTGTGATGGTGGTACATCTACAACTGGAAATGAGTGGTGCAAATGTTGTTTCTATGATTTTTGCAAGAGATCCGGCAGGCACTCCAGCTTTCTTTGCAAATAGACAGCAAGCTAGTAATCAAACTCCAGCAAATACATCAAATGGGTGTAGTAAGTTTGGTTTGTCACAGGGATATGGTTCAGTTAATGGACAGATAATGTCACATTCTGGCGAAGATAGTCCATCATATAGTGTAGGAGATACATTAACTTACGGAATATTAATAGGTATAAATGGTAATGAGGCTTTTTATAATAGAGGAATTGACGGCACTTTTAGAGGAAGTAGTAGCATTTTTCTTATGGAGGTAGCAGCATAATGTTAGATCATGAGGCGATAAGAAAAGCATATCCTGATGTTGTAAGTATTAATGATGGAACAGGTGCTTTTGATAAAGATGATAAGCCTGTAACTTTGGAGCAAAGCAAAATAGATGCTGCACGAACCACACTTGATGCTGAAGCTGCCGCTGTTAAATACAAAACCGATAGAACAACTGATGGTTCTACAATTTATGCTTCTTTTGGAGATCAACTTGATATGTTGTATGCCGATATGAAGGCAGGTAAACTAGATACAACTGGAACGTGGGCAACCCACATCAAAGCGGTTAAAGACGCTAACCCAAAACCTAGTTAATTATGTCAGAGATCAAGGTAAATTCGATAAAAGGGGTAGGAGCATCAACAGCTGCTATTACTGTCAACAATACTGATGGAACGTGTACTGCCAACTTAAGTAACAGACAAAATCGTAATTTAATAATTAACGGAGCTATGCAAGTGGCTCAACGGGGTACATCATCTACAACATCAGGATATGGAAGTGTCGATAGATTTAGAGTTGCATTTAGTGGAACAGATGAGGCACCTACACAGGCACAGGTTGATGTTGCAAGTGGAACAACACCTTATACTTTAGGATTTAGAAAAGCATTAAAAGTAACTAATGGAAACCAAACAAGTGGTGCTGNTGCAAGTGATCAAATAGANATTAATTATAGAATTGAAGGTCAAGANATNGCAGGGAGTGGTTGGAATTATATTTCTAGTAGTTCCAAAATTACATTATCTTTTTGGGTTAAATCGAGTGTCGCACAAAATTTTTATGGATATATTAGATCAGTTAGTGGCACAGTTAGAAGTCATCCTTACGAAACAGGTTCTTTAACCGCTGATACTTGGACAAAGATTACAAAAACATTCTCTGGAGATAGCAATATTACGATAAATAATGACAATTCAGTTGAGTTTAATTTTTATCTAGTTCCGTTTTTTGGTACAGGTTCAACTGCTAGTGGTGTGTCTTTGACTGCTTGGAATACTTACGATGCAACTGCATTAATGCCTGACAACACTTCAACATGGTACACAACAAATGATGCAACACTTGAAATTACAGGAGTTCAGTTAGAAGTAGGCAGCGTGGCAACAGATTACGAGCATCGCAGCTTTGGTCAGGAGCTTGCTTTATGTCAAAGGTATTATTTTGGAGATGCTGGTAGTGGATTAATGGGTTTTGGTAGAACTACTAGCCAATCAATGATGTTTTCTATACAGTTTCCAACTGAAATGAGATCAAATCCTAGTATGTCTTTAAATGCAACAACTTTAACTATCGCTGAACCGGGAGAATCGAATTTCTATCCCGGAAATACCACTATTCAAGTTGCTCATAATGGAACAAAAAGTGCAGCATTTTATTTAAACAGCACCACTAATAATAGTGTCGCTAAAGGAGATAATTTGTTTCTTGCGTCTAATTATTTAAGATTTGATTCGGAGCTTTAATTATGGCAATTTCTTATAAACTTACAACAGAAAACATTTGTATTCTAAAAATTGAAGATGGATCATCAACATGGGCAATTCCAATAGATGAAAACAATAGAATGTATCAAGAGTATCTTGAGTGGGTAGCAGAGGGAAATACAGCCGAAGCTGCTGATTAATTAACCTTTTCAATTTGTCTTGTCATAACCCCAAGGGTCAGATATAACGGCGCCAATGCACAGATTCCGCAAAAAGTTATAATGGTAACAGGCACTAATGCACGGGCAAAGGCTTCTCTCATGGCAAAAATTTCACAGATATTATCCATTTTAAGTTTTATTATCAGCGCGTCAATGTTGGGCGCAGGGGTCTATGGCTACATGATGGTAACAAGTGATGAATTTAAAGAAAAAATGATTCAACAAGTTATTGATAAAATACCCTTACCAGAAATGCCTAAACTACCAAAATCAACAGGCAATGTAATTCCATTTTAAATTTTGGAAATACCAGAAATAAATATTCCTAACATACATATTCCAGAACCTATCCATATTGAACCGCCTATCGTCCTCGATACGCCTGTTTCTATTGATATGGGCGTTCCTGTCATTGATGCACCTTGCGCTGTTGTACGCGATTCTCTGACAGGTGGTAAAGATCATTTCAACAACGACCCAGATGGTAATGTTGCTTTATGCGATCACACCGCGCCATTTTATTTTGCGCCTGATTATTCGCCATCAGCAAAAATAGTTACACCAAAACAAAACACTAAAACAGAAGCGCCAGAAATACCAGAAATAAAAACGCCAGAAATTCCAAAAACAAAAGAAAATAATAAAAATAACGTTATTGAAGAAAAAGAAATTGATTGCCCTGCGAAAGACCAACAATTCAGGCTGAACGATGTAAGAAATGCAGAAGCGCAAGAAAAGGTTGTCGGCTTTGAAGTTATAGATGGAAAATGTGTCGAGATTTGGGCTAAAACTGATTTTGTCGATAAATACCTTCCATCGTCATCTGTTGTTGCAACGACTTTAGTGGTAACTATTGTCGCAACATCTGCCGCAACCGCTACGCCTTTTTTAACTAGACTTCTCAAGCCAATATTTAAACAGATAATAAATCGCGCAAAGAAACTTATCGGGAAAAAATCAGGTACAAAATTCAGTTCTTCTTCTCGTTTGAAGAAACAGAAACTTCTTTCAAAGAATGTTGATGATTAATTAAAGTATTGCTTGGATTTGTNAATTNGACATCTTCGCATAATTTATAATATTTTGACGATTNTTTGAAATTATAACCCTTGGATAAAAGNTCGCCGCACGTTTTCANGCGTCCGAGTTCTAGCGCGTACATATTGTCGTTTATTCTTGCCTGAATTAAATCTGATTGTCTTTGTTGCGCTTCGCGGCATAACCGCACCGCTTTTCGATCAAGTGAAATATTCCAAGATAAACTGATTCCCGGCGAAATATTATATGTATCTTTTTGCGCTGTTCTAATTGTTTTATAGCCGATAATTTGGCCGGGGTTGTCGGGGTCGCCATCGCCTATTGTCACGCCGTTTGCATCTGTCGCGCCTTCTGTATCTTTAACTGAATATATGGGGTCAAGATAATAGTCTTGATAAGGTTTTGTAAATGAAGCCGATGAAGTGACAAAAGGTTGGATAACTAAAGTATCAGATTGACATACTACAGTTTGACCGCCGACTTGATTTTGAAATTGTCTTGTCGGCATATTCATTACGCCCAAATTTGTAACGCTTCCAGAACTATTACTTACTGGATTATTTGTCATATTGGTATTTGCGTAAGTTGGAAACTGGACAGAAAAAAATAATATTGCGCCTGCTATCTTAAAATTTTTTATCATTGCGTAAACGTTGACGTTGATTCAGTTACAGATTGAACTTCAATAGTACGGTCTATATGGACATAAGAATTTAGCCCCGGCCCAATATACGATTCGTGAAATTGCGTTGCCGCCCCTGCG
>FUFK010014625.1_pt1 | contig 16101 bp, 17 predicted proteins | sample 1021851 | NCBI WGS metagenome assembly FUFK01 (sample SAMEA51879418, study PRJEB19060) | metagenome | reverse complement strand
CTTTATTTATAAATACTTCTTGCATAGTCAATTAATCAATTCTATTTCCGTATAATTTAATTAAATCATTGATTGTCTTACATTTTTTATAGCTATCTATCGGAAAATCAAAATCTTTAAAATTTGTATTGCTAAACTCCATTAACTCAAGAAAATTAAGAGAGTCTAATTCACTTATACTATCGTTAATATTTAATTTTTTCTTTTTAAAAACTTTTGCCAATTCTGCCAAAAAAATTTCTTTTTTCATAATAGAATTAAATATTTTTTGAAATTATACCATGACACTTATTTTCACAACCACCTATTATTTTGAGATTAAAGTAATATTTAAGTAAATAAAACGTGATCCGAGTAAAGAGTGTCATAAACATAGAAATTATCATATCTTTTTATAGGAACAAATTTCTCAACTGTTCTAGAAAATAGTGAAAAATTATTTTCAAATTTATTCGACTTATCTCTAATAAAAATTGATTCTGGTCTTATAAATAAAATTACTTCTTGACCTTTTTTGAAGTTATGATTTTTTTTATTATCACCGCCTGCTTTTGCAAAAAAATGCACGCCATCAAAATCTACTTTTACAAAATCTTTTTCAGTAGAAATAACTTTGCAGTGAAAAGCATTATTTTCCCCTACAAAAGTAGCTACAAATGGTGTTTGAGGAAAATTATAGACGTCATTACTTTGTCCAACTTGTTCTAATTCTCCCTCGTTCATAACAGCTACTCTATCAGACATTGTTAGAGCCTCACCTTGATCATGAGTTATATAAATAAAAGTGATCCCAACACTTTTTTGAATAGCCCTTAGCTCAGTTCTCATTTTTTGACGTAATTTTAAATCTAAAGCAGATAGTGGCTCATCTAACAGTAAAACTTGTGGCTCTATAGCAAGTGCTCTAGCTATTGCTACTCTTTGTTTTTGTCCTCCTGATAACTCATGAACTTTTTTATCACCCTGCCCAGATAATGCTATAAGTTCTAATAATTCGTCTGCCCTTTTTCTTCTTTCAATTTTATCAACACCTCTTACTTCAAGTGAAAATGCTATATTTTCTGCCACTGACATTAACGGAAATAAAGCAAGGTTTTGAAAAATTAGTGAGGTTGGTCTTTTATTAGGGCCTATGCCTCCCATGTCTTTGCCGCCAATTAAAACTTTTCCTTCTGAAGGATCAAGAAAACCAGATATGGCTCGAAGTATTGTAGTTTTTCCACATCCTGAAGGACCTAAAAAACTAAAAAATTCACCTTCGTTAATCTTCACATTCACATTTTTTGCGGCATAAAAATTTCCAAAAGTAACAGAAATATTTTGAAGTTCGACGTCAGCACTCATAATTTTCCTCCAAAATCACTTTACCAAATATAATTTCAAAAACTATAAAAAAAAAGCGCCCAATATGAGCGCTTTTAATTGAAATTTTAAAACTATCTATGCTGTTTCAAACTTATTAGCATATTCAGCTCTTGCATCTGCATACCATGGTGGTTCAGGTGGCCATGGGTTTAACTTAGATGCTGTATCGCCTGGGTAAACAGCTTGTGAAATTGCCTTAGTTGCATCTGAATAAAAATCAGAAGCACCAATAACAGCTGAATTATAACCAATTTCATTAATAGTCATCCCTCCAACTTCAGGAGTGAAACTATAGTTGATTAATTCATAGGCCTCATCAATATTTTCAGCTTTAGCTGATAATGTAATACCATCAACCCATGCAAGTGCTCCTTCATCTGTTGTTTGATATGCAACAGGTTCACCAGCTTTCATCATTGATACAATAGGGCCATCCCAAGTTTGTCCAACAACAACACCATCTGAAGTGAAACCTTGTTTTTGTGGGTCTGCACCTGACCAAAACTTAACAAGATTTGCTTTCTTAGAGATACAATAGTCAGTTATTGTTTGCCAATTCTTCCTCATTGTATCTTCGTCTTTGTAAGATGACCAAAAATCCATTTTTCCTTGGTGATGCATCCAAATACCACATCCAGTCATCATAGAATATGTTCTTCCCATCATGAAAGCACCGTCAATACCAGGATTTGGTTCCCAAATGTCTCCAAAGCTTGGAAGACCATCAGGTGTCCACTTATCAGTTCTCCAAGAAATAGACTCAGTACCCCAAAGTTGTGGTACCCAATGAGAACCTTTTCCTCCAAAGTTCCAGTCTCTTTCTCCAACTGCNACCATTCCAGGGTTAACATTTCCTAGATTTGAAATTTTGTTCATATCAAATGGCGCTAAAACTCCAAGATTTTCCCATTGAAGTGCTCTCATATTTGTTGGGCTAGCAAGATCGTAGCCAGCTCCACCACCAGCTTTCATTTTTGCTATAATTTCACCATTATCACCGATTTTGGTATGATTGACAGTGATTCCTGTTTTTGCTTTAAAATCAGCAATTACAGAATCAGGTAAATATTCACCCCACATTAAAACGTTAACCTGCCCACTGGTAGCAGCAAANGCATTTTTNACGTATAAAGGAGCCACACTTGCAAAAGCAGTAAGCGCTGCACCTCTTTTAAGGAGTGTTCTTCGGTTAAATGTCTTCACAGCCTTTAGCGTTTGGTGTGAAGAGTTTTTAATTTTACTCATTAGTTCCCTCCATTTCTTAATTTATTTAAGTTTGAACATAACTGTATGAAATTACAATAAAAAACTTATAAAATCTTAAATTATAAATTGTGATATGGTAATGGAATTAATGTTAATTTTGTTATAAATTAAAGATATTTTGAAAATTTTTAATGCAAATATTAATTTTTAACTGAAATTTTATGCCCGTAAACATAGAGAAATATCTTCTTACACCTGGTCCATTAACTACATCAAAACTTACAAAAGAAGCAATGTTAAGGGATGTTGGATCTTGGGATAGTGATTTTAAGAAAATTACTTCTGAAATAAGAGAAAAATTAGTCAATATATTAATGCAAACTTCAAATATAAATAAGATTAAAAATTCAGACCCATATATTTCAATACCAATGCANGGAAGTGGAACTTTTTCTGTAGAGGCAATGTTAGGTACTTTTGTACCAAAAACAAATAAAGCTTTGGTTTTAAGTAATGGTTCTTATGGTAAAAGATGCTCAACAATTTTAAATTATTTAGGAAGAGATAATGATATTATTGATATGGGGGATTTTTTACCTCCTGACCCTCAGCTACTAGAAAAAAAATTAGAGCAAGACCCACATATTAGCCACGTTATTGTAATTCATTGTGAAACTAGTTCAGGTATTTTGAATCCAATAAAAACAATATCAAAAATAGTAAAATCTTTTAATAGGTCATTACTTATTGACAGTATGTCAGCTTTTGGAGCAATTCCAATAGATTGTGCTGAAATTGAATTTGATGCTCTTGTTTCTTCTGCAAATAAATGTATTGAAGGTGTTCCTGGTTTTGGTTTTGTTTTAACTAAAAAATCAGTTTTAGAAAAATCAAAAAATAATAGTCATTCTTTATCTCTTGATCTATATGACCAATGGAAATATATGGAGGAAAAAGGTCAGTGGAGATTTACTCCGCCAACACATACTATTTTAGGTTTTTTATCTGCTTTGAATCAACACGCATCTGAAGGCGGTGTTTTAGGAAGATTAAATCGCTACGAGGCAAATAAAAATATTCTTGTTGAAGGAATGAGAGATTTAGGCTTTGAAACATTGTTATCTGACAAATGGATTTCTCCTATAATTGTATCTTTTTTATATCCAGCTGATGAAAATTTTAATTTTGAAATCTTTTATAATTTAATGAAAAATCAAAATTTTATAATATATCCAGGTAAACTTACCGTTGCTGATACTTTTAGGATAGGTTGTATTGGCCAAATTGATAACAACATAATGAGAAAGGTTTTAAAAGCTGTTAAAGTTTCACTTTCAGAGATGAATGTAAAATCAGCTATTCCTAAAAATTCAATAATTGCTGAAAGGGAAAAATTAAATAGTTTTTAAAAATAATTATTTTAATAAATCTATGAAAAATACATATATAAATATAAATAAAAGACAGTATAAGGTTCCGCTAAAACCTATAGTTGTAATATGTATTGATGGTTGTGATCCTGAATATTTAGATATTGCTCTTCAAAAAAATTGTATACCTACAATTGAAAATTTTATGGAAATTGGTTCTTATAATATTGCTGATTCTGTTATTCCTTCATTTACAAATCCTAATAACATGTCAATTGTAACTGGTTGCCCTCCTTCTGTACACGGTATTTGCGGTAATTATCTTCTAGATCCAGACAGTGGGCAAGAGGTTATGATGAATGACGTAAAGTTTTTGAGAGCGCCGACAATATTTAAAAGTTTTCAAGAAATAAATAAAAAAATTGGAATTATCACAGCAAAAGACAAATTAAGAGCTTTACTTGGGGCGGGTCTTACAATTAATGAATTAAATACAAAGTGTTTTTCATCAGAAAAAGCTAATAGTGCCACACTTGAAACTAATGGTATCGATAATGTAGAAAGATGGTTAAATATGTCAATTCCAGATGTCTATTCCTCAGAACTCTCTGAATTTGTATTTGCTAGTGGCCTTAAATTATTAGAAGAATGGTTTCCTGATGTAATGTATCTTTCAACTACTGATTATATACAACACAAATATGCTCCAGAAGATAAAGAGGCTATAAAATTTTTAACTATGATTGATAATTATTTATCAGAAATAAGTAAATTTGATGTAACTATGGTTATTACTGCAGATCATGGTATGAGCGCAAAGCACAATAAAAATGGAGATCCACAAATTGTTTTTATTCAAGACTTTTTAGATGAAGAATTTGGCACTAATAGCACAAATGTAATTCTTCCGATAACAGATCCATACGTTGTACATCATGGTGCATTAGGTTCCTATGCTACTATTTATTTTAATGAGAAAAGAATATATAACGAAGCTTTTTCAAAATTAAAGTCTTTAAAGGGAATTGATCAGATATGTTCTAAAGATGAGGCAGTAAAGAGGTTTGACCTACCGTCAGATAGAATAGGTGATATTGTTATCACATCAAGTGAGAAAATAACATTAGGTAAAACCAAAAGTTATCATGATCTTAAATCACTTAAAGAACCCTTGAGATCGCATGGGGGTCTTAGCGAGCAAAAAGTACCGTTTATAGTTAATAAACCAATTAATTTAAGTTCGGTTAAGGATTTGAAAAATTATGATGCATTCTTTTATGCATGTGAAGCGTCCTTTAATTAGAGAAGTGAAAATTTTATGAAAAAACAATTTACTATTAGAAATGAAGGAATGCGAATAGCAGGGAAGACAGTTTTCTCTGAAAACGAAATTAGTGTCTTGTATCCTTTTACAGAAGAAATTGTTGGAAGTGTTCCAGCTGCAACAGTAGAAAACGTTCAAAAAGCTTTTTCAATTGCAGCTAATTATAAATCAAAACTATCAAGATATGAACGCCAGCAAATTCTCTTTAAAATTGCAGAAATCATCAAAAAACGAAAAGATGAGTTAGCTCCAATCATTACTTCTGAACTTGGTATTTCGATTAATGACTCTTTGTATGAAATAGGACGTGCCTATGATGTTTATACTCTTGCAGGTCAACTATGCATACAAGATGACGGAGAGATATTTAGTTGTGATTTAACACCGCATGGAAAAGCAAGAAAAATTTTTACAATTAGAGAACCGCTTCGATCTATTTCAGCTATTACACCATTTAATCATCCTTTGAATATGATTTCTCACAAAATAGCACCTGCAATCGCAACAAATAATTGTATAGTAGCTAAACCAACAGAGCTGACACCCTTAACTGCAATTTATCTTGCGGATATAATTTACGAGGCTGGACTTCCACCAGAAATGCTTTCTGTAGTAACTGGGCTTCCAGAAGAAATAGGTAATGAAATTATTACAAATCCAAATATAGAACTAATTACTTTTACAGGTGGGATTCCTGTTGGAAAAATTATTGCAAATAAAGCCGGCTATAAGCGCCAAGTTTTAGAACTTGGTGGGAATGATCCCTTGATAGTTTTAAATGACTTAACTGAAGATGATCTTGATAAAGCAGCTGAGTTAGCTGTAAGTGGAGCTACAAAGAATTCTGGACAAAGATGCACTGCCGTTAAAAGAATTTTGGTGCAAAATAAGGTTGCTGACAAATTAGTGCCTATTATTCTTGAAAAGGCAAAACAAATAAAATTTGGCGATCCCATGAATAATAAAACTGATTTAGGAACAGTCATTAGTAGTAATGCTGCAGAGATATTTGAAAATCGTGTTATAAAATCTGCCGAAGACGGAGCTAATATCTTATATCATCCTGAGAGGAAGGGTGCTCTCCTTCCACCCATAGTTGTTGATAATGTTAACTATAAATCTGAACTCGTTGTAGAAGAAACTTTTGGGCCCATTATTCCAATTGTTAGAGTGCCTGATAATGATGATGAAACTATAAAAATTTCCAACTCTACTAATTACGGTTTATCTGCAGGTGTTTGTTCAAATAATTTTTTTAGAATTCAAAAATATATTTCTGGTTTAGATGTTGGTACAGTAAATATCTGGGAGGTTCCTGGATACAGAATTGAAATGTCTCCTTTTGGGGGTATTAAAGATTCTGGAAATGGTATTAAAGAAGGTGTTCAGGAAGCAATGAAATGCTTTACTAATGTTAAAACTTTTTCATTACCTTGGACGAATTAACGCTCTGAAATTTCTTTAAACTGCCTATTTTTGGGTCCATTATATTCAGTTAGTGGTCGTATCAATATATTTGTTTCAAATTGTTCAATACATTGGGCAACCCACCCTGGCGCTCTACCAATTGAAAAAATAGGAACATATAAATCTTTAGGTATTTTTTGTAGATTGTAGATCGCTCCTGAATAGAAATCCACATTCACATTTAAACCGTGTCTAGAATAAGGCTTCATTTCTAATACAACGTTTTCTAAAATTTTGAACCATTTTGGTTCATTCTTCTCAATGGACAATTGTTTGAGCCCTTCTTTTAAAAAAACTGCTCTAGGATCCTCTTTTCTATAAACTCTGTGACCAAAACCAGTTACAGGTTCTTTGTTTAACCTTTTTGATTTTATATAATTTCTAACATTTTCAGGTTCACCAATTTCCTCAATCATTTTCATAACATCTTCTGCTGCTCCGCCATGTGCTGGTCCAGATAGCGTTGAAATTGCTGTAACAAACGCGTCGTATAATCCTGCCTTTGTTCCTATTGTAACTCTTGCTGCAAATGATGACGCGTTTGAGCCATGTTCAGCATGAAGCATGAAATCTAAATCAGTTAATTTTNCATTTTCTTTCGAAGGTTTTTCGCCATTAAGCATATAAAGCCAATTTGCTGAATGATTTAAACTTTGATCTGGTGTTATAGCCTCTAGATTATTTCTAATTCTTTCGTGTGCTGCGACAATTACTGGGATTTGGCTAATTAATTTTATTCCATCCTCTATTAAAAAATCTTTATTNTATTTNGANTGNAATTTTATGAGGGANGGCAATGCTGAAATACAACTTCTTAAAACATCCATAGGATGCCCATTCTTTATTAATTCAATAATTTTATAGATTTCCTTTGGAAGGGTTCTATATAATATTAATTTTTTTTGGAAACTATTTAATTCTTTATGGTTGGGTAAATTTCCATAAATTAAAAGATANCAAACTTCTTCAAAAGTTGAATTTTTTGCCAAATCACTGATTTGATATCCTCTATAGGTTAATCTACCATTCGCACCATCAATATCAGAAATGCCAGATCGTTCAAAATATATACCTTTTAATCCACGGTTTATTTTAATATCTGAACTCATTATGTTATCCTAAAAATAAATAAAGTTAATGAAAATATATGCAAGTATTAGACAAGGCGTTTGATATCGCAAGGAAGAAAAACTATAAAATAGTTTTCCCTGAGAAAGATGACAAAAGAGTTTTTGAAGCTGCTAGTTATTTATCTACTGAAAAGCTTGCACAAATTGTATGGTTAGACGAAAAACAAATAACGCCAGAACATGTATCTACAATTTTAGTTCAAAGGCCTCATATTAAACGAAGCATTGCTGAGAAGTTAATAAAAAAACCCTTGTATTTTGCTGGGTCAATTCTAGCACTTGGTCAAGCTGATGCAATGGTTGCGGGAGCTATAAACCCAACAAAAAGAGTTATAGAAGCAGCAACTTTAACAGTAGGAATTTCATCCAAAGTAAATAATATTTCAAGCTTTTTTCTTATGATTTCACCAGAAGGCTTAGAATATATTTTTTCAGATTGTGCTGTAAACATAAATGTAAATGAANAAATACTTAAAGATATTACAGTTAGTGCTTCAGAAATGGCTAATAAATTACTTGGATTTTCAAAAATAGCTCTTCTTTCATTTTCAACTCTAGAATCTGGGGATGGTGAAAGTGTAAAGATGATAAGAAATGTATATAATACTTTAAAGTCAGATGGATTTGATTTGTATGGACCCATTCAGGGTGATGCAGCAATCAATAAAGAGATAGCTCAAAGAAAAGGTATTCATTACGATGATAGAATTAATGTTATGATTTTCCCATCATTAGATGCTGGAAATATTGCTTATAAATTATGTCAAAGTTTAGGGAAATTTAGATCAATTGGTCCATTTTTACAGGGTTTTAAAAAACCAGTTTGCGATTTATCACGAGGCGCAACAACAGAAGATATTATCTCATCTTCTGTTCTGACAATAGCTTCAATTTGATCTTAAAAAGTTTGTTCTGCCATATCTGTTTTATTTATGCCTGCAACAATTTCAGGTGCTTTCATTGCGTCCCTTCTAAAAGGCTCACCAAGTTCCTGATTAAGGATAACTTCAATAAATGTTGTAATACCTTTTTTTTGCTCATCACAAGACAACCTTAACTCATTTGTAAGTTCTTCCATAGACCATACTTGAACCCCTTTTAAACCGCACCCTTCAGCAATTTTAGCATAACTAAAATCTTGATTTAATTCTGTNCCAACAAAATTATTTTGATACCAGAGTGTTGTATTTCTTTTTTCGGCACCCCATTGGTAATTTCTAAAAATAACCATAGTAATTCCTGGCCAGTCATCCCTGCCACAGGAAGTCATTTCATTCATTGAAATACCAAAAGCACCATCACCAGCAAAACCTACAACAGGANNATTTGGGCAAGCTATTTTTGCGCCAATAATTGCAGGAAAACCATATCCACAGGGGCCAAATAAACCTGGTGCCAAATACTTCCTTCCTTCTTCAAAAGATGGATAAGCATTCCCAATGGCACAGTTATTTCCAATATCGGATGATATAATCGCATTTTGCGGTAATGCAGACTGTATTGCCCTCCAAGCCATTCTTGGGCTCATTCTTTCAGGCTCCCTAGTTCTTGCATCAATATTCCAGGTTGTACCTGGATCATCTTCTTCATTGTCCATACTAGATAATTCTTGTAACCACTTAGATTTTGTTTCAGCAATAGTTTTCTTTCTAGCTTGCCTATCGGTGTTTCCAGCATTAGGTTCTANCCTGTCTAAGATTTCTTTAACCGTAGTCTTGGCGTCAGCGCTTATACCAAGAGTAATTTTTTTAGACAGACCTAATCTGTCAGGATTAATATCCACTTGAATAACTTTCGCTGAGTTTGGCCAATAGTCTATACCGTAGCACGGTAAAGTTGAAAATGGATTTAGCCTTGTGCCTAATGCAAGTACAACATCAGCTTTAGAAATTAAATTCATAGCAGCTTTTGAACCATTGTAACCAAGTGGGCCTGCTGCCAATGGGTGACTACCAGGAAAACTGTCATTGTGTTGATATCCGCAACAAACAGGAGCATCAAGTCTTTCAGCTAATTCTACACATTCTGGAATTGCATCAGATAAGACAACACCAGCGCCTGACAAAATAACTGGGAATTTAGCACTAGAAACAAGACTTACAGCTTTGCTAATATCATCATGATTTGGAGTTGGTTTCGCAAATCTTACAACTTTAGGCATTTCAATATCTACAATTTTACAAAAATAATCTCTAGGGACATTAATCTGTGCAGGAGCTGATCCACGTATTGATTTCTCTATTACTCTATTAAGAACTTCAGCAATACGTGATGGGTCTCTTACTTCTTCTTGGTAGCAAACCATATCTTTAAATAAAGCCATTTGCTCTACCTCTTGAAAACCACCTTGACCAATTGTTTTATTTGCAGCCTGAGGTGTAACAAGTAACATTGGAGTATGATTCCAGTATGCAGTTTTTATAGCAGTAACAAAGTTTGTAATTCCAGGCCCATTTTGTGCTATACACATTGCAATTTTGCCAGATGATCTAGTATATCCATCGCAAATATATCCGCCGTTGCATTCATGTGCCACGTCCCAAAATGTAATACCTGCTTTTGGAAAAAGATCAGAAATTGGCATGAAAGCTGAACCGATTATTCCAAAAGCTTGGTTTATACCATTCATTTGTAGGACTTTTACAAAAGCTTCTTCAGTAGTCATCTTTGTCATTTCTCAACCCTCCTTGCCAATTTAGGTATTTTAAAAATACTTGTTGTATTATTAATACTTTAAATAGTTTATAAACCTTCAATTATAAACATAAAATTTATTATTTTTTTATCAAGAAATATAATGTCAACTTATCACAATTATTTTAGCCAAAATAAATTATCTATAAATGAAGTTATTGATCTCTATGAAAGTAATAGATCAATTTTTCCAAAGCCATCAAGAATGGGAAAATTAAAAGTTGCAAATTCTATTTCTGAGATATCAGAAAAATTTGATGCGTTTATCTTTGATTCATATGGAGTTTTAAATACTGGGAGCCTATTAATTAAGAATGTCAAAGATGCTTTGATAGAACTCAAAGAAAAGGGTAAAATAATAATCGTTTTAACTAATGGAGCATCATATCCAACATCTAATAAAGTTTCACTTTTTAACAGCTGGTGTTTGCCCTTTGAAAATGAAGAAGTAATTTCTAGTAGGGATTTATTGAAAGATTATTTAAAAAACCAAGATCAAATTAAATGGGGAGTTATAGGTTCACCTAGATCAGATTTAAACGAATTAGGTGTTAATGGACATATTTTAGGTGAAAGTATTTCTAAGTTAAATGAATGTGAAGGAATAATTTACTTAGGTTGTGAATATTGGGATCAAAATAAACAAATTAAATTAGAGCATAAGTTGCAAAATACATCAATGAAGATACTTGTGGGCAATCCAGACATTGTAGCTCCACAAAAGTCATCCTTTTCTATCGAACCAGGTTTTTGGAGTCTTAATTTTCATAAATCTAAATACTTTGATATTAAATATTTTGGAAAACCTCATTTAGATATATTTGAAAAAGCAATACAAAATATTTTTAAAATAAGTCAACGAAAATTTAATCTTGATAGAATTGCTATGATTGGAGATAGTTTACATACAGATGTTTTAGGTGGTTTAGCTTCTGGAATTTCTACAGTTTTAGTTACAAATCATGGTTTGTTTAAAAATCATGATTATCAGAAAGAAATTTTAAGAACCCAAATTTACCCAGACTGGATTATACCTAGCATTTAGTATGGATTTATAACTTATTAGGTAAAGAAATAATTTAACATGAAAAATATTGTACTAATTACTGGTGGCGGAAAGAGGCTTGGTAGTTTAATTGCTAAAGAGTTATCGAAAGAGTCATTTCATATTGTTCTACATTATAACAAATCAGAAAAACAAGCTTTGGAGACAAAAGATGAGATTATTAAGAATGGTGGTAAGGTTGATCTCATAAGAAAAGAAATTACTTCTGAAAATGATGCCATGGATCTAATCGGTGAGTCTATTAACTTTTTGGAAGATGATGAAAATCAGCAATTCACACTCATTAATAATGCTTCAGCCTTTAAATATGACCAAGGCCATGATTTCACTGAAAATATTTTAGATGAGCATATCCATGCAAACTTTAAAATTCCTGCGCTTTTGGTGAAAAGTTTAAATAAACAACTAAATGAAAAGTTTAATGGAAATGTTATAAATATGTTGGATGCAAAACTTTTTGGCTTAAATCCAGATCATTACACTTATACATTGTCAAAATTTGCTTTGCTGGGATTGACTAAGGTTGCCTCACTTTCATATGCTCCCAAACTAAGAGTTAATGGGATTGCACCAGGTTTTACTTTACCTAATCCTGAACATGGAGCTAAAGACTTTAAAAGAATCCAAAAATTAAATCCTTTACTTAAAGGACCAAATCCAAGTGATGTAATTAATGCAGTAAAGTTTTTGATTAAGACACTTAGTATTACAGGGGAGAATATTTTAATAGATGGTGGTGCTCATTTGTCACCTCAAAAAAGAGATGCAACTTTTTTATAGAGAAGAGGATAGTATGGGATTATCTGAAAATAAAAAACAGGAAATTTATTTNAAAAATATAGAACTTATGTGTAATATCGGTGTTTATAAACACGAAAAGGAAAAACCTCAAAGGGTCATTGTAAATATAAAAATTCTTCTTTCTGATACAGTAAATCCTAAAAATGACAAAATAAATGAAACTTTAAATTACAATTTAGTTTATACAAAGATTAAAGAAATTGCTAAAAGCCAACATTTTAATTTGGTTGAAACTTTAGCAAATCAAATTTTTAAATATGTAATTTCTTTTGATAAAATAACTCACTTGTCTGTTAGTATTTCAAAACCTGATATATATGGAGATTGTGAAGAAGTTGGATACAAAATATCTTCAAGTGAAAATTAGTTTAATTTATTTTAGAAATTTGTTTTTTCAATTCTAAAATTTGAAGCTGTAAATCTAAAATATTAATCTTTTCAAAATCTAATTTTTTTGTCTTCTTAAAGTCACTATAATTTTTTAAACACTCCTCTAAATATATAGATATTTCATCAGAGTTGTTTTTGTTTAAAATTAAAAAAAGTTTCTTTATAAAGCTTACTGTAAATACATTTTTACTTGTGTTCTTAAATTCAAATATTGTTTGAAGTAAAATTTCTTGGGTTAAATCTTCCCCAGTTTTATGATCTTCAATCTTAAAATCTATATTATTTTTAATTAACTCAAATAAGTCTTTAAAATTGATATATTTGCTTTTTGAAGAATTATATAATCTTCTGTTAGAGTATTTTTTTATTAAAATAAATTCATTTTGAGTTTTATCTTTTTTCATTATTTTAATAATTACTGTATTTAGTTAGAATTTATCTTTCAATTCTCTCAATTTTGAAAATAACTCTAATCCTNCTAATTTATCTTCATCGAAATAATTTGAAATTTCATCATTTTCAGTTTGAAGGAAAGGGTTGCATTNAAGTTCATCTTCTAAGAGTGAAGGAACAGTTGGTTTCCCTGCATCNATAAGTTTATAAACTTTTTTTGAAAAAGTCTTTAAATTCTTGTTATTTGGATTAACCTCAAGAGCGAATTTCAAATTGTTTTCTGTATACTCATGACCACAATAAATTAAGGTTTTAGGATCTAATTCTTTTATTTTGTTCAAAGAAGAAAACATGTCATTCATAGTTCCTTCAAAAACCCTTCCACAGCCAAGTGAAAAAATAGTATCTCCTGCAAATAAAATTTTCTCATTTTTGAGATAATACATCACATGTCCTAATGTGTGACCAGGAGTATGGATTACCAAAGCATCTAAACCTGCGATCTCGGTCTTGTCGCCATCTGAAACATAACGGTCAATATTTTTTATTTTATCTTTTTCTTCTTCAGGTCCAATTAATTCAGCTTTCCATTTGTTTTTTAGTTTAAGATTTCCATTTGTATGATCAAAATGATGGTGTGTGTTAACTATTTGATTGAGATGCCAATTTTTAAGTAAAAGAACTTCATTCACATCTTTATCATCTGAAGGATCAATCACAGCTGTTAAATTCTTTACATTGTTTCTTAAAAGCCAAATATAGTTATCACTCAAAGACTTAATTGTAACAATTTCAAATATATTTTCCATTTTTTATGTATAATATATTAAACGTGACTGTAAAAGCATTAGGTTGAAAATTTTGGGTTAACAATGAACTTTAATCTTAAGGATTTAATTGAATTTTATGATTCTGAATTGGGAAAGATTTCAGTAATTTCAATTCAAGAAAAATTGCATAAGTTTTTAGATACTAAGTTGAAACAGAATGTCTTAGGTTTTGGGTACATTCTTCCATACTTAAGAAAAAAAGATATTGCTTCAAAAATNAATTTTTTATCAATTCCATCAACTAATAATAAAATCAAATATTACAGGAATGAATTAAATGCCTCTTTGGAAGTTGACGAAACAAGTCTCCCATTTAACGATCTGGAATTTGACAAAGTATTTGTGTCTCATTGGTTAGAGGTGTCTGACAGGTTGGATTTGGTTTTTTCAGAATTATGGAGAGTGTTAAAAGGGCAAGGTAAGATAATTTTCATCATACCAAACTCATTTAGTCTGTGGTCAAATATTGAGAATAATCCTTTTGGAAAGTGCAGACCTTTTTCTAAAAGCCAAATAAAAAAATTACTTAATTTGCATGGTTTTGAGGAAATAAAAGTAGAATTTTGTTTATATTTTCCACCTTATAATNATAAACTTTTAGTNAAAAATCATAAACTTATAGANAATATTGGAAGANCNTTGTTTAGAAATATGGGTGGGGTTATGGTTATCGAAGCTACTAAATTTAATTATGCTATTCCAAAAAAACAGTTAAAAGCTTATAGATATATATTTCCAAAGGTATCTCTTCAACAATAGTCCTTTGCAATTAACAAAAAGAAAATAATANATGATGTCATATGGATGAAAATAATCAAAAACTACTAAAGTTAAGACAGAAAATTGATATTATTGACACTAAACTTATCGAATTGATTGAAGATAGATCAAATTTGGCCAAAGAAATAATTAAAGCTAAATCAGGTGAGGATATATTTAAACCTGAAAGAGAAGAAGCTCTTATAAAGGATATTATTAAGCAATCCAATTCTTCAAATCCAGAATTCATTGAAAGAGTGTGGCGACTACTAATATCTGAGAATTTGTTTTTGCAAGGAGGACTTAGAATTTCTGTTGGTTCATCTATGGATGCATATAAGTCTGCATGTTGGCATTTTGGGAGATCTGCAAAAATTCTAATTGAAAAAAACAACGAAGAAGCTTTTAAAAAAATTATTGCTGAAAATTATGACGCTGCTGTTGTTTTGAAAACTAGTGAATTAAAAGATGAATACTTTATTGATGGAAAAATTATTAAGAAATTTGCCAGTTCTCCAATTACAGATCAAGATAAATTAGCCAAAATAGCCATCTTTAAAAAAAGCGAATTTTAAGGGGTGTAAAATTGAAAGAGGTCAAGACCAAAAAATCATTACTAAATTTACAATCTTACAGACCTGCCGTAGCAGAAAGTAAGAGTTCTGAAATTATAAGGTTGTCTGTTAATGAAGGGGCTTTAGGGCCTAGTCCAAAAGCATGTTTGGCAATTAAAAACTGGTCAAAACAAAAACATTTATTTCATAGATATCCTGACCAAATTGATCAAAATCTCATCAAAGCAATTGCAAGTAGATACAATTTAAATAAAGAAAAAATTGTTTTGGGCAATGGGTCTGATGATTTAATTCAATTAATATGTAANACTTACTTAGATCCTGGTGATGAAGCAATTTATACAGAATACGGATTTTTAGTTTTTCCGCAAAGTATTAGAATTGCTGGTGGCAAACCAATAATGGCTAAAGATGTCAATTACACAGCGAGTTTAGATAATATTTTGTCCAAAATTTCAAAAAAAACAAANATTATTTTTCTTGCTAATCCAAACAATCCNACAGGAACAATGGTAGGAAAAAACAGAATTTCTAATTTTATAAAAAAAAGTCAGGTCAAATATACTAATTATTTTGGATGCAGCGTACGCTGAATATGTTGATAAAATTGAATATAGTAATGGTTTAGAATTTGTAGAAAAATTGAATAATGTTATCATGCTAAGAACTTTTTCTAAACTACATGCTCTCGCTTCTTTGAGATTAGGATGGGCTTACTGTCCAGAAAAAAT
>FUFK010037803.1_pt1 | contig 16106 bp, 12 predicted proteins | sample 1021851 | NCBI WGS metagenome assembly FUFK01 (sample SAMEA51879418, study PRJEB19060) | metagenome | reverse complement strand
CCTAGTGCTCCCAAAGCAACTGGTCAAATTAAGCTATATTTAGACTTTTTAGTCATAACAACAGTAGTAGCAATATCCTAGTGTTTTGTATTGTTCGTAAATGTTCACTAGAGGTTGACTTTTTCCCACGTTTTTCCCACAATAGATATATTAAATGACCTAGTGCTCATGCCAGTTACTACACATAAGAACGATTGGGTTAAAGCTGCTAGACAGGCTATGCGNGCAGAAATGCACTCTGGGGCTGCTTGGTATATTTCCGAAAGTAGAGGAAGCGTAAAGTTAGAAGTTTTACACGAAGGTAAAAAGCAATCAAGAATATTGGAATATGAATGGGACAAAAAAGGTCTATTTAATGCAGCCCGCAGAATCATAGAAATATATAAGAACTTTTATTCAGATACAGGCAAATTTTCTTTGGCTAAATCTTGCGAGGTTGTTAATACTGCTAGCTCTAAATCAGATATAAACCTAGACGAAACTATTAAAGACTTTAGAGAGTTTCTACCAACAGTTAGTAAGACTACTTGGGAAAAATCTTACAAGCCTGTATTAACTAAAACTAAGGAACTATTAACCAGTAAGAAAAAGCCTATTGATGGCGAAGATTTAATGCTTAAAGCACTTAAGCAATGGGAACAAGGTAGTAGATCGAGACAGATAGCAAGACGAGCATTACAAAAATTCCTAGATTATGCAGTTTTAAGGGGAAAATTATCTAATATCTATGCACCTGTAAGAATTACAGAAACATTAAAAAAGAAAAGAATAGGCTATGCCCTGACAGATTCGCAGATATTGGAGCTAATAGCGTCAGAAACGGACAAAAAATGGCAATTTGCGTACCAATTACTAGCAGTTTATGGACTTAGACCAGAGGAACTAAGACATCTAGTCGTTAAAGATGGCGAACTATGGAATATGTACGAAAAGTCTATGGGCGGTGTTAAAGGTCAAAAGACAGAACCTAGAAAATTAGCTCCTTTATATGTAAAAGACGGACAGGGTTGCATTGATTGGAATTTATTAGAACGTGTATCTCTGGAAGAAGAACTGCCACCTTTAGGACAAGAAGGAAAAGGCGGGGAAGCATTAGGTACAAGATTAAGACGTAATAAAACTTGGCTTAAATTTAAAAAACAAGCAGAAAAACTAAAAGAAGAACTCGTGCCTTATGCCTTTAGACATAGGTTCGCAAAAGTAGCCCACGAACGGTCTACAGAGTTAGGACTATCTATAAAAGATATTAGTTTTGTTATGGGTCATACTTCCGAAGTGCATCAACAAAATTACGCAAGATTTATTCCAGATGGAATAAGCGATAAGTTTGCAAAACAGTTAGCAGCATGACGACATACTTAGAAGAACGAATTAAATGGTATGACGAGAATTATCGGTCAGGCAATGCCCTGATTACTGATAAACAATTCGACCAGTTAGAACGCAACCTATTACGAATAGACCCTAATTGCGATTACTTTACGAATAAAAAATCTTTGCCTTTACCTTCTCTACCTAAAGATCAGATAGAAGAATTTATAGAAGGTTTATTGCCCGATACTAGATTAATAGTCGAACCAAAAATAGACGGTTGTGCGATCGCCTTGCAATATCGTGATGGCCTATTAGAAAAAGCTATTAGTAGAAAAGGGCAAGACTTAACTAATAAAATTGCAGCTATTCCAGACGTACCAACTAAGATAAAAATTACAGGTGTTACCCAGATAAGGGGCGAACTTTTTAATCCGTCAGAATATGAACGACCTAGTTATTCTCAAAGACAGGCGGGCGGTTATCTTAGGGCTGCTGATTCTAAAAGCGATCATCTTAGCTTTTGTGCTTTNCAGATAATTAANGGNAANNTNAANCAACANGATTCGCTTAAATATTTAAAAAANNTNGGCTTTACNANTCCANAATATNANACGCTNCAACTTTACNANTCAANTNNANNTNTATAGAAANCAATGGCTAGATAAAAAGCTNTTTNNNAACTATCCAACNGANGGNATNGTAGTAAAAATAAATNNNAGAAAATTACAGTTAATTAGAGAAAAATCTTACGGTACATACCCACATTGGGCTATGGCAATTAAGTACTAAATAAAAAGGTAAGGAATCTATTAATTTGCTTTTGTTGTGGGTCATCTGAAAGCTCCGAAATTATCTAGCGTCAACTTCTCATATAGTGGACGTTATTTTTTTAGGTGTACGCAATCCGATCGCCATTTAATAATTGCGGGCAAGTAAGCCTTAAGTGATCTACGACCTACAGGGTTCATTTCTAAGTATTTTCTGCCCTTATCATCTACCCATAAATAATTATTTAGATAGCCTTTTTTTATCAGGTTATAAAGTGTCGATCTGGAACTGTAACCTAGCTCTTTTGCAGCCTGACTAACTGTAAGTTTTACATTAACTGGTTTCATTTTTACACCGATTTAGAGATAAACGAGAAAGTAGTTGATAACTAGAAAAATGCGGTATAATATTGCCTATTTTTGCTTAATTTTGCCTTATTGAGAATTGAAAGTGTCCACTAGATATGGACGCTGTGCCTAGAAAAATTTTGGGGCTCGAAATTACCCTTGCACACACAGAGAAAAAGAACCTATTTACCATATATAGGGTGTCAAAATATGGCCTATAGATTCTTTATTGAGAATGGGATTTATAGAGGGATTAACATATTTGTTCTACTGCCCGATCGAACTATGGAAGAAGGTGCGAAGAAACAAAACACCCTAATACGTTAACCCCTCTGGTTAACTACTTATGTAGTTATGTCTAGGATTGCACCGAAGGATTCAGCGTGACGAACTGCAATATCGACACCTTGTAAAGCTCTAATGCCTACACCGCCAGATTGGAATTGTGTGTAAGGATCTACAAGTAGTTCGAGACTTCCAAACATACCTATTAATAAGTCAGAGAAGTTACCGTAAATAGCTGCTGAACATACACCGCTAGAGCTTCCCTTTGTTAGGTTGCTTGGCACGTTGTTGCTAACCATAAATGTTCTATTAGCTAGTTGCTGCTGACCTATTTCGCCACCGTAAGGACTTAATAAGTATTGGCTATTACTGTCCTTTAATTTGCTTAAAGCGTTCTCTACTTTTGTATTAGTTAGGAAGCCCGCAGTTGGAAGGTCTGCGTTATCTACTGCAACTGTTTGCTTAAGGTCGAGCATCTTATCTAATGTGATCGCCCCGCCATTAGTACCAATCGCAACGCTACCTATTCCTGTAGTTTGTAGTATTCCGCTAGGCTCATTAGAACCACCGCCATTTATAGCAACTTGGTCTAATTTTTGTGCAAGTAAAGCAATAAAGTCTTGTCTAATAAGTTCTTCTATTTCGGGTGTAGCTTGTAGCTGCATTAAATAAGAGAACTGACTAAATGCCCCCATTACTTTTGGCGACATAGCAATATTGTCGAATGTTCCTGTCGACTCGGTTACGTTACCCGCTTCCGCTACAAAGTAAGCAGTTCCGCCCGCAGTTCTTCTAGGAATTGAAACGTCAGAAACAAGTCCAGGCAACATAGTAGCTCCCATTTCTGCGACTACTAATCTTGCTCTAAGAACATCTACAAAACGGTCTGCTAAATGATCTGTACCAATTAACTTTTGTCCTTGAGTAGATGACCCTTTTGTATAGTCTCTTTTTGCCCAACCGTTATCTGGTACAAAGATTCCTTGTGATTCTCTACCGTTTAGACGAGATAGTTCTTGCTGAACTTCTCTCTCACGACCTGCATTAGACCAATTACCGCTAACACTTGCCTGTAAAGCACGAACTATAGAAAATTGACTAGATTCTCTCTCGTACTCTGTCCAACCGTCATTAATAGTCGAAATTGCTTGTGACATTGTTTTTTTAGTTAAAATTTCCTTTTTTGGTTGTTTTTCTGGTTTTTGCTCAACTATCGACCGACCTATTCCGATCGAATGATCTGCGGGGATAGTTACAACCGAGAGCTCATAAGGTGTCCAACTTGTAGCCCTTACGATTCCGTACTTTTCTTCGGTGTCTGTTTCGTTAATTCGATAACCGACCGAAATTGATTTAAGGATTCCGTTTTCTACGTCCTTGCGTACTTCTTCCGCTAATTGGGAAGTGCCCCACTTAATTCGTGCATATCCTTTGCGATCATCTAACCAAGCTCTTTGGACTACACCTATAGGCTTGTCTGGATTGTGGTTAAACAATAAAGGAGCACCCGCATTAAGTCGGGTCATGTCTACGCTTGCTTCGCTATGGTCTAAAACTTCGTCAAAGGCATAGCGACTTACAGGCTTTTCACTAGAAAAAGAAAACTTTAAAGTGTCTGCCTGATCTTCTTCTGTCTCATCAATTAGAGATAGATAGCGTCTTTGCAGAGTTACTTCGTTAATTGTTTCCATAATTAGTCTCGATAATGTCCGAGTTGTTTTTCTAATTGGTCACGCAAGTAGCGTCTATATTGTGCAGATTGCAACGCATCTTCAGAGGGTTTAATTCTGTTAGATAAGTCTTTATCTGTCTTATGCGGTCTACGCATAATATTTATGTAACTTATATAATTTTGAGCTAAATTTCTTGCTAATTGTTGATATTTATTAGGTGTAATTAGCGACTTGTTCGTAGATGTCTGTATTTAATTCTTATTAACATTAAATGTCCACTAAAAGCGACTAAATTGCACTAATTGCAGCCTATTTGCACCTATTTAATTATTACAGTTTCTTAACATAATCTTAGACGCTAGTTATAACTTAGATGTCTTTAGCGTCTTTAGTGCCATTAGTTAAGGTATGCCCTTAGTGTCCCACGCCCTTTGTGGGCATAGCGTCCTTAGTAATATCGTTAAGCTAAAGACACTAGGGACACAAAACCCCCGACCCACTAGGGACACCCCCTTAAGGTTTTAACTTAAAAAATGATATTTTTCCCTTATCGTTACTACCTACACGTTCCAGAATAAAGGACTTTTTAACTAAAGCCCTGCACGTTCTTAAGGCTGTTTTACTACTTAGACCTAATTGTTCCTTTATATCTTTAGTAGTTATTTCTATGCCTTCTTTACTACTGGTCGATATAAGTTCTAATACTTCGTATTGATTGTCAGTTAAATTTTCTAATTTTTCGTTATATTTTTGCTTTTCTATTTCTTCTTCTACAGTTCCTTCCAAAATAAAGCCCTGCGATTCTTGGCTTATTAATAAGGAAACATCTGTCGACCGTCCCTCTGTTTCTATTAGTAGTCTTTTGTCGTTTCTATCTTCTTCTCTGTTAAACCACTTAAGGCTAATAATCTGACTAACCGCAGCAGTTAAAGAAGTGCTACCTCTGGAAGCCATTACAGGACTAGCACCNTTTTGCTTTCCGCTATGGTGGATTATTACTTGAGTTGCTTTATATGGACTTAGATATTCGTTTAAGTCTTGCATTGGGTAAGCAATCTCGGCACTAGATTCCTGTAATCCTAACGGTGCTATTAATTTTGAATAACTATCGAATAACCATAAAGCCCCTACATTATCCGCAGCTAAATTAACTAAGTTTTCTAGTCCGTCCCTATCTAAATGAATAGGTGTATCGGCAGTAAATAATTTAACTATTGGGTCTAATAGCTGTAGTTTGTCCCCTACCTTTTTTGCCAGACCAAAACGACATAATAAAGGCGACCAATCAGAGAGAGCCATATCAGTTCCAACAATTATTAACGGTGGACATTTTCCAATAAATNTATGACCTAAAAATTCTGCATTGCCCCTATGCCAATGTGCGATTGCATCTAAAACTAATGTAGTTTTGCCACACTTAGGCAATGACACTAATAAGTTTTGGGTACTGCTACGCCATAAACCGTCCCAAGCCCAATCGACCTTTGGTACATCTATCAAAGTATGCGGGCTAAAGCCTTCCGCAACACCTTCGAACCTTTTACGACCCTGCCATAATTTTTGGTGGATTTCCTTTTCGGTTAACTTAATACCGATAGCTTTAGAAAAGTCTCTTATATATATGTATCGGTCAGTAGGCTTAATTANTGAGTCAGGCAAGAAAAACTTGTCGACTTCTTCGTCTAACTGCAATAGCTTTTCTGCCATTGGGTCAGGTTTTACAGGTTCGAGGTGTTCTTTAAAAGCATCTTTNAGTGCTTCTAGTTTTCTCTCTGGGGGAAGCGGGGCACGATCTAAGTAGCTCATTCGTCTATTTCTCCTAAGTGATTCCAACAAAATTCGTCAGATGCTTTTTTTTGGTATTTAATAGGGCGATATTTTTCGTCAAATAATTCAATAAATTCCTCGATATTTTTGTTAAACCGTCTAACACCTACTAGAACTTCCCTAAGTTCTTTGCCTTCGTCAAAAGCTCTATTAATTAATGCTTTTGATTCCTTAATTTGCTTTATATTGCAATATTCGTAGTTAATTACCTCTAATGCAGCGTTAGCTAGCTTTATATATTCTTCGACCGCCTTAACTGATTCGCTAAATAAATATTTTTCTCTATCTTTGCCTTGTTGTTTTTGTCTGGGCGTAGGTGTGTAAGTTTTCTCTATATGTCTATGCGGTTTAAATACATGACATAGACCAGTATGCCCAGAGTTAGTTTTTACTAATGCCCAATCTTTACCGTCAAGACGGATAATATCGCCAATTCTTAAATGGCTAGGCGGTGCAAAACTACTTCCGCAATGGCAAAAAATTACGTCATTATCCCAACGGCAATCGCTGTCTTTTGTCCTACCGCAGACAGGACAGGGGTTATATCTTTTAGAGCTTTGCATATCATCAAAGCCCCCTGCTTTCGTAATCTTCTAATTTTTCTATTCTTTTGGAAAAATTCTTGCCTTGTGATCTAGTTAGATTCAGTAATTCTTCGTACAACTTAACCGCCTTAGATGCGTTATTAGATGCTCCAGAACTTACCTCTCTATTAATAGAGTAGGCTTCTATAAGTTGGTACATTACTGCCCTTTGTTCGCATAACTCACGAAGCAAAAGCGTCTTAGCTTCTGGCTTTTCGAGCATACTTTTATATGTGTCAAAAAGTGCCTGACTTTCTTCCTGTACTCTTTTAAAGTCCCAAGTAGGGGCTATATTAGGACTACTTTCGTTATTAGAGCCACCTTTGCCAGAGGTGGTTTTTTTATTTGTCATTTTCCTACCCCCTACGCAAAAACTTCTATATTTTCAGCAGTTTTAGTAGCTGCTTCTAAGTGCTCTATAGACTTTTCTTCTTGCCACTTCTGTATTGCTGGAATATCCCACAAAATGCGACTTTTTGGTCGTCCTGAAGAATAAACCCAATGAATACCTACTATAAATTCGCCATTAGCTTTCTTTTCCATAAGAAAAGTTCTACCAACGCCTAATAATTCTTGTGCTTTCTCTGTAAATACTCTTTTTTTAAGAGTTAAAGGACTTTTCGTGTCCGTATTGTTCTTTAAGGTCATTCCTTAGTGATTTATTTCCCTTTAGTTCCTGATATGCAATAGCAACAGTATCTTCCCAATCTTTTTCGGCTTTCATAGTCATGCCCGCTTCTTCGAAAGCTAATAAATCCATTGCACAACCATAAGAGTCGTGCCTAGTCATATTAGAACGAGTGACTTTTTTGCCTTTATTAAATGTGGGTCTGTTGTTAGGCAATCAATTAAAAGGAAGTTAAATACACCTAGCTCGTACGTTATTGAGCTAACAAGGAAAGCCAGACTAGAAACAAGGTGTGTTTTTGTTCTACTGCATTCGCCTGATACCACTAATGATTACACGAACTAGAGCTATTGCAACAAGAAAAACCCACACAAGCCGAAAGATGTGGGAAAACCTAAGAATTAAATAGTTTTAGTCCGTTATTGTCCATATTCTTTCCCACATTTTTCCCACGAGCAATATTAGCAATCTTTGTAATCCCAATCGGGGCGACAGGATTCGAACCTGCGACCTAGTGCTCCCAAAGCAACTGGTCAAATTAAGCTATATTTAGACTTTTTAGTCATAACAACAGTAGTAGCAATATCCTAGTGTTTTGTATTGTTCGTAAATGTTCACTAGAGGTTGACTTTTTTACACGTTTTTTACACAATATAAATAGTTAATGACCTAGTGCTCATGCCAAAAATTACCCATAATCAGTCTTGGGTTAAGAATACAAGGGCTCTTATGCGTGCTGATATGCACGAGGGGGCTAATTGGTATGTACAAGAAAGTAGAGGGTCTATAAGGTTAATTGTTATAGAAGATGGCAAGACGCAGACTAATACTTTGCCCTATGAATGGTCACAAAAAGGCTTTGCAAAAGCATTGCCCAGAATAAGAGTTATTTATAAAAACTTCTATAGTGACTTAGGCAAAAGATCATTAGCAAAAAGTGCAGAAATAACTAACGCAGCTAGTTCTAATTCAGATATAAATTTTGACGAATTATTTAAAGACTTTAAGGCTTTCTGCCCAACCGCAAGCGATACAACGTGGAATAAATCTTATGTCCCTGTGTTGAGTAGAGCAAAAGAACTGCTAGAAAGATCAAAAAAACCAACTGACGGAGAAGAATTAATGTTATTGTCCCTTAAACAATGGGAACAGGGAAGTAGATCGAGACAAATAGCAAGACGAGCATTACAAAAATTTCTAGATTATGCAGTTCTTAGGGGAAAGCTACCTAATATCTATGCACCTGTAAAAATCCAAGAAACATTAAAAAAGAAAAGAATAGGCTATGCCCTGACAGATTCGCAGATATTGGAGCTAATAGCGTCAGAAACGGACAAAAAATGGCAATTTGCGTACCAATTACTAGCAGTTTATGGACTTAGACCAGAGGAACTAAGACATCTAGTCGTTAAAGATGGCGAACTATGGAATATGTACGAAAAGTCTATGGGCGGTGTTAAAGGTCAAAAGACAGAACCTAGAAAATTAGCTCCTTTATATGTAAAAGACGGACAGGGTTGCATTGATTGGAATTTATTAGAACGTGTATCTCTGGAAGAAGAACTGCCACCTTTAGGANANGAAGGAAAAGGCGGGGAAGCATTAGGTACAAGACTAAGACGTAATAAAACGTGGCTTAAATTTAGAAAACAAGCAGAAAAACTAAAAGAAGAACTTGTGCCTTATGCCTTTAGACATAGATTCGCAAAAGTAGCCCACGAACGGTCTACAGAGTTAGGACTATCTATAAAAGATATTAGTTTTGTTATGGGTCATACTTCCGAAGTGCATCAACAAAATTACGCAAGATTTATTCCAGATGGAATAAGCGANAAGTTTGCAAAACAGTTAGCAGCATGACGACATACTTAGAAGAACGAATTAAATGGTATGACGAGAATTATCGGTCAGGCAATGCCCTGATTACTGATAAACAATTCGACCAGTTAGAACGCAACCTATTACGAATAGACCCTAATTGCGATTACTTTACGAATAAAAAATCTTTGCCTTTACCTTCTCTACCTAAAGATCAGATAGAAGAATTTATAGAAGGTTTATTGCCCGATACTAGATTAATAGTCGAACCAAAAATAGACGGTTGTGCNATCGCCTTGCAATATCGTGATGGCCTATTAGAAAAAGCTATTAGTAGAAAAGGGCAAGACTTAACTAATAAAATTGCAGCTATTCCAGACGTACCAACTAAGATAAAAATTACAGGTGTTACCCAGATAAGGGGCGAACTTTTTAATCCGTCAGAATATGAACGACCTAGTTATTCTCAAAGACAGGCGGGCGGTTATCTTAGGGCTGCTGATTCTAAAAGCGATCATCTTAGCTTTTGTGCTTTCCAGATAATTAACGGAAAACTTAACCAACACGATTCGCTTAAATATTTAAAAAAATTAGGCTTTACGATTCCAGAATATAAAACGCTTAACTTTACGACTCAACTAGAAATGTATAGAAAGCAATGGCTAGATAAAAAGCTATTTGCAAACTATCCAACGGACGGAATAGTAGTAAAAATAAATAGCAGAAAATTACAGTTAATTAGAGAAAAATCTTACGGTACATACCCACATTGGGCTATGGCAATTAAGTACTAAATAAAAAGGTAAGGAATCTATTAATTTGCTTTTGTTGTGGGTCATCTGAAAGCTCCGAAATTATCTAGCGTCAACTTCTCATATAGTGGACGTTATTTTTTTAGGTGTACGCAATCCGATCGCCATTTAATAATTGCGGGCAAGTAAGCCTTAAGTGATCTACGACCTACAGGGTTCATTTCTAAGTATTTTCTGCCCTTATCATCTACCCATAAATAATTATTTAGATAGCCTTTTTTTATCAGGTTATAAAGTGTCGATCTGGAACTGTAACCTAGCTCTTTTGCAGCCTGACTAACTGTAAGTTTTACATTAACTGGTTTCATTTTTACACCGATTTAGAGATAAACGAGAAAGTAGTTGATAACTAGAAAAATGCGGTATAATATTGCCTTATTTTTGCTTAATTTTGCCTTATTGAGAATTGAAAGTGTCCACTAGATATGGACGCTGTGCCTAGAAAAATTTTGGGGCTCGAAATTACCCTTGCACACACAGAGAAAAAGAACCTATTTACCATATATAGGGTGTCAAAATATGGCCTATAGATTCTTTATTGAGAATGGGATTTATAGAGGGATTAACATATTTGTTCTACTGCCCGATCGAACTATGGAAGAAGGTGCGAAGAAACAAAACACCCTAATACGTTAACCCCTCTGGTTAACTACTTATGTAGTTATGTCTAGGATTGCACCGAAGGATTCAGCGTGACGAACTGCAATATCGACACCTTGTAAAGCTCTAATGCCTACACCGCCAGATTGGAATTGTGTGTAAGGATCTACAAGTAGTTCGAGACTTCCAAACATACCTATTAATAAGTCAGAGAAGTTACCGTAAATAGCTGCTGAACATACACCGCTAGAGCTTCCCTTTGTTAGGTTGCTTGGCACGTTGTTGCTAACCATAAATGTTCTATTAGCTAGTTGCTGCTGACCTATTTCGCCACCGTAAGGACTTAATAAGTATTGGCTATTACTGTCCTTTAATTTGCTTAAAGCGTTCTCTACTTTTGTATTAGTTAGGAAGCCCGCAGTTGGAAGGTCTGCGTTATCTACTGCAACTGTTTGCTTAAGGTCGAGCATCTTATCTAATGTGATCGCCCCGCCATTAGTACCAATCGCAACGCTACCTATTCCTGTAGTTTGTAGTATTCCGNTAGGCTCATTAGAACCACCGCCATTTATAGCAACTTGGTCTAATTTTTGTGCAAGTAAAGCAATAAAGTCTTGTCTAATAAGTTCTTCTATTTCGGGTGTAGCTTGTAGCTGCATTAAATAAGAGAACTGACTAAATGCCCCCATTACTTTTGGCGACATAGCAATATTGTCGAATGTTCCTGTCGACTCGGTTACGTTACCCGCTTCCGCTACAAAGTAAGCAGTTCCGCCCGCAGTTCTTCTAGGAATTGAAACGTCAGAAACAAGTCCAGGCAACATAGTAGCTCCCATTTCTGCGACTACTAATCTTGCTCTAAGAACATCTACAAAACGGTCTGCTAAATGATCTGTACCAATTAACTTTTGTCCTTGAGTAGATGACCCTTTTGTATAGTCTCTTTTTGCCCAACCGTTATCTGGTACAAAGATTCCTTGTGATTCTCTACCGTTTAGACGAGATAGTTCTTGCTGAACTTCTCTCTCACGACCTGCATTAGACCAATTACCGCTAACACTTGCCTGTAAAGCACGAACTATAGAAAATTGACTAGATTCTCTCTCGTACTCTGTCCAACCGTCATTAATAGTCGAAATTGCTTGTGACATTGTTTTTTTAGTTAAAATTTCCTTTTTTGGTTGTTTTTCTGGTTTTTGCTCAACTATCGACCGACCTATTCCGATCGAATGATCTGCGGGGATAGTTACAACCGAGAGCTCATAAGGTGTCCAACTTGTAGCCCTTACGATTCCGTACTTTTCTTCGGTGTCTGTTTCGTTAATTCGATAACCGACCGAAATTGATTTAAGGATTCCGTTTTCTACGTCCTTGCGTACTTCTTCCGCTAATTGGGAAGTGCCCCACTTAATTCGTGCATATCCTTTGCGATCATCTAACCAAGCTCTTTGGACTACACCTATAGGCTTGTCTGGATTGTGGTTAAACAATAAAGGAGCACCCGCATTAAGTCGGGTCATGTCTACGCTTGCTTCGCTATGGTCTAAAACTTCGTCAAAGGCATAGCGACTTACAGGCTTTTCACTAGAAAAAGAAAACTTTAAAGTGTCTGCCTGATCTTCTTCTGTCTCATCAATTAGAGATAGATAGCGTCTTTGCAGAGTTACTTCGTTAATTGTTTCCATAATTAGTCTCGATAATGTCCGAGTTGTTTTTCTAATTGGTCACGCAAGTAGCGTCTATATTGTGCAGATTGCAACGCATCTTCAGAGGGTTTAATTCTGTTAGATAAGTCTTTATCTGTCTTATGCGGTCTACGCATAATATTTATGTAACTTATATAATTTTGAGCTAAATTTCTTGCTAATTGTTGATATTTATTAGGTGTAATTAGCGACTTGTTCGTAGATGTCTGTATTTAATTCTTATTAACATTAAATGTCCACTAAAAGCGACTAAATTGCACTAATTGCAGCCTATTTGCACCTATTTAATTATTACAGTTTCTTAACATAATCTTAGACGCTAGTTATAACTTAGATGTCTTTAGCGTCTTTAGTGCCATTAGTTAAGGTATGCCCTTAGTGTCCCACGCCCTTTGTGGGCATAGCGTCCTTAGTAATATCGTTAAGCTAAAGACACTAGGGACACAAAACCCCCGACCCACTAGGGACACCCCCTTAAGGTTTTAACTTAAAAAATGATATTTTTCCCTTATCGTTACTACCTACACGTTCCAGAATAAAGGACTTTTTAACTAAAGCCCTGCACGTTCTTAAGGCTGTTTTACTACTTAGACCTAATTGTTCCTTTATATCTTTAGTAGTTATTTCTATGCCTTCTTTACTACTGGTCGATATAAGTTCTAATACTTCGTATTGATTGTCAGTTAAATTTTCTAATTTTTCGTTATATTTTTGCTTTTCTATTTCTTCTTCTACAGTTCCTTCCAAAATAAAGCCCTGCGATTCTTGGCTTATTAATAAGGAAACATCTGTCGACCGTCCCTCTGTTTCTATTAGTAGTCTTTTGTCGTTTCTATCTTCTTCTCTGTTAAACCACTTAAGGCTAATAATCTGACTAACCGCAGCAGTTAAAGAAGTGCTACCTCTGGAAGCCATTACAGGACTAGCACCTTTTTGCTTTCCGCTATGGTGGATTATTACTTGAGTTGCTTTATATGGACTTAGATATTCGTTTAAGTCTTGCATTGGGTAAGCAATCTCGGCACTAGATTCCTGTAATCCTAACGGTGCTATTAATTTTGAATAACTATCGAATAACCATAAAGCCCCTACATTATCCGCAGCTAAATTAACTAAGTTTTCTAGTCCGTCCCTATCTAAATGAATAGGTGTATCGGCAGTAAATAATTTAACTATTGGGTCTAATAGNTNTATGNTGTCGTCNNCTANCTTTTTNGCCAGACCAAAACGACATANTAAAGGCGACCAATCAGAGAGAGCCATATCAGTTCCAACAATTATTAACGGTGGACATTTTCCAATAAATTTATGACCTAAAAATTCTGCATTGCCCCTATGCCAATGTGCGATTGCATCTAAAACTAATGTAGTTTTGCCACACTTAGGCAATGACACTAATAAGTTTTGGGTACTGCTACGCCATAAACCGTCCCAAGCCCAATCNACCTTTGGNACNTCTATNGGAACGTGNGGGTCAAAGCCTTCTGCAACACCTTCGNACCNTTTACGACCCTGCCATAATTTTTGNTGNATTTCCTTTTCGGTTAACTTAATACCGATAGCTTTAGAAAAGTCTCTTATATATATGTATCGGTCAGTAGGCTTAATTATTGAGTCAGGCAAGAAAAACTTGTCGACTTCTTCGTCTAACTGCAATAGCTTTTCTGCCATTGGGTCAGGTTTTACAGGTTCGAGGTGTTCTTTAAAAGCATCTTTAAGTGCTTCTAGTTTTCTCTTCTGGGGGAAGNNGGGCACGATCTAAGTAGCTCATTCGTCTATTTCTCCTAAGTGATTCCAACAAAATTCGTCAGATGCTTTTTTTTGGTATTTAATAGGGCGATATTTTTCGTCAAATAATTCAATAAATTCCTCGATATTTTTGTTAAACCGTCTAACACCTACTAGAACTTCCCTAAGTTCTTTGCCTTCGTCAAAAGCTCTATTAATTAATGCTTTTGATTCCTTAATTTGCTTTATATTGCAATATTCGTAGTTAATTACCTCTAATGCAGCGTTAGCTAGCTTTATATATTCTTCGACCGCCTTAACTGATTCGCTAAATAAATATTTTTCTCTATCTTTGCCTTGTTGTTTTTGTCTGGGCGTAGGTGTGTAAGTTTTCTCTATATGTCTATGCGGTTTAAATACATGACATAGACCAGTATGCCCAGAGTTAGTTTTTACTAATGCCCAATCTTTACCGTCAAGACGGATAATATCGCCAATTCTTAAATGGCTAGGCGGTGCAAAACTACTTCCGCAATGGCAAAAAATTACGTCATTATCCCAACGGCAATCGCTGTCTTTTGTCCTACCGCAGACAGGACAGGGGTTATATCTTTTAGAGCTTTGCATATCATCAAAGCCCCCTGCTTTCGTAATCTTCTAATTTTTCTATTCTTTTGGAAAAATTCTTGCCTTGTGATCTAGTTAGATTCAGTAATTCTTCGTACAACTTAACCGCCTTAGATGCGTTATTAGATGCTCCAGAACTTACCTCTCTATTAATAGAGTAGGCTTCTATAAGTTGGTACATTACTGCCCTTTGTTCGCATAACTCACGAAGCAAAAGCGTCTTAGCTTCTGGCTTTTCGAGCATACTTTTATATGTGTCAAAAAGTGCCTGACTTTCTTCCTGTACTCTTTTAAAGTCCCAAGTAGGGGCTATATTAGGACTACTTTCGTTATTAGAGCCACCTTTGCCAGAGGTGGTTTTTTTATTTGTCATTTTCCTACCCCCTACGCAAAAACTTCTATATTTNCAGCNNTTTTAGTAGCTGCTTCTAAGTNCTCTATAGACTTTTCTTCTTGCCACTTCTGTATTGCTGGAATATCCCACAAAATGCGACTTTTTGGTCGTCCTGAAGAATAAACCCAATGAATACCTACTATAAATTCGCCATTAGCTTTCTTTTCCATAAGAAAAGTTCTACCAACGCCTAATAATTCTTGTGCTTTCTCTGTAAATACTCTTTTTTTAAGAGTTAAAGGACTTTTCGTGTCCGTATTGTTCTTTAAGGTCATTCCTTAGTGATTTATTTCCCTTTAGTTCCTGATATGCAATAGCAACAGTATCTTCCCAATCTTTTTCGGCTTTCATAGTCATGCCCGCTTCTTCGAAAGCTAATAAATCCATTGCACAACCATAAGAGTCGTGCCTAGTCATATTAGAACGAGTGACTTTTTTGCCTTTATTAAATGTGGGTCTGTTGTTAGGCAATCAATTAAAAGGAAGTTAAATACACCTAGCTCGTACGTTATTGAGCTAACAAGGAAAGCCAGACTAGAAACAAGGTGTGTTTTTGTTCTACTGCATTCGCCTGATACCACTAATGATTACACGAACTAGAGCTATTGCAACAAGAAAAACAAAATTGCAAACTCCAGCGGATATTTCAGGAACTAAACAACGAGTTAGTCTAGCGCCATTGGATGTTACAATCAATAAAGCATGGGGTGCTAACCCATTACCAGTTCCTTGGGCAGATACTTTCACAGGCTTCAGTCAGGGTATGTTTGAAGGTGTTCAGATACCAATACCACATATTCACAACGTAGGATTTGATGAAATGTCAGAATACGTTTCTATGGTAAACTTCCAATATCTTCCTCAAGTAATGTGGGTCAGAGTAGATTATTGGGAGAGCCTACCTCAAGATATTAAGGATATTATGATTGAAGTTGGAAAAGAAGCAGCTCTTTATGAGCAGAAAGTAGACCAAGAAATGCATCAAGAATTTAGAG
>FUFK010047258.1_pt1 | contig 16111 bp, 12 predicted proteins | sample 1021851 | NCBI WGS metagenome assembly FUFK01 (sample SAMEA51879418, study PRJEB19060) | metagenome | reverse complement strand
TTAGAGCAAATGGAGTGGTTTGGGAGAGAGATTATACCTCTGGTGCGCGAGTTATAATGTATTTAATGATAGGGGAGAGTAGATGATTTTCGGATTTGGAATGCCGACCCGTGGCCCGGTTGCTCAACCAGAGGCTATGAAACAGGTTTTATCATTAGCTGAAGAATTAGGACTGGGATACGTCTCTGTTGCAGACCACATTGTGATACCAAGTGAAATTGATCCAGTATATCCATATTCTGATACTGGAGAACCCCCGTTTCCAGAGGACGGCGAATGTTTAGAACAATTAACCTTGATGTCTTACATGGCAGCGATAACAAAAAGTATGAGAATATTATCGTCAGTAATGGTGGTTCCTCACAGGAACCCAATCCACGCTGCCAAAACTATCGCTACAATTGATGTGCTTTCGAATGGAAGGGTCACAATTGGTTGCGGGGCTGGCTGGATGGAAGAAGAATTCCTTGCAATTGGAACTGAGCCTTTTAGGGAAAGAGGTAAGGTAACGGACGAGTACATTTCTATTTTCAAAGAACTTTGGACAGCAGAAAACCCAACTTTTGAAGGAAAATATAATAGTTTCAGCAACGTCAAGTTTGAGCCTAAGCCAGTACAAAAACCCCATCCACCTTTATGGATAGGTGGGGAAAGCCCCGCGGCTAAGCGTCGCGCAGTACGACTAGGTGATGGATGGTTTCCGATCGGAGCTAATCCAAACTTTCCTCTAAATACAGCCGCGAAGTACTTAGAGGGACTCTCGAGTTTGAAGCAATTATCTGCTGAATATAATAGAAACCCAGAAGAGCTTGACTTAGGTTTCTGGAGTAATTGGGACCATGAGGTTAAGGACCGAAAAACAATTCAGGATGGTAAAAGGCATATAATGACCGGAGGCACTCAAGCTATCACAGATGATATTGGTGAATTGAGTGAGGCTGGCGTTGAAATATTCATGTTTCAGCTAACAAAACCACATAGTGTAGCTGAAACCCTTGAGTCGATAGAGCGATTTGCTCAAGATATTTCAACGAAGTTTCTAGGCTGATTCGGTGGAAGATACTTCAGAATATATCATTGTTGGTGCTGGTTCAGCTGGCTGCGTCTTGGCAGATCGCTTAAGTGCGTCTGGCGCCGATGTTGTGCTGCTTGAGGCAGGACCAAGTGATCTTCATCCCATGATCCATATTCCTGCTGGAATTCTTCATCTNATCTCAAACCCAAAAGTCAATTGGAATTATTCTTCTGAGCCAGAGGAAAGCAGCGGTAATAGGCGCATTCATTGGCCCCGCGGGCGTGTGCTTGGCGGGTCTAGTTCAATAAATGGNATGTTGTATGTCCGGGGNAATCCTGCGGATTATGATGGATGGGCACAGATGGGATGTAGAGGGTGGTCATTTGATGAAGTCTTACCTTATTTTAAGAAATCTGAAAATTATAAAAATGGCGGCGATGAAGAGTTCCGATCGCAAGGTGGGCCTTTGGAAGTTGAGGATTACAAAACAATTTTAGATTTAACGCACGCTTTTGTTGAGGCGGCCTCTCAGGCGGGGCATACAAAAAGTAAAGATCTTAACGGAGCACAAGCAGAGGGTGTTGGCTACTCTCAAATGACCAGAAAAGGGCGGTTTCGCGGTTCAACTGCTCAAACATTCCTTAAACAAGCAAAAAAAAGANNAAATCTTCGTGTGGAAACTAACGCGACGGTTTCAAAATTAATTTTTGAGGATAAAAAATGCGTCGGTGTTAAATTTTTTAAGCATGGAAAAGAAAAGTTNATTAAAGCTGCGAAAGAAGTAATTCTATCTGGAGGAGCNGTAAACTCNCCNCATATATTGCAAGTNTCTGGTATAGGGCCGTCTGACCACTTAATNAATATTGGTATTAATGTTGTTCATCACTTACCTGGTGTAGGNGCNAACCTTCAAGATCANTATGTGGCTAGAGTAAGTCACCGNGTCCGTCATGCTAAATCAATCAATAGTTTGAGTAGAGGAACTAATTTATTGAAGGAAATAGCTACATGGGCATTTTCGGGAAAAGGTGCACTGACATTTGGCGTGACCAGTGCGATGGTATTTTCTAGAAGTAGAGAAGGACTATCAAGTCCTGACCTTCAGTTATTGTTTACGCCCGCAAGTTATTCAGAGCGCACTCTGGGTAAGCTTGAGCAAGCCGATGGCATGACAGTGGCAGTTTGCCCTGTTAGACCAGCGAGTAGAGGAACAATAATGGCAGTATCTTCTGATCCATTTGTTCGGCCAGAAATACGGCCTAATTATTTATCAGANCCTGATGACGTACGGGTATTATTAGCGGGTATTCACCAAACCCGAGAAATTTTCTCACAACCAGCACTTCAACGCTATAGCAGCAAAGAAACGGCTCCAGGTATTCAAATTCAAACTTCTGAAGAGCTTGAGAGTTTTGCAAGGGAAAATGGAAGCATTATTTATCATCCTGTTAGTACTTGTCGAATGGGTGATGATGCAATGGCAGTCGTTGATCCTAGATTGCGAGTGCATGGAATAAAGGGGTTACGAGTGGTAGATGCGTCGATTATGCCTACAGTCACAACAGGAAATACAAATGCACCAACAATAATGATTGCAGAAAAAGCATCAGATATGATTTTAGAGGATGCGCGACAAGCTTCATGATTTAGTTTAGGGGAGAATTCATATGTCGAACGAAGTAAAGGTTGATGCCGAAAGTATCAAGAAGTCAGCCGAAGATTTAGTTGAGTTAATAAAATTACGAACTTTTCCGTTCGGCATGAAATTATTTGAAAATGTNGATGACATGCTCTCAATTAAAGGGCTGCGTACGCCCTCAGATGGTAAATTTTTCACTACCTGCCAACTTGTCACCCAAGTTAGGACTGCCGGCTTCACGCTAGGTATTGTTCAAAATAACTTGCGGCCTGGCTCGAGCTGTGGAGCGAATATTGGCCTGGAAGTCGTCCCAGAGGATGTAAGTTCTGGACAAAAGATGACGGGTGTTTGGTTCGGAAATCAGGAGGCTGCTGCAAAGCATCAAGCGCAAATGCCTAGGGTCGAAGCCGGTAAATATACCGGGCTTGCTGCGTCTCCTTTAAGGACTGGACGTTTAGACCCACCGGACATATGTCTTTTTTATGCTTCTCCGGGCCAAATGATTCTATTTATCAACGGGCTTCAATATCATAATTATAGGCGATACGACTTTACCCTTACTGGAGAGAGTGCTTGTGCCGATAGTTGGGGACGTGCTTTATCTACCAGGGAAACAAGCCTTGCACTGCCTTGTTACGCGGAAAGGCGTTATGGCGGAGTTGCCGACGATGAGCTTTTAATGGCTTGTCCACCCGACGAATTCGTCAGAGGTGTAGAAGGAATGAAGCATTTATCAAAAAATGGCCTTCGATATCCATATCCTCCTTACTCTGCCTTTGCGGACCCAGCGGACGGTATGTCTAAAAGTTACAGCTAAATAGAAGCTTTGCTATAATCTATATAAGGTTATCGCAGAAGGAAAAAGCGTCCGTGAGTTTCAAAAGAATAGGCGTTTTAAAATTTTTTAAAATGCTTAGCAGGAAGTAATGTGACAAAGGTAGATACACACAATAGCATCCCTGATGAACATGACGGGTTGAGTAGGTCATCTCGTGCTGATCAGTTCTCTAAAGGGAACAAGCTAGAGCTGAAACTCCTTTTAAGAATAATAAAGATGGGATTTGCCCATCGGTATAGAATGGTGATAGCGATATTGGCTACTGCTGGCGCATCCATTTTCCAATTATTCATCCCGCGATACGTGGGTGATGCTGTAGATAACGCGCAAGGTCTCTTAGCATTAAATAATTCTGCAACCACCAATGCTGAGGAAGCGCTATTTTTCGCGGCTTTTATGATTGTCACTCTGAGTGTTGCTAGAGGATTACTAACGATGCTCCAAAACTACCACGGCGAGGCTATCGGGCATTGTATTGGTTATGAATTGCGTGTTGCGTTCTATGATAAAATACAAAAATTATCTTTTGATTTTCACGATAAGGTCCACACAGGTGATTTGATTACGAGAGGGATGCTGGACTTAGAAGGTGTCCGTATGTTTATCAGCACAGGCGTTGTTCGTTTAGCTATGTTGATTGTACTGGTTGGAGGTGCAACAGCCTTGATGATTACCAATGATATTTTGCTTACTTTTTTAGCGTTATCATTTGTACCTTTTGTAGCGTGGAAGTCTTCCGTAGCGAGATTAAGATTGCGGTGGCTTTGGTTATTAATGCAAGACCGATTGGGTGTCATTACACGATTGATGGAAGAAAACCTTAACGGAATTCGGGTGGTCCGCGCATTTACTGCTGAGAAATATGAACTTAAAAAATTCGATATTGCATCAGCGAATATTCTTCAAACCGCAATAAATCGGGTAAAAGTAAGAGTTGGAAGTACAACAGTAATGAGTTTCTCATTTTTTCTGGCAATGGGATTTGTTCTCTGGATTGGGGGTCAAAAAGTCATTAATGACGAAATTAGCGTGGGGAAATTAGCGGAATTTTTAGCCTTTATGACAATTCTACAGATGCCAGTGCGGCAAATAGGAATGCTTGTAAACTCTTTTGCTAGAGCTTCCACTTGCGGTTCAAGGTTATTTGAAATTATTGACAGAGTGCCCAATGTTTATGATACGCCAAATGCTTCAGAGCTTACTATCGGAGAAGGAACTCTAAAATTTGAAAACGTAAGTTTCAGTTTTACTAAAGATAACAGAAAAGTTGAGGTACTAAGGAATATTAATTTTTCAGTCGGTGCTGGAGAAACACTCGGGATTGTAGGCCCTCCCGGTTCAGGAAAATCAACCGTAGCGCAGCTCGCACCACGTTTTTATGATGTAGATAGCGGAACAATTTACATAAATGACCAGGATATTCGAGAAATCTCAATAGAGTCATTGCGGCGTTTTGTATGCGTGATTCAGCAAGACTCTTTTTTATTTACGGCTTCAATCGAAAATAATACAGCATACGGAAACCCTTGGGTTGATGATGATGAAATTCTAAGCGCAAATCAGGCTGCGCAATTTCATGAACATGTCGACCAACTTCCACTGAAATACAAGACACTTGTAGGTGAGCGAGGCGTATCGTTATCAGGGGGGCAGCGCCAAAGGCTCTCGATTGCACGGGGACTAGTTACCGAACCAGCGATAATCATCTTTGACGATTCTACCGCTTCAATTGATGCTGTAACCGAACGCCTCATTAGGAAAAACCTGGATGAAAGTAGCCATACTAGAGGCACAATTATAATTTCGCACAGGTTAACTTCGTTGATGCACGCAAAAGAAATTTTATTTGTTGATAAGGGGGAAATTATAGAGAGGGGTTCTCATGAACAACTTATTTCTTTAAAGGGGAAATACTTTGAATTGTACCAACTTCAAACTCGTTCCGGCTCGAATGGTGTTCCTTTGAAAAAGGGGAGGGCTGATTGTTGAATGGAGTTATAAAAAAAAGCAGTCCACTAAAAGCAGTTGTAGGTTCTCAGGTTAGCCAAGATGAGGAAATGTTTGGTCGTGCTTTTGATGGCCGGGTTATCCGGAGATTTCTCTCTTATTGTAAACCTCACACGACAATGCTTCTAACAGCAATACTTTCTGTTCTGATATTCACGTCAACACAGATAGCATTTCCCTTAGTGATTCTTTACGCAATCGACAATGCCTTAGTTAAGGGCAAACTTAATGAAGGGGTTTTGGAAATTTGTGCAATGATTTTTTGCATGCTTGCATTGGTAAACTACGCATCAAATTATTATCAGGAGAGTACTGTAGGTAAGATAGCAGAGGGTGTACTGGTCAAATTGCGACGCGACATGTTTGGACACTTGCAAAGAGTGTCACTATCTTTCATGGACCGGACCGAAGTTGGTCGATTAATGTCCCGTCTCCAAGGAGATGTGAATGCTCTTCAAGAATTCTTAGAAACTTCGGTATTTGCCATAGGTGATTTGGTTTTGCTTTTTGGTATAGTCACAGCACTTTTTGTACTCAATGTAGAGTTAGCGCTTTTGACGTTATCTATTGTTCCTCTCCTATTTATAGTTCGATTTATATGGCTCCCCAAAGCGCGGGCCGCTTTTATAAAGGCGCGCGAGGCAAACTCTCTCGCTAATGGCGCGCTAGCCGAAGCTATTCATGGTGTTAAGACGGTCCAGGGTATGGTGCGCGAGGATGTTAACTCAGAATTGTATAACAAGAGAGCAAAACAAAATCTCCTGGCGCACCTCAGGGCAGCAAAGTTCGCTCAAGTAAATGTACCTATAGTCGACACACTTACCGGCACAGCAATGGCAATTATTATTGTTGTCGGTGGGCAGCAAGTTTTGAGGTCTAATTTGGATTTAGGCGTTATGGTTGCTTTTATTTTTTACGTTCAAAGATTTTTTGATCCAATTAGGTCNTTAACCCTTCAGTACAGCTTTATGCAGCGAGCAATGGTTTCAGGGCAACGTATTTTAGAAGTCCTAGATGTACCAATTGATGTCGCTGACAAGAGAGACGCAATCAAGATGGAAAAGTGTGATGGTACGGTTGAATTCTCCAATGTGACGTTTGGATATGAGCCAGAGCTTCCTATTTTGAAGAAGCTGAATTTTAGAATTAATTCGGGAGAGACTGTAGCGTTAGTTGGACCTACGGGTTCTGGAAAAACCAGCATTACTGCATTGATTAATCGTTTCTATGATGTTTGGGAGGGAAGTGTATCAATAGGCGGCTATGATGTTCGCGACATCACTCAGCAATCGTTGGGTGATCATGTTGCCATGGTACTACAAGAACCATTTCTTTTTACGGGTACAATTTTGGAAAACATCCGGTATAAAAAAGCGAATAGCGATTTAAATGCCGTTGTATCAGCGTCTAAGGCCGTCGGTGCGCATGATTTCATAGAAGCATTGCCCAATGGTTATGATACAATTTTAGAACAAAGAGGGGCTAATTTATCACTTGGTCAGCGTCAACTTATCAGCTTTGCGCGTGCGATAGTTGCTGATGCAAAAATATTAATATTAGACGAAGCTACGGCAAGCATTGATAGTTACACAGAATTAAAAATTCAAAGGGCGTTGGCCGTATTGCTCGAAGGTCGAACAGGGTTAGTTATAGCTCATCGATTGGCTACAATCCGTGGATGCGATAGGATAATAGTCTTGAACAAAGGGGAGATATTAGAAGAAGGAACGCACGAGGAGTTGCAAAAAAATGAGGGATTGTATGCCAGATTATATAAATTAAATTATGCGTCCTTTGATGACGCATCAACATGATCATTCAAATAGTTTTTATACAAATATGTTAGCCGTTGCNNGCATGGNTTTTCATTTCCTCAATTATTTGGCTCTTTAGTTCCGGTTTATTTATCTTTCCAGTTGATGTTCTTGGGAGTTGTTCGTTTGTTCGTAGGATAAATTGTTCNGGGACTTTATACGATGCCAGCTCCCTTCTGCAGTATTTTTTTAACGCGTTTGCATCCAACTCGAAGTTATCTTTTATCTCTAAAACTGCGATAATTTTTTCGTCTTTAACTGCATCTGGGATTCCAAATACAAATGCCTGTTTTGTTTTAGGATAACGCATCAATATATTCTCTATTTCAAGAGGAGCTACGTTAATGCCTCCTGTTTTTATCATCTCCTTTAGACGACCTCTGTAATAGATTCGTCCATCTTCCCCAACAAAACCTAGATCTCCAGTCAAGAAATAACCCTCTNTGTCAAATGACGACTGCGTTTGTTTTAGATTTCCAAAATAGCCTGGGGTTACACAACCGGCCACCGTGAGCTCTCCAACTACACCCTTCTTAAGGGGAGTCCTAGTCTCAATATCAACAGCACGGATTTTCATGCCGGGTAACGGAAGGCCTTGGCTATTTAATCTTACTTCAAGAGGATCGGTTGTATGACACACGGCTGCATTCCCGTAAGTCTCGGTAGAACCGTATACATTACAAATCTCTTTTGCATCCAACGTTTNAATTATGAATTCTATATCCTCGGGAAGTCCTATTGTTAGTCCAGTCCTCATATATTTTACTTTGTCTAATGAATAACTAGGAGCTTCCAAAAGTGCGCGGGCTATATTGATCATTCCATAGAAAACAGTACACCTTTCTGCTGCCATTATTTCTAGAGCTTCATTCGGTTCGAAGGTTTCTTGCAAAACCAAGCATCCCCCATGCGTNATGACTGCGGGTAAGGCGTTGGCAGAACCAAATGACCAAAATAATGGCACGGCAAACCACAAGCGGTCTCTATCTGACAAGGCTTGGCGCTCTCCTATATGATAGCCATTTGTGATAACGTTTCCGTGCGCAAGGATCACGCCTTTAGGCTCCGCTGTCGACCCTGATGTGTAGAGAATGAAACAGGTGTCTCCACTTTTTACTTTGNCTTGCGCGTTTTGCAGATTTTCGGGCTTCGTCATCTGAGCCATTTTTCGTAAATCGTGCCAATTTATAATCGCGCCTATGCTCTTTNCTTCGATGGCTATAATATTTTTAAGTCTTGGAAGAGCTTTACTCCTTAGTTTTCCTATTTTTGAATCTTTATATTCCGGGCAAATTTCTTGAAGGTTTTCAATGAAGTTGTGATTTTTTAGAGAAGAAATCGAAATTACACAAGATGATCGACTGTGTTTTAAAGTCCAATGTAACTCTCGCTGGGTAGAAAAAGTACTTATCGCAACGGTGGTTGCGCCTATTTTTGCAATAGCAAACATTGCTATCAACCATTCAGGTCTATTNGAAGCTATTAAGGCAACGTTTTCACCCCTTTTAATTCCGAGACTTAATAGTGATCTTGCAAAAATATCGACCTCTTCTTTGAGCTGTGAATATGTAAGGCGGTAATCTTTCCAAATTACTGCCTCGTTATCGCGATAACTTTTTGCGAGCTCGTCTAGTAGGTCCCCTAATGTTCTGCTTTTTGGAATATTTGTAGTCATTTTGAAGGCTTAATAAATTGGTTTTCTTTTTTCAATAAATGCTTTTGTCCCCTCGATGAAATCAGGCTGTGAACGCACGTGATCGCCTAGAAGTTGCTCCAATTGTTCTTGAGCTTTGACACGCTCACTAATTGATGTGGTTACCTGTGTTTTCACAGCTTGGATTGCCGATGGACTATTGGCTGCTATTATTTCAGCTTTCTCCAATGCCCAATTCATAACGTCGTCATTCTCTAATGCTATATTGATTAGGTTAAGTTTTTGGGCGTCTTCTGCTGAAATTAATCGACCAGTTAAAAGTAAATCCATTGCATGCACGTGGCCGATTTGATGTATAAGTTTTGTAGTTGCTCCTCCAAAGGGATAAATTGACCATTTTACTTCAGGCAAACCGAAGCGGGCAGTTTTGGCTGCGCACCGAATGTCTGTAGAAAGTATCAATTCTACTCCACCTCCAATACAGTCTCCATTGATTGCAGAAATTATAGGTTTGGAGTAAGTGTCTGTTTTAAGNAGGGAATGATTAATTGCGATGGTTTTATCTTCAGTGGCAGACAGATCACCTGATATATCAGCACCTACACAGAAAGCTCTCTCTCCGGCCCCGGTTATTATAATGCATCTCGTATCGTCTTCCTCTAATTCATCCCAGAGCTTTCCGAGTTCTTGCATCATCTGTCTGGTCAGCGCGTTCATTTTTGTAGTATTATCTATTGTGATGATTGCTATATGTGAATTGTGGCGATGCAGCGAAACTTTCATAATGATATTTTCCTAATTGGAGAAGATTTTAAGACACAAGTGGTTTAGAGAATGCCTAAATGTACTCGTACGATAAATTACAAAATTATCTAATTATTNTTATCCGAAAAGCATTATAAGAAAAGAGACGGTGGCGATCAATGAAAGCAATTTTTTGTAANAAGTTAGGTGGAACAGAAAATCTAGCTTACGTGGATACAGTTTCGCCACGTCCAGGACCAAATGATGTACTGATAAAAGTAAGAGCCGCGGGGTTAAATTTTGCGGATACGCTTCAAATAGCGGGAAAATATCAATCCAAACTAGAACCACCATTCATACCGGGGATGGAGGTTGCTGGTGAGATCTTAGAAATCGGCCAAGGTGTTAATAGACCGCTGAATGTCGGGCAGCGGGTGATGGCATTTATGAGAGGAGGAGGGGCATTTGCCGAGGAAGTTTTAGTAGATAGTGAGTGGTTAGTACCGGTCCCGGATGAAATGGACGATGTAATAGCTGCTGGCTTTCCCACGGTTTATGGAACTTCTAATTTCGCCTTGAAGCATAGAGGAAATTTGCGGGCTGGAGAAACTTTGTTAGTTCTCGGAGCGGCTGGTGGAGTTGGTTTAACAGCGGTTGAATTAGGTAAAACAATGGGGGCAAACGTTATTGCAGCTGCAGGGGGTAGTGAAAAGTGTAAAGTTGCGATCGATCACGGCGCTGATTTTGCAATTGATTATANATCTGAAAGTATTCGCGACCGTGTCAAAGACTTAACAGATAATCGTGGTGCGGATGTTGTTTATGACGCAGTAGGTGGTGATGCCTTTGATCAAGCGATTAGGGCTGTTAATTGGGAAGCGAGAATGTTGATTATTGGCTTTGCGGCCGGTCGAATACAAAAAATACCAGCAAATTTGATTTTGGTAAAAAATATATCTGTTGTTGGGGTGGTGTATGGNGCGCAAACTGAGAGAGACCCATCGTATGGGGCAAGTTTTGTTCAAGAGGCGGCTGATCTTTTTCGACAGGGGCGTGTGAAGCCTCATATAGGAAAGACATTTCCATTATCACAGGCTGCCGAGGCTATGGATGCTTTATTGTCGCGGTCTTATGCTGGTAAAATAATTCTTACAACTTAATTCGTTTTGAAAACCTATTGAAATATATCAATCCCCAGAACTTAGATTTAACCGACTTTATTAAAGCCGGTGATTGTATATTTTGTGGTCAGGCTACTGGAGAGCCGACAACACTCACTGAAAAACTTGTAGAACAGAGAAAAGCGATAGGTCCCACCGAGGTCTTCCTGGGGCTAACCTTATCTGACACCTTTGATGCAGAACATGCTGATTTCTTGACGTTTAATAGTTTTGGGCCAATGGGAAATTCGAAGAAGTTATCTGATGCAGGAGTTCTGAATATTACACCCATTCATTTTGGCTTAATAAGCCAATATATAATAGAGGGAACACTGAAATGCGATGTGGCGTTCGTTCTATTGTCTCCACGGGGGCCAAATGGCAAACATAGCTTCGGCGTTATAAATGATTACATTAGAGCGGCCATTGATAAGGCACGTATCGTAATAGGTGAGATTAATGATCAAGTACCTTGGGTGTATTCAGAGGGTTATCCCGAATTGGAGAGATTTGACGTGTTAATTGAAACTTCACGTCCAGTACTGCAAGCCCTGCCCAGTAAAGTTACTAGCATAGATAAAAAAATTGCCGATAACGTATCAAAATACATAAATGATGAGGCAATATTACAAATCGGTATGGGGTCGATACCAGACGCAATAGCTTTAAGCATAATGGATCGTCGGAATCTTGGTTTTCATAGNGGAATGGCTAGCGATTTCCTTGTCAATCTTATGAAGTCAGGCGTTGTAACGAATATAACTAAACCCTTTGATAGAGGTGTTTCTACGACGGCAATATTACTCGGTAAAACAAAACTTTATGAATTCGCCGATAACAACAAAGAATTAAAATTGCGACCCTCTTGGCATACTCATTCTGGAGATGTGCATCTTCTAAAAAATTTTGTGAGTATAAATTCTGCATTAGAAGTTGATCTCACGGGACAGGTCGGTGCCGAGGAATTGAACGGGGTACCAGTTAGTGCTATCGGAGGACAACCAGATTTAGTAAGGGCTGCACACAGAAGTGACGGTGGGCACGCAATTATTGCGCTCCCTAGTNCAGCTAAGCATGGAAAATTTAGCCGAATTGTCTCCAAATTGAGCGGTCCTGTCACTACGGCTAGAAGCGACGTTGATGTGATCGTAACNGAAAACGGTGCGGCAGATTTGCGTGGAAAAGATTTGGGCCAAAGAAGACAAGCTTTAATAAGTATCGCCGCACCTAACTTTCAAGAAGATCTGATGAAAATTTAGAACACTTCTGTGAGAATATTTCTTTTAGACGGCCAAACTAATAACATTGGACTGAATTACCAATATACAAAATAAGCATAGAGAAACGTTATTCAGAGGATAACAGCGTTGAGTGTAAAGAAAAAATTAAAGACGTTATTCAAAGAAAGGTAGTATAATACCTTTCTTTAAGGTGTTGATATTATTATTTTTTTCTTGACGTATTGACCCTGCTAGTGTACACAGCACTCTCAAATTATGTGCTCAAATTTAACAATTAGGGTAGTTCAATGAGAACGTTTTCAGCAAAACCAAGTGATATNGAAAAGAAGTGGTGGCTGATTGATGCCGANGGCCTAGTTTTGGGCCGATTGGCAACGATTGTGGCAAAATATTTACGNGGTAAACACAAAACCACTTTTACCCCTCACATGGACTGCGGTGACAATATTGTCGTAATCAATGCAGAGAAGGTGAAATTAACGGGGGCAAAGCGAACATCAAAAACNTATTATTGGCATACCGGTTATCCNGGGGGGATAAAATCNCGAACGGCCGATAAGATTTTAGACGGCNCTCATCCAGAACGAGTTATAAAAAAAGCAGTTCAACGGATGATTACTCGGGGGCCGCTTGGTCGTAAGCAAATGGGNAATCTTAGAGTATACGGNGGTAATGAACATCCGCACGAAGCGCAGCAACCNGNAATACTAGACNTCGCCGCAATGAATACAAAGAATAAGAGGTGAAAATGGCTGAAGAAGAGAATACAAATCCCGAATCTAGCGAGTCATCTGAAAATATTACAGAAACTAATAGCGAAGAAGCGAACACAAATGCAGGTTTAGAGGCCTTAAGTGTTTTGAAGGAAGAGCCGATTGTAGAGGTCCCTAGAGAGCCCATTATAGATAAGCACGGACGTTCGTATGCTACGGGCAAGCGAAAAAACGCAATAGCAAGGGTATGGATCAAGCCTGGGCCGGGAAAGATCACAGTAAATGGCCGGGATGTAGAAACTTACTTTGCTAGACCCGTTTTGCGAATGATGATTGCGCAACCCTTTGATACAGCTGAGCGCAACGATTCTTATGATGTCACATGTACCGTTACTGGGGGAGGTCTTTCGGGACAAGCTGGGGCGGTTAGACATGGAATCTCAAAGGCATTGACTTATTATGAGCCAGGTCTACGACCTGTTCTCAAAAAGGGTGGTTTTTTAACGAGAGATCCTCGGGTTGTAGAGCGCAAGAAATATGGTAAAGCAAAAGCTAGAAGAAGCTATCAGTTCTCGAAGCGCTAGACGAGATCTTTATTTTTACCCCAAAACGGCCACACACGTGAGTTTGTGGCTGTTTTTTTGTGCTTAACTATCTTGCCAAGAAAGCTTNCAAATCGCCCCTGATGTTTATTTCTCGGTTATAATCGCGGCTAGCATACCGCTAATACGTTACTCGTCAGGTTGNCGATGACTTGTTTGCGTAAATGATATTTNTGCACACTTAAAAAGCATNTAATAATTGCACGAATATTGCTAAAGCCCATACATTTGTGCATTGTGATCGGGCTTTATTACAAAATTNTTTTTTTGCGGCTCTATCGGTGCTGATTTTTCGCTATTTACTGAGAGTTGCAGCTAAATACNTTAGGTAATAANAAAATAAGGATNNGTAAATCACTGAAAAAAAAGAAAGAGTTCANTTATGAGGTTGAATGAAAAAGTAGCTATCGTTGTTGGAGCAGGCCAACAACCTGGGGAAACAATTGGAAATGGGCGAGCTACNGCCATTCGCTTTGCTGAAGAGGGTGCTAATGTTCTACTTGTAGATAAAAATGAAAAGTTGGCGNNGGAAACCCTGGANTTAATCGAAAATAAGGGGGGGNCAGCTAAAGTTCAAATAGCCGACATTACCGACGAAGATGACTGCAAAGCTATAGCAACGGCTTGCATGAATTATTTTGGGAAAATTGATATTCTACACAATAACGTCGGCCGCTCGGAGGGAGACACAGGAACGACCGAGATGGATGTTAAAGTGTGGGATCAATTGATGGATATGAATTTAAAAGGCATGTTTATGACATGTAAGCATGTTTTGCCTATTATGCGAAAACAGAACTCAGGATGTATCATAAATATATCCTCTATTGCGTCTATCTGTTCGCATAACAGTATAACCTATAAAACTGGGAAAGGTGCTGTGAATACAATGACGCACCATCTCGCGATGGAAAATGCATCCTACGGCATTCGAGCAAATGCTATTTTACCCGGACTAATGGACACACCGATGGCTATTGAAAGGCGCGCGCGGGAGCAAAATGTGCACAGAGATGAAGTACGTAACGCCCGAAATAATCGTGTTCCATTGTTAAAGAAAATGGGTACGGCTTGGGACGTTGCTAATGCTTNTGTGTTCTTAGCTTCTGAGGAAGCAAACTACATTACCGGACTAATTATGCCGGTTGATGGCGGGTTGTCTGCTCACATAGGAGGGGCATGAGCTAATTTCGGTCCCATTTCGATAAGATCAAATCAGATGCTTTCTCTGCGATCATAATTGTGGGAGCATTTGTGTTTCCGGATGTGAGTGTAGGCATTATTGAAGCGTCAACAACTCGAAGGTTTCCAAAGCCCTTGACNATAAGCTCTTCATCTACAACTGACATTTTATCTTGGCCCATTTTGCAAGTTCCGACTGGGTGATAAGTCGTTTCGGCTGTTTCTTTTACCCACTCGAGCAAATCATTGTCATCGATCATGTTTGGACCAGGAGCTAATTCCTTTCCTCTTATGTTTTGCATTGCTTTTGAGTTAATCCATTGGCGCACAATTTTCATACCAGACACTAATGTGTCCTTATCTATCTTTTTAGAAAGAAAGTTATATTGAATTTTTGGAGGCGTAGTGCTGGATGATGATATAATGTGAACACTTCCGCAACTTTCTGGCCGAAGAGAGTGCACAGCCATTGTAAAACCACTACTTTTGTCGAGAGAAACCCCACGTTTTATCAAGAAAGGATTTACCGATATCCCGAGGTCTGGAGCCGAAAGTCCTTCTCTCGATCTTACATAAGCTCGCATCGGGGCTGCAGGCATCGCAAGGAACCCACTGCCAGCTGTAAAATACTTAGCGATCTCGAGCGCCATACCAATCCCACGAGCTCTATCATTATAGGTATAACGCCCCTTCAGCGTGCTCCATTTCATTCTTGGAGCATAATGATCCCGAAGGTTCTCTCCTACTCCTGGCAATGCCGACTTTACCTCAATTCCAGCTTTTCTTAGAACATTTTCAGCTCCAATTCCTGATAGTTCCAACAATTGAGGTGAATTGATCGCGCCTGCACTTATTATCACCTCGCAATTGGAACGCACAACCACNGTTGTTCCTTTTTGTGTCGTTTCAACACCGACACATTTATTATTTTGAAGGATAAGTTTTTCAACGTATGTATCAGTCAAAATGCGCAAATTTTTTCGTTTTTTAATGGGATGTAGATAAGAAACTGCCGTACTTTGCCGTTTTCCTCTCCAGATGGTCGCTTGTGTCATTCCCACGCCATCCTGTTGCGCCGCATTGTAGTCGGGGTTTCTCTTTATTCCTATCTCCTCAGCGCCCTTAAACATTGAAGCGTAGAAAGCATTACTTTCCATCGGATCGGTTACTATTAAAGGACCAGTTTGTCCTCTGTAGGCAGACTTGGATCCTTTATAAGTCTCCATTTTTTTAAAGTATGGGAGTATATCTTCGTAACTCCAGCCTTTATTTCCAAGCTGCGCCCAATGGTCGTAATCCTGCCTTTGTCCTCTAACAAAAACCATGCCGTTGATTGAGCTCGAGCCGCCTAAAATTTTTCCTCTAGGTATTTCGATACTTCGGAAGCCGCTGCCTTCATCTGGTTCAGACGAATAGAGCCAGTTTACGTTTGGATTATTTATAAATTTTGCAAAACTTATAGGTATAGTACTTAAAACGTGAGAATTACGTCCAGCCTCTAT
>FUFK010046415.1_pt1 | contig 16113 bp, 19 predicted proteins | sample 1021851 | NCBI WGS metagenome assembly FUFK01 (sample SAMEA51879418, study PRJEB19060) | metagenome | reverse complement strand
CATAGTCCTTTACTGCTGCTGTTGTTGGTATGGTTGTATCATTGTCGTTACCTGCAATCCCATCTGCTTCGTCAACAAACTTTGTGATTGTAATGTTTTCGCCTGTATCTTTCAAAGAACCAAAAGAAACAGTACCTGATGCCACTACACGCCCATCAGTAGATACGCTAACCCCTGTACCATTACCTGCACCATCGGTAAGCTCAACCTCACTACTGATAGCATTATTATCATTAGTTTTGATTAGCCCCTCATAGGTATCTTTTATCCTTTTGTTTTCAAGATTTGCCATACTTTAGTTTCGGTCTTTTGCAAAAATCTTTTTAGTTTAACTATGTTTTTGTCTTTTGGTTTATATCTTACAACACCCATCCGTTAAATAAACTATCTGTATCAGGGTAAACATCACTATCTGAGTTACTTCTATACTCAGGAAACAAATTATCATTAAAACTCATATAATCAATAAACCTACGAGTGTAATACTCTGCTGTATCTCGTGCCTTAGCNACTAAGTAATCAACNTCNGACTTACTTACGCTTTCTGCATTTTCAGATGTATGCTTAAATACACCACCATTTTTTATTTGATAGGCAGCGTAAGGTAGGTAATTGACTTGCGCCCACCATATAAGCATGGGTTGTACATAATCATTTACAAGACTTAAATAATTACCTGCAAGTGTACCTGCAACGATATCTGCACTAATCTTATTGTAAAGGTCAGTACCTAAATAATTCTGAATCTCAATCTCTTGTGCAATCTTGATAAATTGTATAAACTTATCTGTATCAGTATTACCATCAATAATACTATTCTTAACAAGGTCTGTACGTGATATAAATAGTGCTGTTGCCATTATCCTTTATAATTTGGGTGGTGTCCTTGATCTTTCATGTCTTTTGGTGCTTTGGCTGCATCCTTATATCCTCTCGGTGTCGGTGCATAAGACTTAGGTATCTTATCTACTTCATCGTAGTTTTGNATTACCTTTTTCATAGTCTTAGATTTTAGCCTGTATAAGACCTCTTCCCATCTATGCCCACAGTTAACCCCACCTTTGAATCTAAATAAATCGTATGCTTTGCCTTTATGCCCAAAAGACTTGTTGACACCTGCATTACTTGCTTTGTCAATATCTTCTATTCTATACACTACACCTCTACCACTTCTGCTCATCATAATACGACAGAATTGTCTTGAATTACCTGAGCTGTACTTTTCAGCGTATCTGTATCTTACTTTATATAGGGATTTGTCTAAGTAGCTAAACCCACTCTTTTTAGAATCTATTGACTTTTTTTCTAATTTCTCTTCTTTTGATTCGATGTGCTTAACAGCCCAATCCTCTATACTTTCATTATCATCGCTGTGTTCTCTTACATCTACTGCTTCCCATCGGTTCGATATGGTTTCGCCCCTAAGTTCGTCAAGGATGATATCAAATTCTTCATCTGTCAAGTCCTCTTTTGATAACTCACAGCATTGTTTACTCATCTTCACCCCTGTTTCCTCTTCTCGTGTTTCCATATCGGCTACATTGTCAAGGTCAGTAAACTCTAAAGGTTGTAAGGTCTTAAAGTATAGGTTAAGTGAGATATTATTATACGCAAGGATTTGGTCAAAGTTTTCTATAAGCAAACGCTGAAATGGTCTTATAACTGTGTTATCCATTAACAAAGTAGCTGTTTTAAGCTCATCTGCGTTATTTCCAAGCCCTGTATTGTCTTTAATTCCTAAAAGCATAGGGGATACTACCCTGTGTGATACAAGTATCTTACGTGCGCTCTCATCGCTTAAAAACTGATATTGATTGTGAGCATCAGAAAGTTGTATAGGTTGTATATCAGCAGCAGTTTCTGCGTTATCGTTAAATGCTAAGATAAATTTACCTGCGTTGCTACTACCACTAAACTTTTCATAGATACGTCTTTCGATTAGTTCTCTTTGTTCAGGGTCAGGTGTTCCGTTGTTAAAGTTTATAAGCATAGATGGTGCTAAGCCATTCATTATATTGTTTAAGTGATAGTTGCTTATTTCTTCCTCTAACTCTGCATATTGAGTGCCACCTTGATAGTCAACAGGCGAATAATACTTAAATCCTGCTCTATAAGGTTTGATGTACATAATCTCTAACCCCTCTTTAGATGTACCAAAAGCAGGGATTCTTTTAAGTTCACTACTTCGCTTGTACTTAGACCAATCATTAAAATAAAAATACGCTTCTATTTCGCCTTTGTCATTGCACTTCTCAGCTCGTAATGTTTCAACAGGGATATGCTCAAGTTTTACAATTTTACTTCTATCCTTAGAATAAATTACCTGTAAAGCACATTGACCCATCAGTTTGTAGTCATAAACTAACTTGCGCACACAATCATCATTAAATAAAGACACCATCTGTGCGTATTGGTCAGGCTTTTTGTTGCTGTCAGTAGCATCTAAGCCNTTACCATANATCATCTCACTAATTCCGTTAATGATAGCATTGTTAGTAGGNCTACCATTNTATCTNTCTATAAGATANTGAAAGTAGTTNTTATCATCGCCATAGCTCACAAATTCCTGATTCCGTACTTCTTTTACAGTAGGGCTTGTGTAGGTGCTTAGGTTAACTATTCTTAAATCGTTTTTCATAATATAATATAATCGTTATCGTAGCTCGTATCACTTACATATTCGCCATCGTTAACTGAGTAATAGTTATTCGTATCTTGATCGACTGTTTGGTCTGTGCAAAATACTTTGTCTTTATATATAACGTTGCTACCCTCTTTTATTGTTAAATCATAAAACCTACCCTCTTTTAGCGCAAGAGATTGACTGATAACCAAGTGATTTTTGTCAGTAGTAGCAGATGATGTGTATGTAACTGATGTGTTTGTAGAGTCATCTCTAAATATCAAACTCACATTCGTTGCATACGAGCGTGGTATAATCTTTATGGTCTGAGCATCCGTTGATGTAGTTAGCTTTATCATAATATAATAAACTCGTTGTCAGCAGAGTGTGATACATATTGGTTTTTGTTTATCTGATAGTATGAATTAGTGCTTTGGTCTATCGTTTGATTTGTGCAAAACATCATACCCTTAAATATCTTACCTACTGTATCTTGTAACACAAAAGAATAGTATGTATCTTCTGTAAGGGTGTATTTATTATTTATTCTTAAAAAAGTAGAACCCTCTGTAAACGAAAACCCACTACCATCCCACTCTACCTGTGAACCACTAAACGTAGCTGTATATGTATCCCAATCTTGGTCTGCTGTATATTCAGTAACTAAGTTTGTCGATTCATTTCTTACAAACATTGACAATGCACCTGATACAGCCCTGCGTGGTATTACATCTATACTTTGAGAACCTGTCGATGTTGTCAATATATGCATACTTATATAACGTATAGATTCTAAATTTTGTGTAATAAAAAGGGGGGCTTTTACACCCCCCATATTTAACTAAACCAAACTTAATGAAAAAACTATACGCAAATATACAAAAAATATATTAAGGCGTAGGATTAATTGGGCTTACTGAATCATCAGTAGGTGCAGCAGTACAGAAAAATGGTGGTGCTGTTTCCTGAGCTGTCATTGTTAGAGTGAATCCTGAAAGATCACCCATAGCAGCCCCTGTAACAACTGTTCCACCTGTTACTTCGACACCATGCTCTTTACCTACTAAAAAGTTATTGCCATTATAGTCTTGAACCACAACCTGTGGACGTCCATGCGCTAAGAGCTTGATTTGCTCTTGCGTTGCTTTATCTAAAAAAGTCAGAGTAAGGTTCAACGCACTTTCATAAAAAGTTGTACCATTTTCTCTGCTTGAATTTATTGTTGTTTCAAGTGATGAGTTGCCTTTAACATCGTATCTAAAAAAATTGACCGAACCATCTAAAGTAACATCGCCATCAGTGTCAACAACAAGATCTCTTGTGGTCGTAGTATAAGGGGCGATAAAGACAAACTTTATNCCACCGACACCACTCTTACATGGTAAACTACGTCCGTTTGTTACTGCACATGCCATATTATTTTATTTTNANAANAAAGGGTAGGTAGGCTCTCGGCTTACCCACCCCTTTTAAGTTAGACAATTATTGATTAAGAGTAAAGAACGATGTCAGAACCGATACCATGCTGTACACCTGCTGTGTAACGCATCACAATTCTTACGTTTTGTGAGCCATCAATATCAGCCATGTCAATTACTTTGACCTCGTTTCTGTCGTCAAGCAATCCTGTTCCNAAGAATAGGTTAGACTTACGAGCTGCGACTGCATTGTTCGTGTTCAATCCACTTGTTACAAACATAGGGATACCTTGAAAGTTCANCTCAGTTTGTCCTACGTTGTAAAGCTCACGATATCCTAAAGCAGCTTGTGCTTGGATGTATGCTTTAGCAAATGCAGTTGATACATACAATACTAAATCGTCTGAGCCATAAACACCACTTGGGATAGCTTCTACAATTTTGTTAAGCTCTGCGATTACGTTTGATCCTGTAACTGATGTTCCTGTAATATCGACAACATCACTATCAGCTTGTAAAAGCGTTTTAAATCCGTCAAAGTTTCCTTCCCCTGCTGTTCCACCCCATATAGAGTTTTCAGTAGCTTGTGCAACCTCAGCAGCTACACGAGCGATAACAAAGTCAGAGAACAATGGGGGTAACTCGTCAAAAGCAGAGAATCCCATTTGAGCAGCTTCCCAATCAGAGTGCAATTCTTTCTTACAAATCTGTAAGTTTACTTGCAATTCAGTTGGTGTCAAGACTTTCTCAGTTAGAGTAAGACCTGATGTAGTTGAATCAAAGTCGCAATCAGCAGAGCGCACAAGATTTGAGAACGCACCTACTTTCATAGCAGCTTTGAATTTGATGTTAGGTAGGATCGTAATTGACCCCTCATCTAAAGTTTTAGCAGAGAACAAGGACGCAGCAATGTACTTTCCTGCAAATTCCCCTGCATAACTTGAACCTGTAATAGTTGGATTTGGCATTTTTATTTAATTTTAACTGTTAACAATTTTTGACATTACTTTATCCAAAGTGCTTGTTTTTCTGTTTTTAGCAAACTTTAGATTAACTTTTTGTTTTGGTTCAGGGTTATGAGTGATTGCTTCAGCAGCAGGTGTTTCGGATAGTTCCTCTTTCACTTGCTCTTCAACTTCGCTCATTTCCTCTTTTTTATCAATCATCGCTTTGATTTCCTCAACCAATGATTTTACTTCTGCTAACTCTTCTTTGGTAGCATACTTAGCTTCCACCTCTTCCTCTTCAAGTTGCTCTTCAACTTGTTCCTCAGATGCTTCCACTTCTTCTTCCTCTTTGGCTTCTGCTTTTTTGATTTCAGCAATCAAACCCTCTTCCTGAACGACAAGGATTTGACCATCTTCCATTTGGTATTCGCCAACAGGAACAGCCACTTTCTCATCGTCTGTAAGGATAAAGATTTCTTTGCCTGATTCAAACGCTTCTGCTTCAAGGACAGTTCCGTTTTCGAGTTTCGCTTGTGCTAACTCTACTTTAACCTCTTGGTCTTGCTCGACATTTTCTACAATGTCAGCAGTATCTTCCCCAAGATAGGTTTTGATTTTACTTAGAATTTCTGTCGCTTTCATAATAGTATAACGTATTTAAAAATTAATTTGTATTTTGGGCTATACTTTCCCAATACCTTGCGCCCTTAATGAGCCATCACAACACTTAACGTGATATGTATTATTTTCACATAAACACCCACGCCTTGATGACTTAGGGCTTGTCCTTGATGGTGTGATAAATCGTTTCAGTCGTCTAATCATTTTCCTTGACCTCTGTATTTTTTCTTATATAGCTTTGAACCTTTTACGCTACTCATTTTGGTTTTAGCGTGTACACCTTTTCTGCGTACCTTTGCCTTTAATACTTTTATATAGTCTATTCTCTTAGCCATCTTTCTTTGGGTGTCCTTTAGGTAGCAAATCAAAATCCCCTGTATATTTAGGATTCTGAGGTCTGCCATTTTTAACTAAATATAAAAACGCATTGACACGAGCAAAAGACCATTGAGAAGCACTTTTTACTCTTGGGCTATGAGATACGTTAAATGCACCTAAACCACGCTGAAACACAGCTTTAAGCATACCTACGTTAACACCATAGCCTAATTTGTCTTTGTATCTTTTATTGAAATCGTCTGACTTTTGTTTTAGGGTAGCTTCGTCTTTTTTAGATACCTTTGCACCCCTTGTTGTAGATGCGTCGCCTTTAGCTGTACCTTTGCCTTTTGGGCTTGGGTTTGGGGTGTCTGACTTAGGTGCTTTCTTTGAGCGTCTTATACCACCACGTTCGCCAACCTCAGCCATCTTTACGCACTTACCATCTTTTTTCTTATACCCCTTTGGGCATTTGTGGTAAGCCATATCCTCTTTTTTGTGAAATTCACAAGGCATATACCATGTTTGCCCCTCAAACTCGTGTTCGTGATACCCCTCACAACCTAAGTCTTTAGCTATCTCTAACGCTTTTTCTTTAGTGTTAAAAGCAACTCTATCATCAATGATAGCTATATTCTCATTGACTACCATAGATTCTAATTCTATTTCGCCTAATTCTTTTAACTTGCTTTCAGACCACCTTTTACCTGCTTTGCCACCCCATAAAAGATAAGAGATAGTACCACACGCTTTAGTGTCGCTTTCATCGTAGTACTCTTCTGCTCTTGATAAGAAAGAGTACATACGTTTTATAGTTTCTTTTGAGATGGGTTTGCCCTGTGCAAGTTGTTGCGCTCGTATCTTACCTACATCAGTAGCACATTTATTGTTTACCTTTTGGTTAAGTTCAATACCACGCTTTGCGTTATTCTTTACAGCGTTTGGATAGTCAGAGTATGATTCAAACTCTTCCTTTTGCCCATCTTTGTATCTACCATCCTTTTTTACAATCCTACGGATGTATTTAAGCATATCCTTAGCTTCATCCTCATCAAAGTCATTGATAGGTTCTTTTGGGCGTTCCATCTTGTCAGCAAAGTAACCCTCAATACTGAATCCTTTAACTTTTCCTGTTTTTACAAATTGTTCCCATATCTCTTCGTTGTTGACCTTTACAGCCCCCATCCAAGTTCCCACAGGTACATTTAGTCCGTACTTTCTGCTTTTGTCGTGTTTCTCGTCTTCTACTATCCAACTCTCTACTAATGTTAATCCGTTAATGCTGTGTTGATGTTCTAATGTGGCTTTGTTTTGATTGCCATTCTGTAAGTATAGCTGTGATGCCTTTTCTACTGTATCTTTTGAAAAGTAAATATAATACTCTTCATCGCCTTTGCGTCTGTATATGGGCTTGTTAGGTATCAGTAACGCACCGAGCAGGATGCGCTTCTCAGCAGACACCTCAGCGAGTTTTATCTCTTCATTTTTTAGTGCGATAAAGTCCTCTTCAATGGCAGGATTCTCTACAACTGAAATTGCTTCAATCCCTGTGATCTCTTCATCGTCTAAAATCAGTTCTACAATTCGCATATCTATATAACGTATTTAGTTTAATTTTTGTATTTATCCTATTGACGCACCCTCTACAATGTTTCTGTCTAATTCCTGTGCTGTGCTTACATCGTTTGATACTACAAACGCTTTAACAGGTTTTTGTGCTTGACCACCTATCGCTTCTGCTAATTGGTTAGTATCAGATGCACCTACAATGTTAAATGCAGGGGGTGTAGGGGGCGTTGCAGTTGGNNCAGATACAGTTGGCGCNCCTCTTCCACCACCTTGAGCAAAACTTGGCGCAGCAGGTTCTTGTGTTGACGTTATGGCTTTTACGTTTGCGAGTCCACCTGCTACAACAGCAGCAGCCCCTATAAACCCAAAAATACCACCCTGAGCAAGAGCTTTGTTCGCCCCTGTATAAGTATCTCTAATTGCTTGTACAATAGCAATAGCTTTACCAAACTTAGAATTTTGTCCTACAATACCTGCTATGTTACCAAGAGCATTTGTAACCTCTTGTTGTTTAGCTACTGCAAGGTCTTTCTCTATTTGCTTTTGTTGATTAGCATTTTCAGATTGAAAGGTTAAAAGCTCGTTCTGTGCATCCTGAAACGCTTGAGTGCCTTGCTTGTAAGCATCTCGTTTTTCAGTTAATCTTTGTACTTCTATTTGCCTTTCTTGTTCGTTTACGTCTTTTAGGGCTTGTAAGCGCACATATTCATTCTCTATTTGCTCTGCTGTAAACTTAGCTTCGTTTATTGCTCTTTCGCTTTCTGCATCGCTTATAGATTGTTCAAGCTCTAACTTCTCACGATTAAGTGCAAGGTCGTTTGATAACTGTTCACTTCTAAATCCTGCTATCTGTGCTAACACTGCTTCCTTTTCCTGTTGTGCTTCTAAAAGAGCAATAGTGTTCTCTTGGTTTTGGTTTTTATCAAACTCTGCTTGNGCAGCAGCTACTAAAGCATCAACATTCGCTAACATCGCTGCTTCCTGTTCGTCAAGTGTTNCNTTTANTTTNTTGTTNGCNNCNATACGNTCNTCAATAGTNTTNCGCTCTTCATCNCGTATTTGTCTTANTTTCTCTGCTTGTAAGTCAAATGATTCTATTACACCTTGTTGGCGTACCCTTGCTATATCTGCTTGTTTACCAAGTTCTACATTTGCTTTGGCTGCCTTGACAGTTTCCCCTACATAATTGCTTACTGCTTGTGTTGTTTTATCAAAAGAATCATCAACACCTGTAACTACGTCTATAAGTTCTTTACCTGCGTTTTTTGCGCTTTCGGCAGCACCTGCAAAATCTCTATTAAAAAGTTTTACAATAGCATCGCCTAAAAACCCAATGGCATCTAAAGCAGAAGTAAAACGCTCTATGATATTATCCTTAATTGCTTTACCTAAGTTTTTAATACCCTGTAATGGGTCTTGAAAAAATGCCTTAAATGTGTTTACAACTGCACCTGCATTACCTACAACAAAATTTACAAAGTCATTAAAAGCGAGTGATAATGCTTCAAAAGTTGTGTTAAATACGTCTGCAACAGCTTGATTAGACCTAAAAACATCTTTTAACATGTCAAAAGCCTTTACGAGTATTCCTGCACCTAAAGCTGTTTTAAACAAATTACTTATTCCACCTAAAACTTTTGATGTTTTTTTTGCAGTTTTNCCTACATCATCAAGTTGTTTCTCAGCAGAATTTCCAAACTGAGTAACAGTCTTATTAAGGGCTTCTATTTGTTTTTTTAAGTCATTAATTTCATCAAGTGCCTTATCGGTTTTAGCTTCTAACTCTACTTGGATTTTTTTGCCCATTGTAATTCTTTTTTAAATTGTTTAAATGCCTGTCTAAAATTCTTAGGNAGNTANTTCTGTCCTTTAGCTATTCGGATGTTTTCCGAGCCATCTTTTACATAGGGTAGTAACTCTAAGATATTCTGTATCATAATTCGTTTAATAGTTCTATGTTTGATTCGCCTGTTGCTAAGTTCGTGTCTATGCTGTTGATTTTATACCTCTTACCATTAATATCAAACCTATCAGCAAGTGTAAAGTTCAAAAGGATTCTTAGGGGTAGATATGCCTTTACTTTTGTAAGTCTGTTTTTTGTATTGAACACATCTGTAATATAGGTGCTGTAATAATTTTGAAACAATGTGCCTGTAAAGCTACTGTCGCCTGTATATTCGTTTTTCTCTAAGTTAAAATTGATATTGGCAGTCGATGTGCCTGAGCTAAAAGAAACGCTGTTAGATGGCATGTTTACACTGCCTGTGATTTCTGAGTGTGTGTTATATGTGCCATCTGCATTGACTAAATCGATAAAACTTATTGATTCAGATGGATTTGTATATACAGGGTAAAACAGTAATGGTTTTCCAATGTAGCTTTCTTGGTTATCATCTACTGACCAACCTACTTGAATGTCTGTTTGAGCTTCATTATCAAGATTCAATAGTCTTTCGTATTTAGGATGTCCGAATGGTGCTACAACGCTATATAAAGCACCATCAACTNTATTACCACTATCATCTGTTTGTGTAAAGTCTGTTTTAGCCCACTCTTGATTAAATAGTTGATTGTGTGTAGCAGCTAAAAACGTATCTGTATCTTCAAANCTAAANGANACTTCNCTATAAGGNAANGCTATNTTNACNTGNCTNCTTTTTACNTCTANAAACTCGCTTATATCGTATGCTGTGCTTATTGATTTTTTNTTTGCNATAAAAGTTATCTAANGTNTCAACGTATATNGTGCCACCTTCCTCTACAAAAGTTGTAAGGTTAAACATCTTAAACAATCCTGTCAAAAAGTCTATTACTTTAATCTCAGGTATTTGTTCGCTTATAATAAATTCAAAATCAGTTGGTGCTGTGTAGCTACCTGTATCATGTGTTGTTGTTATAAGCGTTCCACTATCTATAAGCCTTGTATCCCATTCTATATTTGTAAAAGTTAAAACACTTGTATAAGTTAATGTAACTGTGTAAACAGCAGCAGTAGTCCAAAATGAATCTATATCAATAACCTTTGANGTTGATGTAATGCCACTTTCAGAAAAAACCTCAACCCCATCTCTTGCTATACTTATATCATANGGGTTTGAACCTGACCTGCTTAATGTTAATCTAAACCTGCTTACTGTTGTNCCTGATGGATTTGCCACATTAAGATTACCTGTTGATATTATACTAACAGGTAAACTGCTCGATGGTGTTGTTGTGCTTGTTGCACCTGTAAAGTCAACAACATTTACAAAAGATGGCACTTGTGTTCCACTTGATACCTTACCTTTTTTTCTGTGTAGCCACATATATAAATCATAGTAAACATCATTTGAGCTATTAAAGAAGTCTGTGCTAAAAGTAATACCATACTTAGTTTGTATTGCTTCTATAATCTTGTGTATCCTCAAAGCATATTTCAGCTCTTCCCACGCAAGTCCATGCTTTTGCCCACTGCCATAGTAAAGATTCCCTGTGTCATGCGTGTTATCCCCACTATCATAGTAAATTCTTTTTGAGTGAGTGATAATAGGAACAACCACATCGTTTGAAGCAGGGTCTCTTTGTAGTGCAGTTTTTATGTTTGCAGGTGCAAAGGTTTCATTAAGAGTGTTAAGACTTGTAAGTGCGTTTAACTTATCTTCACCTAACAGGTCTTTAAGTGTTACAGTGTTACCAAAGAATGTAATTCGATAAGACTTTGGTCTGCGATTCTGCAAGTCCACACCCTCTAACTTTATCTTACCTTTTTTAAATGGTAAGTTGTTTAATTCGAGTGTAGCATCTTTTTTGGTTCTCGCATCAAAGCCACCTGTGATATCAAAATTGTAATAATGCTTAAATATCTTGTTGTTTGCTTTAGATGCAGGTAGAGTAAACGTTTTTGTAAACTCTGTGAACACTTTAGCTATATCCTTTACGTTTTGGATAGACTGAGTGATGCTTACAGATTCATCCTTAAACATATCNACTCTTTNNCCCTCAATAAATAGNTGTATGCTNTGCACTATCTTATNTTATTNATTTTATCAAAAGCGTGTTCAAACTCTATTGTGTAGTTTGCGAGTTTATCGTTTACGCTTGTTTTATATGTTACAGATTTTGTCAAAGGTATTACAGGTATCACAACCTCTGCTGTTTCTGTAATCTCTGTGTAGTAAACCTGCTCACTAAGCAACAGCTCTTCAATTACAGAGTTATGATCGTCATTAACGTATCCTGTGTTCATTGTGATTCTATCCTTACCTTGTGCTAAGAACGCCTGTTGTTGGTGTTGATATGTTTTGTAGCTTAGGGTACTTTGGTCAAATATAGATGCCTTAAACTGCTCAGATGTTACGTTGGTTGATTCTACTGATTTCTTAAAAAACATTATGTCTTGCAAAGCACCATATTTATTGACAAACGTAACTTTGTAAGGCTCGTACTTACATTCCTCTGTGCTTAGTATTTTAATAACCTCTGTGCCTGTTGAGGACGTTACATAAACCTCATCAACAAGTCCTATATCTAACTGTCTTAAAAAGTCTGTTAAACACCTTGACGTTTCAAGTGTACCCCCATCAGCTAACACTCTTTCCTCATAGGTGTCGTTATTGTCTTGACCACTTACTGTTATGTAGTCTATTTGGGCATTTGTATTTGTTGAGGTGCTTATTGATTGTGTTTGCTTCTCTTCGCCTTGATAGAAAAATGCAACGCTTGTAGTGTCGCCTGTGTAAACAGGTATTCTTACGTTGCTGTCGTTTAGTCTGAATATAGTGTTGTTTGAAATTAAAGCACCTTTAGATAGCTCAGGGTTTGTACCATCATGGAAGTAGCCATAGCCATCAAAAGCTACAAAGCCATTTGTGTTGTCAGGTGATACTGTTGCACTTGCAGATCCACTTGACACAGTTGTTGATATTACTGCATTGACCCAAACAACTTGACTACTATACGTTCCATCAAACTCTATTTCAAGATAATCTCGAATAAGCTCTGCCACCTCAAACACAATAAACCCTGATGTGAGTACATCTTTTGTGATCGTGTACTTAGGGTTTGCTACTGATGCGTTTGCTACAAATGTACCTGTGTAGATATATAAGTTTAGTGTAGCTGTTGCTATGTTTGTTTGTGATACCTTTAGGTAAAAAGGGCTTCGTACGTTTATCTTTGTAGCCATTATATTAAGTTTTCTAAATCTTTAGCAAATTGCTCTTGTAATTCTTTTGGTAGGTTAGTAAATGCTTTTTCAAAGGGCTTAGTAAAAAACAATGATGGTTTGATTCCATAATTCTTTACAATCGTAGCAAGTGCAAATCCTGTCTGCTTGTAGCTCAAAAACCTACCCTTTTTATCTCTAAACTGTATGCGCTTTGCTGATGCCCAATTTTGAAATGTACCTGTGGCACTTTCTAACCCAACAAGATTAGAGGATTGCTTGTAACTAAAGTTGCTTAATGACTTACCACCACGTACACCCTTAACACCTCTGTCTTGAAACATACCATAGTCTTCCATTTCAAAGAACAATCTAAAACCTGCACTTACTTCCTCTAAGGTAAACCCAAGAGAATCGTATAGCTCTTTTGATACATTCTTTTTGCCTTTAGTAAGGTTTGTACGTGCCTGTTGCACTACATATTTACCAAAAGCTCTTAGAGCTGTCTGTGTTTCTTTTAGCTGCATACGTTAATATCGTTTTCTATAAGCACATCAAAGGTTGTAGCCCACCCTGCCACAGAGTTCTCAAACCTATCATAAAAGGGTTCACAGCTTGGGTCGCCATCTAACTGATACTTTGATGTATATAGCGTACCTATCCTAAGCACCTGTATTACTTTATTGATAACAGCAAGTTGAGTGTTTAGTACATCCTGCTCGTTATCGTTATCCCTAAATACATCTACAACTGCATCTTTACTTTGGTCAACAATATCCATTGTAAGGATACTTATACTAAACCTAAGCACCTGCTCTTCCAATGTTACGTTGTTAATTACAATGTGTGCTAATGGGAAGATGGTTTGTTTGTTTAAGTCAATATCTGTTATATCGCCTGTGGTAACTGTATTGATGTTATCATCAGCGAGTAGTTGGTCTTTGATTGTGTTGGTTATTTGATAAAACCCTCTTGCACCTTGATTAGCCATTGAATTTGCTTTTAATTTGTTTTGCTTCTAACTCTGCTTTGTCTTTCATAAAACTTAGGGCATATAAACATTGATGAGCATTTAATTTAGTGATATCTTCAAATCGTCCAATATCCCCCTGAGCGAGTGCGTAAAGTGATTGATACCACCCCCATTTTCGTCCGAAATTAGATGCAGAGCTAAGTTCATTTCCTCGTTCCCCAAATAGTTCAGCATAGCTTTCGATAAGTCCATCCCTAAATTGTAAAAAAAAACAATAGAACCTAANACTGCACTCATGGGCATATCTTTCATACTCTCTGCATTATCTACATTGTAGTCTTTGATATTGTACTTATCGCCATACTGATTCACAATAGGTCTGTACAAAACATTCATNGCNCTGTGCATATTATCCCAATCGCCTATAAACGTATCTAAGTCTATNTANTCGCCAAAGCTCATATCGTCTAACTTAGGTATAAACCCATACTGCGTACCTTTCATCTTGAACATAGTTTGCAGCTTAGGTGTGTCGTTTAGCATCTCAGTTAATATCTGTACTATGCTGTTAATATCAGTAGCTCTCATAAGCAGGACGTGATCGCCACGTATCCCACAAAATATCTCTATCATCTTAACAGCCAAAAACTTCTCGTCCTCGTTGTTATCTTGTATCTTTAGATATCTCTGATATTGGTCTAAGGTTATCTCATTAAGTGATTCAGGGATTTCTATATCTACTTTCATAACTTATTACTTATCTATATAACGTAAAAAAAAATAATTTTAGCGAATAGCATACTTCCCTCTGTTGGGGTTTTGNAGTTGATACCCNACGCTATANCNNATNGCATCTATTAAGTGATTGTATGCATCGACAGGCGTGTTAGACTTACGCTCTAACCATCTGTAATTGTTCAGCTCTTTAATAAGGTTTGTACTATCAGGGCTTATTACAAGGTCATAGTCTTGTAATAAAGATATGCCATAGGTAACACTACCCTGTCCTTTAATTGATGGCTTTACACTACATCCCTTTGCTTTGAGTTCGTGTATAAGTCTTGGCTCTGCGCTATCAACTACTATAAGCCCATTGTTAGCGTGTTTAAGATTGAGTTGTGCTATCTGTGAGGTTGTAAGGCGTGGCAGGTAAAAACATTCCCTTAAATAGATTATTTTGTTATCTGTATCTATGTTTGTTTCTACAAGAGTTGAGGGGTCTGCTGCAAATCCTACATCTTGCCCCCATACGCTAACACCTTTCTTTTTAAATTCGCCAATAGTCCAATTATTAAATATCACACCCTCAGCTTTACTNATCCANGANCCNAACATTTGTTGCTTGTATTTCTCAGGTCTGCGTTGTTTCATTTGTTCTATCTGCTCTATGTAGCTTTTAGATAGATTGTTTATGTTGTCTAAGTATGTAGTGTGAATGTATGTGGTGTTATCCTTTTTCGTATTGCTGCCCTCTTGTACACCTTTATCCTCAAAGAATCGTGTATAAACAAAATGCTCTTTGGTTGTAGGGTTAAGTATCAGGATAACTCTGTTTTGTTTGCCTTGCTGTCTTACAGATAAGTCAATGGTGTCAAACTTCTGCTCGTCTGTTAGTTCCTCTGCTTCATCTACCACCCAAGTGGTAATGCCTGTAAGGGATTTGAGGTTAGCTGTTTGGTCGCCTGAGCTTGTCTTGATACCCCTAAATATAATCTTGCTGTTTGAGTGTTTGTTAATTATCTCGTCTTTGGTAACGTGAAAATCGCCAATGCAATCCATCAGCTCTAACTTCTCTATAAACTCAGGTATGATTGAGATACGTGCAGATGTCAAAGTATATCGTGTGAACAGTATTGTATGCCCTTGCTCGTAAGTAAGTAGAACAAGCATAGCGTTAATTGAGAAAGACTTACCTGAACCCCTACCACCTGTAACTACAAAGTATCTACTTTCGTCTGTGGATATTGGTAGGTATTTCTTATGTATGTTAATCGACAAACTTAATTAAGTCCTTAAAGTTTATATTTAGCCCCTCAGATGAGTTAATATCCATACTCTCTTTTGGCTTACCATAACGATAGCTTAGGTACAGTTGGATTGCTCTCATATCGCCTTTAGNTACGAGTTCCCCTAACTTAGCNANAGCTGTATCNCTATCTATGATCGCATCTAAGCGTTCTACTAATTTAGCTTCGTCTGCTTTNGGNTTTCTACCTGCCCCCTGTCTTGCGCCACCATGCATCTTGAAAAAAGTTGATTATTCAAGTATATAACGTAATTATTCAGGATTTTGTGTACCCTTTAATTCCTGTATTTCTTTAGCTAATTGATTAACCATAAGGTAGAGTTTTGTTGTAACTCTTTCTATCTGCTCGATCTTTTGTGCTTGAGTCCACTTCTTTTGCTTCATATTAAAGTTTCTATGTTATACAATTCTCTAATAGGTACTTTGTAGTCATCGCCATAATACTTTCTTTGAGATGGGTAATTGCTTATATCTT
>FUFK010047169.1_pt1 | contig 16120 bp, 33 predicted proteins | sample 1021851 | NCBI WGS metagenome assembly FUFK01 (sample SAMEA51879418, study PRJEB19060) | metagenome | reverse complement strand
AAAGATGGTAAACTTACTAAAAGAGACTTTGCTATGTTAAGAAATAAAAAGAAAAAAGCATAATGAGAAAAGGACTATACGCTAACATACACGCTAAAAGAAAGCGTGGTGGTAAAATGAGAAAGAAAGGTGAAAAAGGTGCACCCACTGCAGCACAGTTTAAACGTGCAGCTATGACAGTAAAGAAAAAATAATGGTAGCAAAGAAATATCAGAATCCATCAGGTGGTTTAAATGAAGCAGGTCGTANGTATTTTAAAAGAACGACAGGTGCTAATTTAAAAAGACCTAGTAANAAGGTTGGTAATAAAAGACGTGCTAGCTTTTGTGCAAGGATGAAAGGTATGAAGAAAAAATTAACTTCAGCTAAAACTGCTAATGATCCTAATAGTAGAATCAATAAAGCATTAAGGGCTTGGAACTGTTAATATAGTATAAATAAAAAAGGGGAGCCATATAGACTCCCCCTCGCAGGCAACAACAAGACACTTAGAGTTTTACTCTAGGTGTCTTTTTTTTTGGTCAACCAAAACTTTAAATTTTTTGTATAATCTGTTTGATATCATCTTCTAATTTTTTACCCATTGAGTTAGCATGATTTATAATGGCAGCACATAGATTACCATGATAAGGTAAACCTTTTAAGGCTTCTCGTATTTTACCTACAGGTTTACCTCCATAATCTATTACAATAGTATTCTTCTCATTCAATCCTATTTTTAATTCAAATAATAACCCAGTATAGTGTTTGGTATTATTTTTTTCCATTATCTTTCTCCCCAGCTTGTGGCTTAAAAGGTACTAATGTTGCTAAACTATTCATAAGAGTTATAACTTCTCCATATGGTCTAGTCATTAAGTATTTCATAATATCTTTTAACTTTTCAGAATCAATAAGATATTGTTTAGGCTGTATTTGTTTTTCCATATGTCCTCCTATTAAAATGGAATATCATCCTCATCTGGATAATATTTATCTATTACTCTTATCTTATCACATGCACAAGATATTGCTTCTAATAGTTTATCTATTTCTTCAGCAATTTGTGGATGCTCACCTATACCTACAGGTTTAGTAAGGTATACGTGTATTGTAGCTTTTGCTACGTCTACTTCAGCTTCGTATCTTTTTTTCAAAGCCTTTATCATGTCGTTCATCACTCTGCTCCTTTAAATTGGTAGTATTTGTTTTCTATTAAATCCTCATCAATTAAATAGGGATTTTCTTTTGCTTCTTTAGATTCTCTAGCATCTCGTATAGTTTGATTTAGCGTTCTACCATCACGTAAACAACCACATACAAAATCTTCTACTTCTAACAAGGCTTGCTTAACTTGTCCCATTGCTAACCTCCTTAACTAATCTATTAAGATACCACTGAGCCTTTTGTAAATCCTCTAATGGTTCTCCTTTAAATTTATATCTTGAAACATANTTCAAGACATTACCTTTAAGATATCCATGATACTCATCANNNTCCATAGCATCACGAATNACATCTATNGTTTCTTTTTTACCATGCATATANTGTGAAGGAGAGTGCACATTGTCATGCTTTCTCTCATTCTCATATGATATATCGTGACCATGGTCTATCTTATTTGTATATGTNCGNTTATCTTTTACCATATTCCCTCCTTATAGTTTTNATATTGATTAACTCCATATTATAATTACCATTTGTAACTTCTCTTTTAATAACTAAACCACTCCACCACATATGCTGAGTATCTCTAGCAAAATGTTCTTTATGATTTAGATAGCATCCAGCAGATAAAGCNTGTAACTTTTTACCATTAGGTAGTGTCGATACTGCATAATCTAATAAATGACTATGCCCTACTGTAGCAGAAACTTTATGCTTTGTCAAGATACTTCTTGCAATATTTTCACCAGATATTGCAGATCCCATAATACCAGAGGGTAAGTGGTGAGAATAGTGTACACCATTTACTACCTTTATATTTTTGTATCTAACTTCTTCCCATCCATACTTTTTAAATTTTAAATCATCTATACTTATAGATCCTTCTAACTCTGGATTATCATCTACAAATCTATCTATTCTATCCTCATGATTACCATGTAACATAATCTTTTTAGGTCTGTGATTACCTAATCCTTTATTAAATAAAGATAGTGCTTCATGTGAACAATCCATATCTTTTTGATATCTTCTACCTTCAAATGATTTTTTACCTCTATCATAACTAGATAGAGAATCCATACTACAAAAGTCACCCATACATATTACATGGGACACTTTATAATCTGCAGCCACTCTACCTGCCCACAGAAATCTTTCATTGCTTGCTTTAGGTGTACAATGAGGATCACCTATAACTAAGTGCGTTGCCATTAGTTTAACTCCTTATCTCGTTTCATTTTTAAAAACTCAAGAAAGTCTATAACATTTGAATCATCATCAAATTCTGCAACAGAACTAATAGTTAAGTCTTTATCATTTTTCTTTTTATCTTCAGCATATCCACGAAGTCCCCACAGAAACGTGGAATGGGGATCAGTAGTTGCCATCTTTATCATGCCTCTAGCTATTGTAGAACATAATTCATATTCTTCTGTAGACATTTTAGATTTACTATCCATAACTATACTACAGTTAAAACCTTTTTCCCAAGGACTAACTATTACCTTGACAGAATTTATAAGATTAATTGCATTTATTTTTTTATTCTTCATTAATACCAATACCTATCATAATTTTCTTTATTGTATTCAACAACTTTAAAATCATAGTTTCTTTTTTTACTTTTGTTTGCAAACTGTGTAGCTTCTTCTTCTCTACTAAAAACTGTATTTGTGTACATCCTATAATCCTTTTCTTTTTTTTGTTTATGTATTACAAAGTATATCATCATAACAAGAGTCAATGGTGAACAGACCCCTTAAACTATCCACCATTAACCTCTCTGGTTTCCTCCTTTGGATTTGTAACAGAAGTGTACCAAACCCATTTAGGATTCTTACCTTTAGATTGCTGCTGTGGTAACAACTGCAATTTATCTCTTCCCCAACAAGGAAGTTTGTATGGGCAATATGAACACACAAAGCCCAAAACTCTATTACCAGTAGGTTTTGTTCTAAAAGTTTCAGCTACATCACTATAACATCTTTTAAAAGGTTTACCTTCTTTCAATGCTTTAAAATTATCTTCAGCTAATTTTAACGCTTTCTGCTTATGCTCATCTACAGATGCAGGAGTTTCGCATACTGTCCATTCTCCTGTAGATTTGTTAATAGCTATCCAACCACCGAACTTCTTAGATTGGCTTTCCCCATACAAAAATCCTTGTGACGCATAACCAAATGAATCTTCTCTAATGACTTCATTAAATCCACCTGACTCTCCAAACTTTTTTTCAAATGAATATGGTGATGCACTTTTAATATCCCAAACTTTTCCATCAATTTCAACGTCTTGTCTACCTTCAATTTTATCTCCATTAAATTTATATATAACTTTTTTTTGCTCATTCTTAATATCTACACCAGCTGATTTCATAATTAGTATTGCTAATGCTTCTATTATATCCCCAAATGTATTTCTCATTTTTACATTGTAGGGTTGTCCTTCTCCTTTAACACCTTTAGCTTCCATCTGTAATTGGCACAAAGGTCTACCTATGTTTGACATTCTAGGTTCAAACTTATCTCTTCTACCTTCTTCAAACTGTTTAAGCAAGGCGTTTTTACACGCCTCACCAAACTCCTGGACTAATTTTGTATCAAGTTTTACAGGAGACTTTGATACATTGTCAAGATACTTTTGAACTTGTAAAAGAATAGTATTCATTATGATGCTAAGATTTCTTCTGGAGAATCGTCACTAACTTCTTCTACAATCTTTGCGTCTATTTTATCTTTACTATTCTTTGCTTTATTATAACCAGCAATTATTTCAGTATTCTCTGTAGTGATAGAATCTTGAAATACTTTTAATGTTTCCATATCCATATCAGATAACTGTAAGTTTTCTTCAGCGTTTACACTTATCTCAGGAACATAAAAAACATTACCACCTTTCTTCTGCCTTTTCGTATCTATGGTGAAAGTACAATTAAACATAAGTTTTTTTCTTTTCTTTAATTGATCTAAGGCAGCACTTACGGGTGAAAATGCAGTACCAGTTACTCTATACAATGCAGGTAAATTTTCTACATTGTGAGCATTACCTTGTGCAGTTTTACCATTGTTAAAAGACAATAAGCCATACACAAGTTTATAACATCTTATTGTTCTTTGTTGCTCTAACTCTTGAGGTGTTAGAGTTGATCTATCTTTAAAAGGGATCTTGCCACATCTTGTGCCACCAAGAATATCTATGGCTTCTTCTTTCCAGCTTTTAAATATAATAGATCTATTTACATACTCTCCCTTATCTGCATCATAGTGCATGTATTGCATTGCACTTATGAATGGTCTAAATGTAATTGGTTTACCATAAACATTTTGACCTACGTTTGAGTCATATGTAGAGAAGTGACCAACTGGTAATTGATTACCATCGTCATCTTCTGGTGTTCGATTGATAGTTAATCTAGGTATGTTTGTACCCATATTAGATCCATCATCTTGTCCGATAGCTTGCATTATTTGCTCATCAGACATTCCTTTTATATTTACTAAGTTATTATCAGACATTTTGTCCTCCTATTTTTACCATACTGTATACCATATTTTGAATAAAAAATCAATAAAAAAATAAACTCAATGTCAAGTATATCATTAAAAATATAACGCATAGTGTCGCACACCCACATAAATAAGTAAATAATTTAGCTAACATATTCTAGTCTCCCCATTAATAACTTTAATATCCAAACCATCAGATTGTGCAAAGTATTTCCACTCTGAAAAAAACTCATGGTCATTGTCTATATATAATGTAGTTGGTTCTATAATGCATTGATCTTTTAATGCAGTGTATTCTAGAAAAGCAGAATACTGATCATCAGAAAACTCATCCATAGTTTCTAATGCATCTATTTCTTTGGTCATTCAACCTCCTTCATGTTTAACCAATCATAACCGATTTTAAGATCAGTGTCAAGCGGAACATTAAAATCAATTTTGTAATACTGTTTAAGTGCAGGTATTACATCTGCAGTGCCCTGTTTAAATATTTTACTCATCACATCTTCTTCTCCAGGATAAACATCAGCCACAATAGAATCGTGAACTGTATTTATAAGTAAACTTTTTACTCCTTGTTCTTTCATTAATTTGTATATGTTTATACAAGCTAATGGTACAATGTCAGCTGTTGCAAAACCTTGTACAGGATAATTTTTTATTTGTGTTCCATATGTAGATCCACCCCAAGGTGTTCTTTCTGCGTATGGAAATGCATATTCTCTACCAGTTGGTAATTTAATTTGTTTAAATCTTATTGCTTCACTTTGTAATTTATCATGCCAAACTTTTATATCTTTATACTTTTCTAAAAATTTACTATAATATCTTTTCTCATCTTCTGTACCAGTAACACCACCATACAAAGGTTTAAATGTATGAGCCTTTGCATCTTGTCTAGATACACCTATAATATCTGCAGTATATTGATGAACATCTATTTTATTTTTTATATCTTCCATACCTTGTTTATCTTGTGCTAAATAAACTGCCGTTCTAAATTCTAATTGTGCAAAGTCTACTTCAAGTATACTACCATTGTCAAATCTAGAAGTAACAACTTTTCTTATTGGAAATGTTTTACCTCTTGGTTGGTTTTGAAAGTTAGGATCTCTACTAGATAATCTACCAGTTGCAGTAACTGCTTGCATAAATTTAGGATGTAAAAAACCTTTTTCGTTTGTAAAATTTTTTAATCCTTCTACAAAAGTATTTAGATATGTATCAACTGCATTGTGTCTAACAATAGAATCTATAAATTCTTTAAACTCACCTTCTGCTTCAGATGCAATTTTATTTAATGTAAGTTTATCTGTTCTAAATCCTGACTCAGCAACATCATAAACACTTCTAGGTCTTTGTCTAAATCCTGCATACTTTGCCATAGGTGTATACAAATAACCATCACCATCACAATCAACACACTTAGTATAATTTTTATATGGGCTACCATCTTTTTTAATTCTTTTAATTACACCTTTACCTTTACATGTATGACATTGTTGTGCAGATGTTCTGTAAAGTTTTTCTACATTATTATCTACTAGATTTCTAAACTGTTGTCTAGAATAATTTGGTCTCCTTTTATTTTTACCAGTGCTTTTGTCTATACCAATATTAAATATCTTACACCATTCTTTTTTATCTTTTGGTTTAACAGAATATATTAACCATGATAGTTGTTCTGGACTAGATAAATTTATTTTTGTGTCTCCCATTTGTTTATATACTATCTTATCTATCTTTTGTTTTAGATAAGCAAACTCTGCACGATATTCTTTTTCTACATTAGATAAGTCTTCTAAATTTATATTAATACCATTACGTTCCATGTCAGTTAATACAACTAAAAATTCATTCATCATCTTGAGAGTCATCAATAAACCCTTATTTTTAGCCATTTTTAGATCATCCATCTGTGAATCAAATAGTCTTCTAGTTATAGCTACGTCTATCCTACCATACTCTTCTACTACATCTGCAGGTATATCTTGAAATGGTATACCCCTATCTGTAAATTCTTTTATCTTGCTATCTTTAGATCCTATCTTTCTTCTACGACAAGACATCTCTAGTGTTAAACTTTTTCTTATACCTCTATTAAGTATATACTCCCCCAACATAGTATCATAAACTTTACCTGTATACTTAAATCCAGATTCTAATAACCACATTAAATCAAATTTAATATTGTGACCTATCAATAAAGTTGTCTTATCTAATATGGATTGTATTTTATGATAGCAACCTTGATCAACTCTTTCACTATGATTTGTAAAATAGTATTCATCATTTATACCCACACTAACTAAGATATTATCTGCATGGAATGGAGATGGATCATATCCACCTGTCTCTGTTTTTTGCCAAGATGTCTCTACGTCTACTGTTGTTATCATACTTCATACCTACTTATACTTCTTCTAATAGTACATACAGGTTCACCATGATAACCATTTATTTTATTTTTACTTACACATAGTGTTCTTATTTTATTCTCTGTATCTGTATTAGAGTTTCTACCTATACCAATAATTAAATCAGCTTCAGCAGCTTTACCTGTCTTAGAGTTTTCCATTTGATCAAATGAAATACTATTTCTATTATGTGCATCAGCTGATGCTTGTGATATTGCAATAACTGCACACTCTCTTCTCTTAGCTATCTCTCTGACATTAGTATATATCTGTCTTAATTTTTCATCAGTTCTCGCATAAGTGCCTTTTACATTTACCTTGTCTAACTGATCTATAACTATTATATCTGGTTTATTCTTTTCACAGTGTGCATCAATATCTTCTATTGACCAATCAACTGTATCAAACATAAATATATTGTCTTTTATGTCAGACCAATGTTTCTGTGCTAATGTTTTATCTAATAATATCTCTTGTCTAGTCATACCAGTGTATGCAGAGATGGCTCTTATCTGTGTTCTTATAGCTGGTTCTTCATTTATAAATGCATGTACCTTTGCACCTTGAGCACAGAATCCATCTGGTCCAGCACATAAGCTAACCCAAAAAGCAGTCTTACCTGTCTCTGGTCTAGCAAATGCTATCATAAGATTACCACCACCTATACCACCTACATTTTCTCTTAGCACAGGTATATTAAATTTCCATCTAGTAGTAACATCTAATAGTTTCATAACTTCTGATATATCTTTTGTTACAGGAGGTTCCTTATCTTCTGATATGCTAGTCTTATGTTTATCTATCATACCACTAATCTCTGTAAAGTTTGCTTCTTTACCATTAAATATTTCAGTAGCTTCAACCGCTATCCTTTGAGCCAAGTCTCTATCAGATAGAGTTCTCATTATGTCTTCAGCTATTTCTTTGCTAGGTTCTTGAACTTCTTTTATATCTTCTACTAACTCACTAAACTTTTCTTTAGCAGCACGAGTCAATGCAGGATTAAATATTGCAGTATGTAAAGAATATAACTCACCTATCTTTATGTCAGTATCATATTTGTCGTGTGCCTTTTGTATTGTATCATATAAAGATTTAGTATCTCCATAAAATATAGTAGGAGATATTGAACCTTTGTATTGGTTATAAAACTTTTTATTTAACATTAATTTAATCGCTTGCTTTTCTATCATCTAACTCCTTTAATAATATTTGATCTATTGTTTCTGCTATTGATTGATCTCTTTGAGTCCAGTTATTTTTATTAGTTTCCCAAAGATCATACTTCCACTCATTCCATTTATCTAGTATTTCTTTTTTCATATTCTCATTCATAAAATATTTTCCTTATCTGTTCTGTGTTGTAGTATTTAAGATCATCTTCTAAAGGTTTAACTATTACATTTTCAAATCCAGAGGATCTTAAATCTTTTGCCATGTCGTATGCTTTTGTTGTAGCGTCTCTATCTAAACATACATATAAATTTTTATATGGTTTTATATGATCCATATGTGTACGTTTTAATTTAGTACCCATTATAGATATACCAGTTAATATATTAGATACAGCACAAGCAGATGGACAATCCTCTACTATAACTGCATCTTCACATACACCACATTTAAATGGGATATCTTTATTACCATACATAAACCATTTTGGAAATTCATTTTTATTTAATGCTCTACCCACTGCACCAACTATTTTATGAGTGTCTCTATTCTTAATTAAGAATACAACTCTATCTTGTTTAACATCATATTTAAAATCTGCTCTGCCCCAAGACCAAGACTCCCAACAATTATTATTAGCTAACCAGTGCATAGCTTTGTTATTAGAATATATTGATTGAAAACTATCTGGTAATTCAAAGTCTTTGTCTTCTACATGTAAATCTTTATTACCTTGAAAAACTTTTTGTACATACTGCATATCTTTTTCTCCTTCTTTTTTCCCTCGTGCTTTACAAGATGCATGAAAACAATACCAATATATATTATTATTTGTAGTGTCTATTGATAGTGTATTTTTATTATTACAGAATGGACAATCTATTCTTGTCTGTATGTCTTTTGCAAGATATAAACTTTGTATAACATTTAATTGTTGTTTGTAATTCAAATAGATACTTCCTCGTATGTTAATGTATATCTATCTGCTGAATAAAAATTATCTGGTCTAACTGTTAGTAATTTTTCATTAAGATATAATGCTGTTTCATTTTCTATTTCTTCAACTGTTGGATAATTTTGAAATGATATTATTCCAACTGCGTGTATTCCCATTCCGTAAAGTCTTATTTTGTATTTTCTCATTGTTATTTCCCCTATCATACTTTTGATTATTTGTCAAGTTATATTCTTTTAAAGTCATAACTTTTATTTTAAGCCCTTTTTCTTTTAGTTCTTTTAGTCTCTTTGGGTTCCAGTAAATCATCTTCTTTCCTCCTTTCAAACCACGATGTATCTCTACCTTCTTTCTTACACCATTCATGATGTAGTATTTCTATAGGTCTTATATTTTTATAACTCATACCCCTCATAGTTTACCTTTCCTTTCTTTTCTTGATACGTATGGTAGTTTAACTACTTTTTTACTTTCATTTCCCTTTTTACTTGTCCAGTATATTACAGCAGAAAGACAAAATTCTGATGGTTTAGAATATTTTGCTAATGCTTTTTTTAAACTTCTTGCCTCTACTATTTTAGGTTCTGCCATTCTTTGTACTATACCTTGTGGTGTTCTACCCATAGGTACAAATGTATATTTTCTCATTTTAAAACTCCCTTTTTTTCTTTTACATAGTCTNGTAGTTCTTGGAAACATTGTTCCATAAACCAATCACTAAAATTACNACTATTTAATTTAATTGTTTTGCCATTAGGATTTGTTAATTCAATTTTAACACTATCCCATNGCCACTCGTTATTNTGNCTNCCATCTCGTTGTGTCATTGTTTATACTCCTCCACTTTATCAATTAAATCTTTTAAANATTTTTCAAAGTCTCTTGATATATTATCTTGATACTCACATATTAAAGATCTTATCTCTGCTACTATGGCATCAAGAATAACATCTTCTTTAACTAATGTTTTTTTTCTTTCATACTCTTCTGCTTTGTTCTTACTTATCATGTAGTCTTTTATATCACTCATTTTGCTAACCCATTTGTTATTATTTTTTTTACTATTGATTGTAAAGGATTTATATTATTTTTATTAGAACTACAAGACGTAAGTAGTAATAATATAATTATTATTCTAATCATCAATGCTCCTTATAACTTACTTGTTTAACTTTACGACTCCAACAGGTACGACAACTACCACACTCACCATTCTGTTTAGGTGCAGGACATTCACGACCTATTGCTTTTTTATCTTTGTGTACACCAGAAGTCCACTTCCAAAAACTAGGNGGTNGACTATCTACTTTGATTGCTGATACACGCAAACATAAATTCTTTGGCACATCTTCTTCTTTGATCTGTTTTATTATTTGATATTCTCTTGTAGCTAACCAATGTTTTATCTTTGGTGTATGCTCACATACTTCGAATATCTTCATTAAATGCGAGTAAGATTGTATGTCACCAGCATCAAACCACCTATGATATCTCTTTGATTTATCTAGGTTTTTGTATTTTATGGTCAGTAACATTGTCATATAATCTACCCACTCATTTAGTTCAATTGCTTTTCTTCTAACTTCGTGTGCATCAAATACATTTTTAAATACATATCTACCTTTCAATGCATAACAAGAATGACAGATAGTACCTTTTATCTTTGCTAACTTTGATCCTGTCTTGCAATGCTTTGCAGATATACCCCAACCAAATGCTGGCATCTTACTTGGATTAGATAGTGTGCCTATCTTTTTTTCTATATCTTTAATCTTCATATTACCAACCTTTCAAAAAGTAATTATATATTTTATTGGCTACTCTTTTTCTGTTAAGGGCTATGCACAATGCAACCATATAACCTACGTCATATGTAATATTAGAAAAATCATCCATATTATCTTTGTCTTCTTTTAAATCAAAGAACATATCTTTTATTGTATGCATAGTTTCTTTTTTGTTTATCATAATTTTAACTCCAATCTTCTAATTGCAAATCTTAATTGCTCTTTTGTTATTTGTCCAGTCTTATACTTGTCTGATAATTTATTAAATAGTTTTAGTAAATGATCTCTTGTTGTACCTAAGTGATCACACATTATTGAACAACCTCTAGTATAAAACCAATTCCTAGATTGTTGTATGTCTGACATAGTCAGATTAGTAGATGTACTCAATTCAAATGCATCTTCCATTGTCTGTTGGATTATTGCAATAAGTAATTTTTCTTCTGGTGATCTTTCTTTTATATGTATAGTTGCTTTTTCCATAATGATTGTATATCATATTTCTTGCATAAAGTCAATTTGTCTCATTGAGTTTTAACTAAAAATATGATATGATTACCTGTCAATGCAGGGGGGGTTAGTATATATCTTATGCAGTATCGTCTCTTCCATACTTTTTTTTACCTAATAGATATTCTAATTTCTCTTTTCGTTTTCTTTCTTGTTCTATTTTATTAATAATATAATAGGCAATGATTGCCCCAATCAATAGGGCAACCATATTAAATAGATACATACCTAGTCCATGATAGAACGTCATACTATTTTTCTCCCAAGATTACCTAGGGCTTTGTGATAGTAAAATACAAAGTGATCACTAGCTATATAGTTCTCTATCTCTGAGTCTCTCATTACATTACTCTTGATAGAGTCCATAGTACTATTGTCTATTCTGTATTCTTCGTTACCTTTCTTACCAATCTTAATTGCTCTTTTATTATGAGAACTATAATTAGTTAAGGCATTGTATACATCATACAAAGTAGATTTATGCATATCTGTTTCTAATACTTGTTTTAATAAATTGTATTTATTATCAGAACCATTAGAAAACTTTTTAAATATACTATCTACTTCATTAGCTGATAATGGTAAACTATTATACACTTCAAACGTGTCTTGCATCTTTTCAAATGTAAGACCAATGTACTGTAGTTTTAAAAAAGAAGCATCAACATCAAAATGTGTTGTGTGTTTCTTAACTGTTTCACCTAAACTATCAAATGATTTCATACCATTCTGACAAACTAATCTTAAAAACATTGCTCTAATCTTGTATACTATAGATGCATCATAACTAGATACAACTTCAATACCAAACTTTAGTTTATCTTTTGGATTAGTTCTCATTGCATGCGGACTAAACTTACTATTATCATTAAACAATATTCTTAGTCTAAGATAATTTAGATCAGGATGTACATTAAATTGTATAGATGTATTTGCTAATCCAATACCATACTTTAATAATGCATCTGATAATCCATTTAGTATTTTAGCATAAGGCACTANTTGATAATTAGATCCATGCAAATGTATTGCACGTTTATTGTCTGTATCAACTACAGCCCAAGCAGGTTTATTTAATTTAAAAAGAACTGGATCACTAACATAATGTATTTGCTGTAAGTCAACTTCAGTTGTTGCTCTGTTATACATATCTGAGTGATTGTCTTTTAATGTCTGTATAAGTGTAGACATATTTATCCTCCGTTGTTGGTTGGTTTATTATTTGACCCAGTGCCCTAGCACCTCGCTAGCCCGCACTGGATCTAAATTAGTGTAGAGCGTTCGCATTTGAACCATCATAGGTTGATCAAACCCTTCTCACACTAACCTCAGTACTGAATGTCCAGCGTGTAACTATAGACACAGCTGACGCAAACGCTTTGCAAAACGTGTACTGATTAAACACTGTATATCATAGTTATATGATTATGTCAAATTATTTTTTTGCTCGAAGTCTTCAAAGTTTTTAGCATAAAGATTTTTAATTAGTGTCCTTGTAGCTTTTGGAAACTCAACTTTGAATGAGTCTGAATCGGCTAAGTAATTGAATTTTAAGCATTTTTTGCCGATCAATAAATATCTTAGTCTATGGTTCATAGGTACATTTCTAAACTTAAATCCTTCTCTTATGTCTAAATCATTAACTAACATATTATGTTCTGGTTTAGTAGTTCTCTTACCACCTTTTTTATACAACCTTTTACCAGTTGCACCATCTATTTGAAACTTTCTGTCTTTAGTATCAAATCGCATTATTCTTTTATCACCAACGATCTCGAATCTTTTTGGTTTCTTATAAAAAAATGCACGACCTTTCTTAGATTTGTATTTGTCTATCTCCTTATCAACAAAGATATGAAGTTGTTGTTTTGTTATGTGTATTGGTTTCATTGTTTCTCCTTTTTATTTCTTTTTTATATTAAATTTTTTACATATCTCTTCTACTTCCATATGTGCCTCCCAATTATATACACCATCACCTTGTATATTTCCAGCAGTAGATTTTGGTTGTGGCTTTAAATATTTACAATCATCTTGTAGTGTATGTATAATTTCAGAAACTAAACTTTGTGTATCATCATCCATTGTTGCTCCTATATTGTTTGATTAATTTTTGTGATCAGTGGTGGGTGAGGATTTAACGATGTACATCACCCGCTTAAAAGACTAACCCACTCTGATCCCAGATCCATCAGGCGTGCTAGCTTTGTTTAAACACAAGTTACCTAATAGATCAGGGGTCAGGTGTGTGGGACTGGCATACCACGTCAGTCCTATAGGTACGATCACACACCGATCTTGATCAGTGTTATACCAGCACTGTAACTGTATCAAACACTGACCTTTTGGATCAGCTGGTGCGGTTCGATTTAACGCTACTTATCCAGCTTCCTTTATCGCTGATCCTATCTAAATTGTTAGTCGATCATTATACAAGTTGTCTATGCAGTTCCTTACATTAAAGGGGAGATCACCCCATCAACTTGTAGTTCGTTAGAAAAACAAAAAAGATTTCAGGGCAGTATCTATCACGCAATTTTTGTTCCCTGTGATACGGGTCTTAAGATTAGCAGATACTACCCCCCTTCAATATGAACTATCGCCATAGTTTCTTTACGCCAGTTACTTGTCTTCGTAGTGTTCGGTTGGTTTCCCACGATCCCCACACAAAAAGACTTTCGTCTGATAAAGTTACAAAGTCGTATGAACAAAAAAAGGGCAATCCCCTCTCGGTTGATTGCCCCTAATTAGTATCAGATTATTTGATTGATGTCAAGTTAGTTTGCGTTATCTTTACTTCTTCTAACTCTTAAATATATTTCCCACTCTTCGGGATTTTTAAATTGACAAGTATCGAATTTATCTTCCGCCTCTCGCCAACCATCAGCATCTACATATACTTGAAGATTACGTTTCCTATTAATAAACATATACTTGTTATTAAAAGGTTCTTCAACAAACATATCAGACACAATATCTAGTTTTGGTTTTGATTGACTCTTAGCCATTAGTTACCGCCAACGTGATCATCAGGGTAATTGGTAGGAGTAAGTGTAAATTCTTTCTTGACACTTATAAACTCAATAGAGTTTATTTCTTGTATCATAGTAATACACTTACGAAAGTCATCACATATATCTAAAGGTATACCATCAGCGTCAGTTAGTTTTTTAGCTGTAGCAAGAACCTTAGATATGATATCTTTTTTCTTCATAATTGTTCTCCTGTAATTGATTAATTATGTTTTATTGATACCAAATAAAAAACCCTATGTCAAGTTAATGACACAGGGTTTATCTTTATTATCCAGCTAAAAGCTGTATGATGGGCAGTATCACAATCATATAGAAAGGTATGCCCATAATTAAAGTATATATCAAGTACATATTAGCTATCCTTTCGTTTATTGATTATGTAGATAGGCTAGTATAATAAATAAATAATGTCAAGCACATTGACATAGCCCTTGTAATGTTATACAAGTATATCTGTACACGCACATATTGGGAAAATTATTATAGCTTAACCATCTGTGCAGGGGGTAGGTCGTAAATACTAGTCACTACCTATTGTAAGGTTTCTGGCAAGAAACCATTTGAACTATAGTGTTGGTTGCAGTTAGTGCATAATAAGTTAAATCTAATGTTGTAACTTCCCAACACAATACCCGCTTGACACCACTCACCACAAATGCTATAAATAAATTATGCTAATAAAATTACCTTACACAATAATACAATTAGCAAAGATGTCGGTGGGCGATTGTAAGAAACCCACCGAGTCGCCCAACAAATGGAGTATATATGCCAAATAATGAAGAACAGATAATGGGTTTTTATTGGGTTGGATTACCTGATCCAAAGCCTATTAAGAATGTAACTAATTCGATTACGAGTAAGGATCGTCTTATTAAATCCAACAAGTTACTTGCAGAGGATTTAAAAGAACTTGAACCCGCTATTCGTATGTTGAAAAATAATCAATGGTCGTTTGATGTTGATCCTAATTGCCATAAAAAAAATATGATAATGGATATATTAAATGACTTTGATGCTCCCTAAAGGTTAGTTGTAACATAAGGACAAGATGTAGCGGAGAGTTTATCTTCGCTATGTCTTAATCAAAATTACACAAGTTTTTCCACACAGTTTTTTATTCACTATGTCTTAATCAAAATATCACAATTTTTTTCACGTGAAAGTTGTAGAACATTTGTAGAACATTTCCACACGTGTAAGTGTTCTTGCTTTGTTCTCATTTATATTTTTAGGTATGCGTAAATTGCATATAGTTTAGATCCATTTAAAAGTTGTTCCAGTAGAGCTTGTTTTTGATAAACTAATGAAATCAACACTTATTCAAGATTTTTAGGTATGCATAAATTGCATATAGTAAATTAAATTAAAAAAACTTTTTTTGGCTACACGTTTGACATAATCCCGCCATATATATATAAGAGGTTCAAGATACTTTTATTAACTAAAAAAAAGGAGTAACAATGAAAGTAAACAATAAGAAAGTAGATCAAGTTCAAAATGATCTACAAACCAAGACTTGGGATATGGTTAAGAGTGTCGCAAGTAATGAGAAGAGCAATAACGGGCGGATGCTTTATATTGCTCAAAA
>FUFK010038467.1_pt1 | contig 16121 bp, 15 predicted proteins | sample 1021851 | NCBI WGS metagenome assembly FUFK01 (sample SAMEA51879418, study PRJEB19060) | metagenome | reverse complement strand
CAAAGACATGAATCAATCAAAAACCAATGAGCATCAATCCATAATCGATTCACATAGCAACAATTCTAACCAATACACATAGCATCATTAAAAAATCAATGCTCATAGCAACAGATTTCCTTTTGGTCGGTTTCCCTAGTCTGAAAACTTTCACCCTTCGNAGTATGCCTCTGACCTGTCATTCTGCGCGGAGCCGAAGGTGAAGTCGCAGAATCCATCAACTAGAGTTATAAAATATTGTTTAGATTCACCGTTTAGAAAAAAACCAGGCTAAGGGTTTCAATAACCCCGCCGAAGATCGACAAGATTCTTGAGAGGACGGTCCTGCTTTAGATTCTTGTAATTTTCCAGAATCTGGGGAGCCACAGATTTAGCAGGGGTGCTGCTTGAATTATGGGGAGTGACAAGGATTTTCGGATGTTTCCGAAAAATGTGATTTTGTGGTAAGGGTTCCTGGCGGAACACATCGAGACAAGCACCGGATAAATGGGATTCGTCCAGCATTTGAATCAAGGCTTCTTCAACCAAGACTTTCCCCCTCCCCACGTTGATCAGGTACGCTCCTTTCTTCATTTTTTTCATGCTCTTGAGATCCAGCAGATTTTCAGTCTCTGAAGTCAAGGGAAGAAGGGAAATCAGGAAATCACTGTTGGAAAGGACTTCATCGAGTCCTTCATTTCCGTGAAAACAACAAACATCGGCTAGGGTTTTTGGNGATCGACTCCAGCCCCAAACTTCGAACCCCAGTTTAAGGAACAGTTTTGCAGCATCCTGTCCAAGAAAACCCAGCCCAAGAATACCGACCCGGTTTCCTTNCAGGCGGACCGTTCGTCCCCAAGGAATGTTTTCCGGTTCCCTGATGTGCATCACCATCTGNCGCCGGTGCATGAGCACGGCGGTAAGCAGGTATTCGCTCATCCAAAGCGCCATGGTCTGATCTGCCAGCCTGAATATTGGGACTTCCTGAGGAAGTTCAGGGTCCTGAAGGGCACTGTCCACTCCGTGTCCATACACACAGATGGCCTTCAAGTTCCGGTAAGGCCGAAGGGTTCCATGGGGNTGATTCCAAATCACAACAAATTCAACCTTTTCCGGAGATTCCTTTTCAGGCCCAATCCCGATCTTCAATCCCGGGTCCAATTCGAGCAGTTCCTTGCGCAATTCNTGNGGCTGCATGTGTTCGGGCAGCAACAGTTGAATCAAATTTTTTTNCGGATTTTTAGATCATTGGAAAAACACAATTCCTCCTTGATGGGAGGAATCGGTCCCNTCACTCCATGAAACCAAATGGGCTAGGGAAGGTTGCAGAAAAGTCTCAGGGGAATTATGACGGATTAACTTTCTGCAAAAACAGGAGAAACGTGGCGAAACCCGTCAACCATCTGCCCCCGTTCTTTATTCAGTTTGACGAGATCGGTNGCCCAGCGAAGGACATCCTTGGCAGAACGGGGAGGAAATCCCAACTTGCCGCAGATCTTCATCAGATAATTGACTTCCGAAGTTTTGACTTTCCCGTCCGCTGCAACAATCATTGCCAGATAATAGAAAAAATGCCCGGCATACATGCGGTCGGTATTCAGGTTTTCCATCGGAGTCACCTCCCGTTTTTTCGCTGTTTCCATCAGAGCCGCACGTTCCTCATCAGAATTCACTAAACCAAGAGCATCTTCGAGGTAACACATTTCACTTTGATCAATCACCTTATCCGCAATCAGCATATTGATCATTGCTTTGGCAAGCCATGNTTTTCCCTTATCGCTGAGCCGTTCAATGAAGGCAGGCTGGAGCCTGATTCCAAACATCTCTTCCACCGAAAGAGGAAGATCTTCGTCTNCCTTCGGTTTTTCCTGAGCGGTTTTGGCCTCAGGGGTTTCAGTGGCTTCCGCTTTATTTTCCTCAGCTGGAGCTTCTTCTGCGGATTCTTCTTTTGCTTCTTCAGCCGCTTCTTCTGCCATGGGAACTCTTTAATTGGGTCAAATATTTGAAAAAATAGGTCGCAAAATTCAATGCAATCTTCATGAAATATTCCCAGGAATCAAGACATAAGAGCATGCAAGGAATGGAATCCCCGAATAATTCATCCTCGTTTTTAGCCCAACTGATGCTTCAAGATCGCAAACAATTTTTCAAGATCCTGAAGATTGTTGAAAAGATGAGGAGAAACCCGCATGGACTCTCCACGGATACTGACAAAAACCTGTTCCTTGGAAAGTGATTCCAAAAGCCCATCAGGAATCCCATCCGGGAAACCGACACCAAGGAAATGCGGTCCTCGCTGATCTGCTGCTGCTACCTGAAGACCGATTTGTTCAGCCCAGTTTGCGGCTTCGCTGGTGAGCTTGTTGAGTGTCTTGCTGATCTTCGGAACTTGCCATTCAAGGATCTGCTGCAGCGCTGCATGGACCATCGGCATCAGCATAAAATTACTNCGTTCACCCACGTCAAAACGTCGNGCTCCAGGTTGATACTCCTTTTCGTAACGGGCCAANCCCGTAAAATCTTCACTGTGTTTCCGTTGGATCCAATTGAATTCGATNGGTTTTCCCTGGTGATGTTTGGGATCGGCATAGAGGAATCCCATGCTGTAGGGACCNAGAAGCCATTTATAAGTGGAAGCGATCAAAAAATCGGGCTGAACTTCCCTCACCGAAAATGGCATTGCCCCAAGAGACTGAGTTAAGTCCAGAACCAAAGCAGCACCTGTCTCTCTACAACGATGACCAATTTTGGGAAGATCGATCATTCTTCCGTCACTCCAATGGACATGGGGAAGCGCCACGATGGACGTTGATTCATCAATGGCATCGAGAATGATTTCAGTCCAGCCTGAATTCGAGGGATCTTTGAGGAAAATTGTTTTTGCATTGTTCAATTGAGCCANTTCCTGCCAACCCAAAACATTGGAAGGAAACTGTTCATGAAGCATGAGGATTTTTGACCCGGGTGCAACTTCAAGATTCTTTGCTGCAACCGCGACTCCGTAACTGGTGGCAGGAATGATGGCGATATCACCTGGCTCTGCCTCGATCAATTCNGCAAAGAGTCCCCGGGTTTTTTCTGTTTCTTCAAAAAAATCCGGAATCGTGACTTTCCAGGGGCGTTGTTTCCGAAACAAGGCCTGCCGGCCGGCTTCACTGACACTGAGCAGTTGCGGGCTCATGTAACAGCAGTTGAGATAGGTTATCTCGGAAGGAATGTCAAAAAGATGTTTTTGGAGCGGAATCNNNGTTTCCGTATGGGGGNCTTCCNTGTTCATCGGTCCGTTGTCGGATCAAATAATCAATGTTGGTTACGGATCAATCTGAAGCATCTTGTTAAGCAAGGATGCATGGCGTTTAATGGAAGAATCTCCCATTTATAGTGCGATCCTNCTGATTCATGCCTCCTAAAGATCCTGCACCAACCGAAGATCTGCTGCAAATCCAAATCGCTATCGAATTGGATCGGGGACGGAAAGTCGCGGAAATCGCGTCTGAATTCCAAGTTCCTGAAAAAAAGGTACGNAACATCGCCCGCAATGCAGGCCTGCTGGAATCCAAAAAAAGCTCCTCTGCCAGAAAACGTCTTTCTGAAGAAGAAAAGGAAGTCCTCCTGGGCCGTATTGAAGCAGGTGAAGATCCTGAGGAATTGGCGTCAGGGGTGGGAATCAAAACCTCAACCCTACTCCGTTGGTGCAAGGTAAAAGGGATCGAGGTCCCCCGCAGATTAGAGCAGCTATCACAGAAAGAACGCAAAGAAATCCGGGAAATGCTCGAAGAGTATTCCTGGAAGGAAGTAGCCCAGGCCTATCGTTTGAGTCTTGAAGCTCTGGAAGCCCTGAAGGAACCCGCCTACCGCAAGCTGGATTCTTCCGTGCTCGCCTTCCTTTTTGAACTCTTCAAGGAAAATCCGAAAATCAGCGATTCCAAAGTCCTGGAAAGCGCCAGTCAACTAGGGATTGAGGTGACTAAAGAGGAAGTGGAATCTTACCGGAAAAGACTGAGGGATATGAAGAGGATTTGATGTTCACTCTTCGAGTTTGTCGAGCAGGCCGATGATTTCCTGCAGTTCCTCCATTTCAGGAACCGCATGATTTAAATTCAATTCTGCGATATTGGTTGCCTGCTTTAACGTTGTTTCGGTTGCTGGTGTATTTTCTCGAGCCTGATGCTGAAAACCCATAGCGGAAACTTCATGGGTCTTCTGTATTTCCTGATTTGATCGGTCGTTTCCCGAGATCAATCTTAAATGGGAACCGCGGTTACGTTGAGAGCTTTTAGGGGTTCCGTAAAGCTTCTGTCGGTTTTTCCGGGCTTTTTCGGTTTTGATCTGTTGAACACTGCAGTGCACTTCGTGCTGAAGTTCCTTGAGCAGATCAATGACCTCGCTCAACGAAACTTTTCCATCAGTGTCTTTCTCGAGCTTCAGAGATTTGGTGTCCAGCATCTTAATATTCCGTTGGGTTTCAATAGCATTGCTTCAAAATGCATACCATCACTCCAAACTCCCCGTTTCATTTGATAAACAAAACTTGCCGGCTTTTGAGTATTCTTCACCGAGACACCAGTTCACTTCCATTTGACAGGCTTTTTTCCAATCTTGGCAGGCTTCTTCATGNCGTTCCAGTTTGAAGTTTGCCAAACCCCGGGTATACCAACTTTCCGGAGAATCAGGATTTGCTGCAAGGGAACGGTTCAACAGCATCAAACCCTTTTCCGGCTGCCCCGTTCGAAGATAAACCTTGGCATTCTTGAGCTGAACTTCGGCTCTCAGCAGCCTCCGAACTTCANCATTTCCTAGCAACACTGGAGTGTGGCTCANCGTCAAAACGAATAACAGGNATGCCGCTTTTACAAAAGGAAAATACATTGAACTCGGTCTCGNGATTTCTTTGAANTTAGCACCANGAATAGGATCNATGCNGNTCTGGTATAATGCAAATCCCCGACATTTTTTAACGGCAACAATTCCAGAATAAAAGCAGAAAAAGAAGGGAAATTTTTGAGATAGAACTGAGNTNTAAAAAATCNTAACTCACGTTTTTGGACTCAAAATACAGCATTAGAAAAAAAGACTTTTTTGTAGATCGCCCATCATTTCCGTGACTTGATCCCGACGTACCGGTANAGCGGTTCATCGTTTTCAGCCAGTGCTTCGGGAGTTGTTTGATGCTCCAGGTTCCCATTTTCTAAAAAAGCAACACGGTCGGAGATTTTCAGGACTCCATCGATTTTCTGTTCCACCAGCAGGATTCCGACTTTTTCTTTTTTCAGGCGTTCGACTGTTTCAAAGATCCTTTCCACGTATTTTGGCATCAGTCCTTCACTCGGTTCATCGAGCAGCAGGAATTTCGGCTGGATGCAAAGGGCTCTTGCAGTGGCCAGCATCTGCTGTTCTCCTCCACTGAGGGTTCCTGCCCTCTGCTGCATGCGGTCCTGAAGCACCGGGAACAATTCAAGGATCCAATTCCTAAGTCCGGGTTTTTCGTCATTCACCAGCAGCCCCATCTTCAGATTTTCCTCAACACTGAGGTACGGAAAGAGGCGGCGTCCCTGGGGCACAAGACCGATTCCCTTTTTTGGAATTTCATGGGCAGGTTTCCCGGACAGGATTTCGTCATTCATGACAATCTTTCCGGAAACCAGAGGAAGGAGACCCATCAGGCATTTGAGCAGGGTGGTTTTTCCTGCTCCATTGCGTCCCAGCAGACCGAGGATTTCTCCCTGTTCCAAATGCAGACTGACCTGGTGAAGAACTTCGACCTGACCGTAACGGCAGCTGATTTGATCCAATTTCAGCATCATACACCCAGATAGGATTCCTGCACCGCGGGATTGGCTTCGATTTCCGAAGGATTTCCTTCTGCCAGGATTCTGCCCTGATCCATCACAGTGATTTGTTCTGCAAGTTCAAGCACCACCTGCATATTGTGCTCAATCAGGAGGATGGTCATCGAATCCGAAAGTTCCCGGATCAGGCCGCAGAAATGATTGATTTCTGACTCTGCCAGGCCCTGAGTGGGTTCATCGAGGATCAGTAATTGNGGACTTGCNGCAAGGCCCATTGCAACTTCCAGAAGGCGCTGGTGTCCATAGGGGAGATTCCCCGCGATCACATCTTCGTTTTCCGGCATCCCGACCTGTTCCAGAATCCGTCTAACATTGATGCGGATGTCCGATTCACGCCGGGGCCAAATTCCATCTTCTCTGTCTTTAATCCTTTGAACCGCGAGGGCAACATTTTCATAACAGCTCAGATTCGAAAAAAGGCTGGTCACCTGGAAAGTATAAACAATCCCGGACTGAACTTTTCTTGACGCAGAGTAGGAGGTGATATCTTTTTGGTTGAGATGGATACTCCCGGAACTGGGTCTGAGTCTGCCGGATAAAAGGCTGACCAGGGTGGTTTTCCCCGCTCCGTTGGGGCCGATGATCGCTCGGATTTCTCCTTCGTTCAGATCAAGATTGACTCCTTCGACGGCCTGCAGGCCACCAAAATGCTTACTCAGGTTTTGGGTTTTCAGTAAAGGATTCATGGCAGCCATTGCATCCATTTCTGACGGATCATCCCCATCAGTCCCTGAGGGGCTCCGATGACCAGCAGAACCAGAATTGCTCCCACAATCAACAGGTAGGCACTGGTCCATCCGCTGGTGAAATCGATCAGGTAATGCATGATGCCTGTCCCAACCAAAGGACCCAGGGTCGTTCCTACTCCACCCAGCAAGGTCCAGAGCAAAGGTGCAATGGAGTGGTGGATCTCGGCAAAGGTGGCTCCCACATAAGAAAAAAGCAGTGCATGGACCGATCCTGCCAGTCCTGAAAGGGTTCCGGAAAGGGTGAGGGCAAAGAGTTTGTAGAGGTAGGTGTTGTAGCCCAGCATTTGCGTTCTTTCCTCATTTTCCCGGATGGCAATCAAAACTCTTCCGATCGGTGAGAGGATCAGCAGGTTGCTCAGAATCAGGCAAACGGCNAAAAGCAGCCATGCCGCATTGTATTTGAAATTTGGATCGGTGTAGGAAAAGGAGGTACTTCCAAGAACCAGGGGTTGAAGTTCTTTGGTGAGTGTGAACCCGTCCTGCCCCAGGGTGAATTGGTCGAAGTAGAGAACCGATAGAAAAGCGGTCTGGCCGAACATCAGGGTGACAATCAGAAACGAGACTCCCGAGGTCCTGAGAGCGACCGCACCGATCAGCATAGAAACGAACACCGTGATGATCAGACCTATCCCCAGCGCGGGAATGCCTGTNAATCCGAAATGGTAAACGCAGATTCCGGTCACATACATTCCTGTCGAAAAGAACATCGCGTGGCCCAGGCTCATCAGGCCGGTGTAGCCAAGCAAGATGTTGAATCCTACGGCATAGCTTGCCAGAACCATGATCTTGGAAAACGTACTGTGATGATAAGCCGGAAGGATGAATTGCAGGAGAAAAAGAAAAACCAGGACTCCCGCCATAAGCATGGCGGTTTTTCGGGGAGCACGGCGGTTCATCTTATTTCCTCTCCAAACAACCCTGTCGGTTTCAGAACCAGAACCGCTGCCACCAAAACCGTGGCCAGCATTTTTGCCAGGGTGGGTTCGTAGAAGACGGATATGAAACCATCGCTGATTCCTACAATGAATGCGGCGACAAGGGTTCCTCGTAAACTTCCGAGACCACCAATGATGACGACGATGAAAGAGAGCAGAAGGGGTTCCAATCCCATCAGGTAATCTGCCTGCCGGATCGGGACCACCAAAACGCCTGCCAGCGCCGCGAGTCCTGCGCCGATGGCAAAGACTTTGGAGTAGACGGACTTGGTGGGAACCCCGAACGTTCGGGCAGTTTCTGCATCCTGTTGAGTCGCACGCATGTAGAGCCCCAGTTTGCTGCGGACCATCAGAAACCATGTTCCCAGCAANAGAACCCCGGAAAGTCCTGCGACGATGAGTTTGTATCCGGAATAACCGAACCAGGGAAACTGGACCCGGAAGTAGATCGGGGCCTCGACCGGACGTGCTTCGGGTCCGAAAAAAGTCAGCACCAACTGCTGGATGATGTAGAGCAATCCGATGGTGGCGACGATGGTGCTTTCGGGGTTGTATTGNATCCTATGAAGGATGAGACGGTCGGAAAGCATCGCCAATCCTCCTACGAAAACCGGCGCGACGATCAATGCCAGCAGAAATCCGAGCAGAGGCATGTTTCCTGTGAAATGAAAACAGGCCCAGGCCAGCACNGCCCCAAGCATGAAAAACTCTCCATGGGCGACATTGACAACGCGCATCACCCCAAATACCAGGGAAAGTCCCAAGGCAATCAGGGCCAAAACAAAAGCTGTTACCGAGCCGTCAAGAAGTGCCAGGAAGACCAGCGGAAAATTGTTGTCAATCCAGGCAGACACTAAGAGAAAAAAAGAAGAATCGTTTGGAAACTCCCGGGAAGATTGTCCCGGGAGTTGTGGTTTGAATTAGAGGCTCATTTTGGTGTAGTCCACATCCGAATCGTACATTCCATCTTCGATGGAGGTACGGTGGACGACGTTCAACTTCCCGCCTGCAACCTTGGAAATGAACTGATTTCCATAACACTGGTGATTTTTTCCGTTGAAGACTTTGGGTCCCTGGGGATGGGCAATCCCTTCGTTGAAACCGGTGAAGCCTTCCATGGTTTCAATCAGGGCCGGGTAGTCACGCTTGTCCCGATAACCGCTTTGCTCCACGGCTTCGCGGATGGCGAACATCGTTTCCCAACATCCAAACATGTGGGAATAGGTGGAGACATCCTTCGAGTCGGACTTGCTGGCACCGGACGCATTCACCCCGACTGCATCACGGTAGACTTTTTCAGCAGCAGTGGGATAGCCATCAGCATAACGAGGCATGGCTTCCCAGAAATACGTTCCGTCAAGAAAATCCAANCCGGGACTGTTGATGTCAACTCCTTCAAGCGAGTCAATGAATCCGAAAATTTCAGGACGCCTGGAACCAAAATGCTCTCCCATTTCACGGACAAAGGTCAAAACTCCGGGACCGACCATCACATGGTAGATCACATCCGTGTCTCGGGGGATCTTGGTGAAATAACGGGTGAAGGAAGTTTCAGTCGGTGGGATCGGGATTTGTGCTGCGATCGTACCGCCGTTTTTCTTTGCGGCTTCCATCGAGTAGTCACGGTGATCGTAACCGAACGCATAGTCGGGATAAATCACGGCGACCTTCTTCCCAAGATTGCNAAACATCCATTTTGAAACCGCATAAATCTGTGAAGGAACTTCCGTGATGCAGGGTTGGAAGACATAGCGGTTCAGTTTGCCTGAGGCTACGTGATGTCCTTCACTGACCACAAAATAGGGAATCTTCAGTTCTCCTGCCCTTGGGGAGGATCCCATCACCACATGGGAGAAAAGAGTTCCATAGACAAAGTCGACNTTGTGCTGGGTGGCGAATTTTTCAACCACGTCCGCACCACGCTTTGGGTCGGTGCCGTCGTCTTCTGCGACGATTTCCACCGGACGTCCTCCCATGCCCCCCAAGTCATTGATGTATTTTGCGGCGGCATTGGTTGTTCTCTCATACCATTTCCCGTAAGTTGCTCCTATCCCAGTCCGGTGAACCTGAAAACCGATTCGGATCGGTGCATCACTTCCTGCAGCATAGGCGGTCCGGGCAATCGGATCGGTCAGTTGTGAGGCCAAAACTCCCGCACCTGCCACTGCGGCAGTTGCTCCAAATAAGGATCTTCGAGATAATTCCGTTTTCTGTTCTTCCTGAACCGGTGTGGCTTTCTTTTCATTTTCAGTCATGGGTCACTCCATCTGGGTGAATTTGAACTATGTCAAAAGTATGAAATTCTGAATTCAAAATTCATACTTTCATTTTCAGACGGGGTGATATCATGAACGGGATCGGGGTAACAAGTTAAAAGAGGTTTTCAGGAGTCTAAAAAAGATCCGATGCAAAGGTTTAAAATCGACAGGATGCTATTTTTCATGAGTCTGGGAGGGGTGTTTTGGATTCCTGAGATTGCATTTGCCCATGCAGGCCGTAGAGGTTTTGTCATGCTCCTGCCAACCGATTTCTTCATTACCGGAGGAGGNGTGGTTGTGGCGATGACCTTTCTGATTGCGGTCCTGATTGCGAGGAAAAGTCAGGTGGCATCGGAGAATAATTCTCTGCTTAAAGTGACTTTGCATTCCGAGGGGATTCTTTCCCTGAGTTTCCTGAGTTTATCACTTTTGGTTTTTTTGGTGGTCTGCGGATTTTTGGGAACGAGGGACCCGCTGGAAAATCCTCTGCCGCTGGTGCTTTGGATTGGCTGGTGGGTCGGTTGGACCCTGATCACGGCGGTTTTGGGAGACATCTGGCATTGGGTTCATCCCTGGCATGCTCTTGATTCACTTGTGAGGAGGCTTCCCGGCGTGCATCCCGGAGAAGCTAAAGCATCTTTTCCGTATCCTGAATGGCTCGGTTATTGGCCCTCGGTCATTTTTTTCCTGATCTTTGCCTGGTTTGAGTTGATCCATCCCTCACCGATGGATCCTGATCTAGTGGCGACGGTGGTGTTGCTCTACATCATGCTGGTTGCTTCGGGAATGCTCCTTTTCGGAAAACANAACTGGCTTCAATATGCNGAACCGTTCTGTGTGTTTTTCCGAATGGTTGGCTGGCTTTCTCCTTTGGAATGGAAAAAGAAACCCCATCAAACCCTCAAAATCCATGCTCTGAAGTGGCCNTGNTGGAAACTGATGAAACTNCCGCCCATTCCCCTAAGCGGNNTTGCTTTTATCCTCCTGGCGCTCTCGACGGTCTCCTTTGACGGTCTGTCCAAGACTTTTTGGTGGATGGGTTTACTGGGCGAGAATCCCCTTGANTATCCCGGNAGGACAGTCCTCATGCTTCCAAACACAGGGGGGATGCTGGGGACCTTTTTCATCTTCCTCGTTCTTTATGCCTTGACCCGAAACAAGAAGGGAAAATCCGCCGGGTCTGATACTCTGGATCAGAGTTTGATTTTTTCCATCATCCCGATTGCATTCGGTTATCACTTTGCCCACTACCTTCCNAATTTNCTGGTGGACATCCAGTATNCCTTCATCAGTTTGACCGACCCGCTTGCAATGGGCTGGGACCTTTTCGGGGTTAAAGACTGGGAAGTCCGGAGTTCTTTCCTGACCCACCATCAATCGGTGGTTGTTATCTGGTATCTCCAAATTTCAGGCATTGTTCTCGCACACATCGCCGCAGTGATTGTCGCTCATCTGAAAACCCTGGAAACNGCTTCAGGCGGAGACAGGGTCATCCTTTCTCAAATCCCTTCCACGCTTTTGATGATTGCCTACACCGTGTTGGGCTTATGGTTGCTTTCCACCCCGATTGCCGCCTGAACCGAGAATTCTTCTTGATCCTCCGCTTTTCTCCGTTTAGGGTTCGTCAATCTCGGCAAACCTCCGGGGATACAATTTCCACCAATTTTTCCTGACTGAAAAAGACACAGAGACTCTCATGAATGAAAATCAGATAACCGAAGGATTAGGCGAAATCATGCCTCTCAGGCTTGAGGCATTGGACCTTAAAACCCTGGATTCCGGAACCGGCATGGTGATTGTCGATGAAGTGAATGGTTTTGCCACAGTCGGAGGAGGNAATCTCGCTCCCCAGACTCCGAATGAGCAGGTCAGTACGATGGTCAAGGAGACCGACCGGCTGGCCCGGTTTTTTTCAAAGCATGACTGGCCNGTNNTGGCTTTTCTCGACACCCATGTTCCAGGCAAAGCGGAACCGCCTTACCCTCCCCATTGTGAATCCGGAACCGGTGAAGAGGATCTGGTCCCGGAACTGAAATGGTTGGAGCAGGAGGAAAATGTAACTTTGGTTAAAAAAGATTGCATCAACGGCTTCATCGGTGCGTTCCAAAAAGACGGATCGAATGCAGTTGTGGACTGGGTCGGCAAAAACCAGGTTCAGACGGTTTTGGTAGTCGGGATCTGCACGGACATATGTGTGATGGATTTTGTTCTGACCCTTCTATCCGCGAGAAACCATGGGATGTTGCCCGAATTGAAAGACATTTTGGTTTATGACAAAGGATGCTCCACTTACGATCTTCCTCGCCAGACGGCAGAATCTTTGGGAATTCCCGTCAGTGCCAGCCATCCCCAGAATGTGACCCACTACATGGGGCTTTATTTCATGGCTTCCAGGGGTGCCTCACTGGTGAATGAAGTCACTGCCTGATCCCTCCTGATCGGACATCATTACAATGGAGCAGATTGTCGGTGTTGATGTCGGCGGCACCTTTACGGACCTGATTCTCATCGATGAATCGTCGGGAGGNGTCCGTATTTCCAAGGTTCCGAGCACTCCAGAAAATCAGGCATATGGAGTCATGGAAGCCCTCAAGGCGGCTTCGGTTGATCTGCCTGCACTCAAAATCCTGATCCACGGGACCACGGTCACCACCAACGCCCTGCTGGAGCGGAAAATCAGCCGNCTTGGACTGATCACCACACGCGGATTCAGGGATGTNCTGGAATTGGGACGGAGAACCCGTCCGAAACCTTATGGCATGACAGGCACCTTCGAATGCCTCATCCCCCGGGAACTTCGGCTTGAAGTCAGTGAGAGANTCGACAGTGAGGGTGAAATTCTGCAGGCATTGGATGAAGCGGAAGTCAGGAACGCCGTAAAGACCCTTCTAGAAAATGGTGTGGAATCCCTGGTCATTCATTTTCTTCATTCCTACAAAAATGATATCCACGAAAAGCAGGCCGAAAGGATCGCCAGGGAACTCTGGCCNAATCCTTTTGTCACCCGGGGAAGTGCATTGATGTCGGAATACCGTGAATACGAACGTGGCACGACGGCCTCGATCAATGCCGCCGTCCAGCCTGTGCTGGACCATTACATCAGCAGTCTCAGAGATTCCTTGCAGAATGAAGGATATTCCAGGGACCTGTTGGTGATGCAGGGCAACGGAGGCACGGTTTCATCCCGAATCGTTTCGGAAGACGCGGTGAAAACCGTCATGTCCGGCCCGGCTTCGGGAGTGATGGCCGCAGCCTTTACTGCAGGAAAATCCGGATTTTCCAACGTCCTTACTTATGACATGGGGGGAACCAGTTGTGATGTGGGATTGATTGTCGGAGGAATTCCCCAGGTCAGTTCCGAGTTGGAAATCGAATACGCGATGCCGGTGCATGTGCCGATGGTCGACGTTCACACCATCGGGGCNGGCGGAGGAAGCATTGCATGGGTCAACGATGCCGGTCTGCTTCAGGTGGGACCGGAAAGCGCCGGTGCACAACCTGGTCCGATCTGCTATGGACGCGGAGGCAGCAAACCGACCATGACCGATGCTAACCTGGTTCTGGGCCGTCTCAATCCGGAAAAACTTCTGGCCGTTGATCACCCGGTTTCCCTGGAAACCGTCAGAGAAAACCTGATGAAGGAGGTCGGGATTCCTCTCGGACTGAAAGACGCTGAAGAAACCGCATCGGCCATTTTAAGAATTGCAAACACCAACATGGCAGGTGCCTTGCGGCTGATGTCTCTGGCCCGCGGGCATGATCCCCGGGATTTTGTCCTCTTCGCCTTTGGCGGAGCCGGTCCTCTGCATGCATCCGCTTTGGCAAGGGAAATGGGGATTCCCAAGGTTCTGGTGCCGATGCGCCCTGGAATCACCAACGCCGTGGGTTGTGTCGCTTCCGATGTGCGTCATGACTACGTCCGTTCCATCAATCTTCCTTTGCAGCAGGTGGACATGGAAACCGTAAGGAATACCTTTGAGGACCAGGTTCGGGAAGGGACCGAGCTCATCCAGAGGGAGGGAATTGACATCGAGGAATTGATCGTGGTGCACGATGTCGATATGCAGTTCCAGGGGCAGACCCACATTCTCAGTTTCACTGTGGAAGATTCCGGAGTTTCCCGGGAACTCCTTCATTCCGCTTTTGAAAAAGCCTACTGGAATCGGTTCGCGGTCGAGTTGCCGGAAATCCGCCCGGTCTTGGTCAATCTTCATACGGCGGTCATTGGACGACGAAAAGCGGTTCCGCTGACATCCCTCATGCCACTTGAAACAGAATTGAAAAACAGCAGTGAATGCCGAAAAGGAACCCGTTCCGTCTGGTTTGAGCAGGGATGGCAGGAAACCCCGGTTTATCATCGNGAACCGCTGAAACCCGGTTCTGTGATTCAAGGCCCAGCACTGCTGGAACAGATGGACAGTACCATCGTGCTGGAACCTGATGATACGATGGAAGTGGACCCATTCGGCAACCTCATCCTCACCCTTAATTCCTAGAATCCCATATGTCCGGACTTGACCCGATCACCCTCACCGTCATTCAAAGCGGATTGCAGCAGGTCTGCAATGAGATGGACCTGGCCTTTGTCCGCTCCGCTTTCAGTCCTGTCATTTCCGAGGCCTTGGACCGTTCGGACGGGATTTACGAAAAGGACAGCGGGGAATTGATTGCCCAGGGGGAATTGGGGCTTCCTGTGTTTGTCGGTACCATGCAGTTCGGTACACAATGTGTCATCGAAAGGGCCAAAGACCTGAAAGANGGCGACCTCTTCATTGTCAATGACCCTTACCTGGGCGGCACCCACCTGATGGATGTCCGTTTCGTCAAGCCTTTCTTCTACGAGGGAGAACTCTTNGCCTGGCTTGCCAACACCGGTCACTGGCCGGACACCGGAGGGGCCGTCCCCGGCGGTTTTTCCGCCAATGCCACCGAAGTGGAGCAGGAGGGACTCAGATTGCCGCCGGTCAAACTCTTCAAGGCCGGGGTGATGGATGAAGAAATCCTCTCCATCGTTCTTTCCAACATCCGTATTGCGGATCAACGGATCGGTGATATCAAGGCNCAGGCGGCGGCTCTCACGGTGGGNGAGAAGCGCTTTACCGAATTGATCGACCGCTACGGTAAGGAAACCGTGCTTCAGGCGATCCGGGAATTGAAGGCCCGTGCTGCCCAGCAAATGCGGGCGAGGATCCAATCCATCCCGGACGGGACGTACCAGGGTTCGGCCTTTATCGATTCCGATGGAGTGGTGGATGAAGCATTGGAGATCTCGATGAAGATCCGGAAGCAGGACACTGAGCTTTATTTTGACATGTCGGATTCCAGTCCTCCCTGCATGGGGCCGATGAACAGTGTGATTGCCACCACCCGTTCCTCGATTTACCTTGCCATCAAACACATCTTCCCCGAAGTACCGATCAATGCCGGCACCTTCGAGCCACTGCACATCGAGGATCCTGAAGGGACCTTTCTTTATGCCCGTTATCCCCGNCCGGTTTCAGGATGTGCAGCCGAAGTCAGCCAACGGATTGCCGAAGCGGTTTTCAGTGCCCTGGTTGGGGCTATTCCGGATCAGCTTTTTGCAGCTCCCGCAGGCACGAGCGGAAATTTTTGTCTTGGAGGATATGACCCGAAAAGGGAACGCAGTTATGTGATGTATGTTATCAGCGGAGGTGGTTACGGAGGAAACCCCAAGGAGGACGGGCTCTCAAACGGTTGCTCGACCATCGGTATCTCAAAGACCACCCCGATNGAAGTCATGGAACAGTATTATCCNGTTCTCTTCGAAGAGTACTCACTTCATGAAGGATCNGGNGGTGCAGGAAGCCGAAGAGGCGGATTCGGGGTGAATTATAAAGTCCGACTGCGAAGAGGAAGTGCCAAAGCCTCGATGGTCATGGATCACGGACGCAGCGGTCCACTCGGAGCTTTGGGTGGGGAAAATGGTGGAGTGAACCGGGTGTTGATTGAAAGAAACGGGGAAACCTACATTCCTCCGCATCTCTCGAAGGACCAGAACATTCTCATTGAAGAAGGGGATACCATCCGTGTCTCAACCCCGGGAGGTGGTGGTTACGGCAACCCTTTCCAAAGAGACCCTGAACTCGTTTCCAGGGATGTCCATAGAGGTTACTATTCTTCCGAAGAAGCCCAAGAACGTTTCGGTGTGGTCCTTAATCAGGATTGCTCTCCTGATGTTGACTCGACCCTCAAATTGCGTGAGTCCTGATACCAAAACCTAGTAAATTCCGTCCTTACCTTCACCATCCCCCAAGTTGCTTTGCGCCTCCGTGCGCCGCAATCGCAAGCTCGGCAAACTATTGCTGTGCAACGTATGGCAGACCTGGCAGG
>FUFK010020800.1_pt1 | contig 16121 bp, 14 predicted proteins | sample 1021851 | NCBI WGS metagenome assembly FUFK01 (sample SAMEA51879418, study PRJEB19060) | metagenome | reverse complement strand
TTAGCAACAGCATAACATAAACTTTGATGAGATCCAATAGGTGTTAACTGAACTGTAATAGTATCCTCATCTACGAGATCTTTCCAGTAATCTGGTAATTCAATTTCATTTGTTCCTTGTAGAACTCCCCTTACATATACACCTATTTCAGGTCCCTCCAGACAAGAGTATCTCAACCTATGTGGGAACTCTTTACTTGGATGTGGTATATCAAAGAACTTAAATGGTGCAGCAACACTACCAAACTTACCAAAGCCTGCAGCGATAGTGGGGCATTTTATTCCACCACCAACAGTTAGTGATCCACCTATAGTCACAACAGCAGATACATTTAAACTGGCGTTAATTGTGCATGTACCATTCATAATAGTGAGTCCATTGTTAGTGGAGACACCATTTGTTATACTCGTAGAGTTTCTAATTGTAGGAGCAAACTTAGTACATAAGGCAAAGTAATTATTGAGTGTAAAGAAGTTGGTTATACCTGTCCTAAAAATAGAAATACCATCAACTTGTAAAGAAGTTGGTGCTGGAATATTCATAGGAGGACCGATCATGACCGCAGCCTGTGGTATCCCAATATTAGGAACTAATCCAAAGAAGCATGGTCCATTAGCAGAAACTGTGCCTGGAAATACTTTTGGTACGCCTGGTAGGAAAGACGTATCTAAAGCTCCTACAACAACTTTATCACCAATATTAATTATAGAACAAGTATGTGCCATTTAACCTAAGAAATCTTTGAATCTACTGGTGAATGAAAGAACCATTCCCAAGAAACCACCTTGTTTTGAATCTGTTTGAGTTCCAGATGAAAGTTCCACACCTCCAGATTCATCTACAAAGTTACCACCCATACTCAATGTTTTCTTTCCTAAGACATTTGTAAGATTACCATCAATATCAATGATAGGAGCCTTGGTATAAATGTGTTTAGTTGCCTTTATGGTCATTTCACCATCAGGATCATTGGTGGCATGAAGTCTTATATTTCTTGCNCTTATCTCAANGTCTCCCGNTTTTGCTTCAATTAGAATGTTACCATTTGGAGCGGAGATTATNTTTGCAAAATCTCCTTCATCCACCTTCATTCCTACAGTTTCATAGGATGTTCCATTTGTAACTAACTTCTGTAAACCATCTTTATAAAAGGCAATACCTTGAATCTCGTCAGTCATTACTGAGAAATCAGTGTATTTACCTTTCAAATCTCCATCAGGAATTTTTATCCCAGAAGTAATTCTAAAGCCTGGATAGTTTGCATAGTATTCTTTAGTTTTCGGCGTTTGTTTGTCTATATTATCACTCATTTAGTATCCACCTCCGTAGCCTCCGCCACCCGATCCGCCAGACCCGCCGCCACCAGAAGGAGGAGTAGAAGGAGGAGGAGTGCTTGGTGGAGTTGGTGGAGGAGTTTGTTGTTGAGGTTGTTCTGGAGCTGGTGTAGTTGTCTCCGTTGGTGTCGTAGTTGTTTGTGGAGTTGTTGTAGTTGAAGCAGTATCACTTGTGTCAGTTGTACTTGCATCAGTGGAGTCGGAAACATCGGCTTGTGGGGTCTGAGTATTGGTTGTTCTAGGTTGAGTATAGGTTACTGGCGCTGGTTGTCCTAAACTTTCTTCCTTCGTGTTATATATTACAGCATGAGGCTCATTTATATGAACTTTTCCTACCATTCTAACACCTGTTGATGGGTGAACGTGGAAGTCACCATAGTAGGGATTACCATTNACCCAACCAACTTGTGTCTTACCTAAACCATATACACAATCTATAACTTTAATGTAGAGATTTCCACCAGCTCTAGCAGCATCTGGTGTGGGTATTCCTGTCCTACCGCCACCGAATCCACCATCAACATTTGGAGCAGTTCCACTATCAGAAACAAAGTCAGGGCTATAGGATATAACAGGAAGTAACTCTGCTCCTATTCCAGATCTGGTATTTATTGTGACTTCTGGTATGACTTTATGTTTATCTTGGCAATTTATATTATTGATTCCAGCGATAGATCCAGCTGGAGTTAAAACTAAATCGAATGTACATGCACCAACTTGTCCATTGTCTCCTGACGTATATCCAATCCCAGGCCTGTATGGAATTAAAGTGGTAACAATACCAACTGCTTCGCTTCCTATTCCAGAAACTCCTTTAGTGGTAAAGTTATAAGTATCTGTTCTTCCTATACCAGCGAACTGATTATCTGCCATGTCTAAGAATGATCCTTCCGACATTGTAACAAAATAATCAGTACCGCCTCTTAGATCGTTCTTAGGGTCTATTCTAATGATTCTATCTGATAAAAATTCTATTCTCTTACTCTTTACATTAATCCTTTCATGAACAACGTTGGTTAGTGCTTCTGTTATGACTACCTCTCCCTTTCCTTTGACGATTGGTTCATTAAAAGTAACCGAAAGAGATACAGATGTTTCTACACCAACCGCATCGTCAGCTGGAGTTGTGAATGTTATGAATGGATTTTCATCATCAGTGTCCTCTGTAACAGGGTATTTTGGAGGAATTACATTCGTTGATGTACAATATCCAAATCCAGGCGATATCATATACACATCTACAACTTTACCTTCATCATCTATGATCGCTTTCGCTCTTGCTCCACCACCATGTCTAGTCTTATCAATAATAGAGATTGTTGGTGCATCAGTATAATTTCTGCCTGGTTCTATAATCTCCAGTGTTAATATACTTCCGTCTACCGAGGAAACGATAGGAATTAAAACTGCGGTCTTTGTTCCATTACCAAGAACTTCTACTTTTGGAGGGATACACTCACTCCAAGTGAAGCCTGGTGGAACTGCCAAAGCCAAATCATCTTGAGTCTGAGGATTATTAGTTTTATTATTACAATCAAAGAACTCTACAGCTCCTCCACCCATCATACTAAGAAGAGAGAATCTTGCTCTTGCATCGTAAACTCCCGTACCAGCTTCATTGTCACCTGAGAAACCAGATGTATCAGCAAACTGGTCTAATTTCTGGAATATTTCTACATTGTCTAGTACACTTTCCATGTCAGGGGATGGTAGTTTAGATTTTCCTCCAGATTGTGTCCAATCATCATACTCCTTACATGTTAATCCAGTACATGATAGGAATGATAATAACATATCAACATAACTGCTTATTTTACCAAACAAACCAGCGATCTTGCCTAATGACCCAAGTAACCAATCTAATCCTGATAGTATTGGTGCGAGCAAGTTATTAATTGTATCATATACACTTGCCAAAAGGTTTGCCACTGCCTGTTCAATAGCACAAACTGTTGGATTTATCGCTTTACCAATCATATCGATCAACATATCTTTTATCAGGTCGAACAGATCGTTGAAACCAGTATCAAACAAACAGAAAATTATGTCCAGAATCTTTTGTACAGCCTTGGAGATGAATGGCTTTTGTGGTTCTGGAATGATTAGTGCTTGTAGATTTCTGAATTGTTTTGATATAAAATTCATGACCTTTTCTCTAATAAGGTTCATGATCTTCTTCATTGCAGCACTTATCAACCTAGCTACCTTATTAGTTAATTTCCTAATATCCTTTATTGTATTCTCTGCTACATCAATCCATTCTCCAGCAAACTCAGTCAAAGAGTTGACTGTGGTTAGAAAACTACCTATCTCATGTGCTATATCTCCTACAGCATCATCTTTACAACCATTGTTGAGTTTATGTGGGCCTGTTTGTACATTACTGAAAGTCTGATCAATTTTTCTTTCTTTACTTAATCCTTCTCCACCACCCTCTAATTCGCCCTTTTTCTCGCCATTTGTTTCCTCACCAACTTTATTTTCAGCATTTAATTTTGTTTGACTCTCATCACTAGATTTATTTCCAATTTCTTGATTCTTACTTGCAGGCATTGTTGTTGGCCCACCTATTTTTCTACCACTAACAACCCCAAAAGCATTTGCCTCTGTACCAGAAATACTTTCAACATCTGAATTAGTAGGACCATATCCAGACTTATTGTTTTGTCTTGCTAATGCACCAAATACAACTGGGTTTTGAGCTTCCTCACCATCCATAAAGAAACCAAAAACAGTTTCTCCTCCAACCATTCTTGAACTCTCGCCATAGCAACCCTGTCCAGACCCAGAAGTTGCATCCACCAGAACATGAGCCCAAGGCAAATCGCTCTCAGGAAGCACCTCCTCGTCAAAGGGGTGGTATCCTATTATTCTAACTTTACATCTGTATGCCCATCCAGCATCCGTATCGGTGGCTTCGTTACGCCAAACATCTGAATCGGCGACTCGGCCAATCCACCATACGAATCCATCTCGTCCAACAAAGTTGGTCTTTAATAGGGCACTGTCCAGCATTAGTCGTCATACACCAAGCACTCTGGTTCGTCTGGGTGCATATCACAGAAAAGTTCCAGTGCATTAGGGTCATGGTGATCTCCCGCTGCGATCTCTTCTTTATGATGTTCTGCGTATGTTTCCAATTCCTCTAGTTCTACTTTAGCATGTCTGCGAGCTGCAGGGCTTGATAGAGGATCTTCTGCGATTTTCCTATCTTTTTCGATGTGTTTTTCTATTGATTCCATAGTTTCTCCTATTGTATTCCATATGAATCTCGTATGAGATTTAGGGATGTTGTATTTGTCCCTTCATTTAACTCAAAGTGGTGTCTTAAAGCTCTAATGAGATAAAATCCACTGAGTTCTGTGTCAGCTTCCTTACTACCTCTTCCACCTGATTCCTCAGGTCCTACAGAGGGGAAGACTATCTTTATAACTCTACCAACCCTTAGGCTGATATTGCATGGTATAACTATATTTAGTGACTGTTGGAAGAGCAATGAATATCTAGAGAAAGATTTTGCCATATCGGTGCTGTCTCTCCCCGAATCCACAACTTCATCATCAACTTTTGTTAATTCTGGATCCCACATTCCTGTGTCTCCTATTCTTACCAAAACTCTTGAAGCGAATTTAGAAATATCCCCTTGTGGTATGGGAACATTGTCGCCAGCAGTCTTTATGTTATCACCAATTTCGTCTTTTAGATTGAACAAATACGCATCTGCTTTCCATGTTAACGGATTATAGAAGTATGTCAAGTTTCCATACATTCCAACTCTTAAATTTTTCTGTAGATTCGTAGTTTTGTCTGTGTAATGTGAAATTATTTGTTTTTCATTCTCACTTCCATTTCTACTGATAGTGCTTGAGTATGTGTATGTCTCTACGCCTAATGATTTTAATTCATCGCTATCTGTCGGATATTCTACCTGTGTTGCATCAACTAATCTATCAACAGATCTAAAGTGAAACCCTTTGTAATCCTCATAAAATACATATCCAGCAGTTCCCTTTGCTTCACTTCCAGCAGTTCCCTTGACTCCAGATGTGCTAGGAATAGCCTTGGGGCATAACCATGTAAGAGTATGGAAAGGTTTTCTATTATTTCCTATGAATCCATATGAAGTTACTGTGTCCTCAACCTCTACTATTCTATCAGGATCTACTTGAAGGACTTCCTCTAAGATAGTTTGTACATGTGTGCTGATAGGAACTCTTGGATATCTAACTTGACATCGAGAAGTTTCATTCTTTAAATTTTCTAAAGTAGAACACTTTAAAGTAAATATCTCCTGTCCTTCTGTCTGTGTTAGGCCTTCAATTCCAATAACATATAGAGGATTTTTATCCTCATCTCCAAAAGTTATATCACCATAAGCAGTTCCTATTACAAGATCAATTCTTTCATAACCTCTGATGGGAACTAAACTGTATAAACCAGAAGTGTTAGATATTTTTAAATTAACTGTTATGGATGGCGATAACAGATCCTCATAATAATCAAATGCTACAACTGCTGGTGTAATATCAAGTGCATCAGCAGTATTCTTAGATCCATCATCCGATCCACCCTTTTTGAAAACAATCTCTTGCTCAGGCGTGATTATGACTTTTTTAAATTGTGTTTTTAAAATTGATGACATTAACTAGCACCTAAACTTTGAATTGTTAACTGAGAGATCATACCATTTGTATCTGCTGGCAAGAACATGATATCCATATCACCAGAACCATTGGGTTTAAATGCTTGTACTGTTGGCATTTGTGGTTGTTCAACATTAGGAGGTATCATCACAATCGACTCTGATTCTCCTCCTCCCATTGGAGAATCATAATTCATATATTGTGAAGGTATTGTCATCTTATCAACTGAAGAAGTTTCAACAGATGTCACATCACTCTTCGTATTTTTATCTCTTCTTTGAATAACCTTTGCAGCAGCTTCTGCCTTAGTTATACTACCATCATTATTAAGATCTAATGGTTGATTTTGTTTATATGCCTCACTACCTTCAGCATATCCCTCGATTGCACCCTTACCAAAGAGAACAAAGTCATCTGGTTTACCCACGGCAGCAGGGAATAATACACTCATGTATAGATCAGATATATCTCCACCCTCATCACCTAAACGACCTTTCAAATTAGTTTCAAAATGTTTATCAACATATTCTAACTGTTCTGATCTAGACATTTTAGATAATTCTTCTGTGCTAGTTCCCAATCCCTCAGCAGTCTTAGGCATGAACTGTATCAAACCAGTAGCCCCCGATCCTGTTTCTGGCGTACCATCACGACCTATGTTCTTCTGTGCTGGATCAAATGTACCACCAGTTTCAAAGTCCATCATAGCGAGGATATCATTCTGTGGAATATTGTACTTCTCGGACAAATCAGCTATACCTGACATGAACTTTTCATCCCCTGCAACTTCTGGAGGTAGATCATAAGTCATTTCTGATTTAGGTTCTACCTTATCACCCATCATTGTTTCAGTTGGTGTAGCTTTAGTTAAATGAACTGGAACTGTTTTACCTTCTTCATCAACAGCACCATCTGTAAGTTGTTCTGTAATCTCCTCATCTTTCTTGTTTGCAAAAGGATTCTTTATGCCCATCCATTTAGGTCCCAAATACCCATCATCTTTCTCACTTCCAATAACATCTCTAACGACATTTGCTGCATCAGAATTATTAATAAAAGATGCAACCTCTTTTGTTTTTTCTATAACAAACTCAGTAGTATCTGTTATGAAGTTCCATATTCTTTCTACTATACTAGGTCCTCCCCCAAACAACTTACCTTGTTTAGATAAAAAGATAAACTTATCAATAGCCTCCTCAAAGGCATCAACATCCAATCCCCTTTTCTTTCTAGCAATAAATTTTGTAGGATCAGGTTTTTCCTCACCCTCACTTACTTCACCCTCTTCACCTTCTTGTGGTTTTAGTTTTTGTGGTTCTTCTTTTTTCTTTGATCCTATCTCAGATTCTTGTTTTGATGTGACCTTCTTACTATCATCTGCACTTTCGTTAACATTTTTCAATCCCTCATCTACCTTTGCTTTTTCTGCTTTTAGATCTTCTCTCATGGCACGTTCATCGCCACCATACTGTTGATTGAGAACATCCGTTGTTGATGCAGCTTTAGCCTTACTCAACGAACCTCCTAAAACCACAGGAAGAAGCAAAGCACTACCTAGTAAGGCTTTACTAAGTCCTCCACTCTTCTTACCAGAACTGAAGTTTTTTGCAAACTTTCTTGCTTTCTTTAAAGTGGATTTGCCTGGAATATCGCTGGTTATACTCGTACTGGTAGTTCCCATGAAACGAGAAAACCTTGATATGACACTCTCTGCCTTATCTACAGCACCCTGAGCTTTCTTTTTTACTGTGGCGATTGATGCTTTACTCATTACATTGCATCTATTATGTTAAACACGGAATTGATCNAGCAATATTGAATATGAATGTTAGTCATATCAATAGCTGGAAGAATAGGAACCACATTCTTTGTAGCATTTTGTGTTCTCTGTATAGGTGTTGATCCAGCTCTTCTTTTCTTATCCTGTGCTGGCATGGGAATTGGAAGTATGGTTCCGCCACCGCCAGTACCACCTCCAGAGGGTTGTATAGCTGGTTGAGAAATATCCTTAGATATTTCTAGTTTACTATCAGCCTCAGATGGTGCTGGTTTTGCCTCACTAAGAGGGGTTATCGCACCTGATTTAGATGTTGCATCAGTAATTGAATTGAAGGCATCCTCATATCCCTTATCGCCAGGCACATAAGTTATGTTTCCTATTGTAATTTCATTACCAGTTCCACCAAACTTCTTCTTATTTTTTAAAGTTTTAACTCTTTCATTAAATTCTTTTCTTCTTGGGCCTGGCTCTCCTTGAGATCCTAAGGCACCTCTGTTTCCTTTATCACCAGACTCTCCCTTATCTCCCTTAAGAAATCTCATGAGACCATCTGCACTTGACCCACGTTGATCAAAATCAAACATACCCATTGTCATTTGATCCATGAACCCAGCAGCGANTCTCTTTAATCCCTGTGGTTTTTCTTTTTCTGCAGCTGGTTCTGTTGTTGATTCTTTTCCTCCCTTGTCATCAGGTTTCTCTTCTCCCCCCTGAGTTGGAGTGATAATCATCTTACCACCCTCTTCTATCTTCAATGTGGCGTTAGGAGATCCACCCATAACCTCTTCTTGTGGTTCTACCTTAGATTCAGTTGTGTCAGTAGTAGGGTCTGTTTTTTCATCTTTTACTTCTTCTTGTTCATCCTTTGGTTCGTCATCTTTTCGCCTACGCTTCCTCTTCTCTATCATATTAAGTTCACTTTGGAACCTTTCTATAATCTCATTGAATTTGTCTCCGTCTATCTTATCTGCACCTTGTTTTTTCTTTTGAAGTCTTTTCTTTATTGCTCCAAAGGCCTTCCCTGCAAGCATACCACCAGCAACTAGAGCACCAGCACCTAAAGCTACTCTACCACCGACTGCAGCAACACCCATCGCTGCTGGTGCTGCCTTGAACGCCATTGCCAGTAATCCTACCTTTGCAATATTCTTTATCAAACCTTTGAAGAATCCACCACCACCACCTCTCGGTTTGGCCTTGGCCATCTTAGTGATAAGATCAACAATTATACCCTTAGCTTCCTTTAAAAACTCTAAATTTCTTTGTAGAGAGTTCTTCAATCCTCCTAAACCAGATGCAAAACCCTGTAATGAATTTAATCCACCATCAAATATCTTTCCTAGAAGAGCGTTAGGATCGAATTGATTTACCTTTGATGTTACAGACTTAGCAATTTTAGGGACAAGAGACTGAACTTTGTTTGTTACAAGTCTACCTACCTTCCTTACGCCACCTTGTTTTAGATCTGGTCTTATAGGTTCTAGACTCTTAACGTTTAAGAGAGAGTTCTTTCCCTTTACCTTACTCTGTTGTAGACCTTTTATTCCACCCTTGACACCTTTTACTAAACCTTCTTTTTTCCCCTTAAAAAATTTGCCAGGGTTAATCCTCTTCGTTGCCTTCCCGACATTTTTTAAGATAGATCCAAGTTTAGCCATTCTTGATTTGTGCTTCTCTAGCTTTTTGTTTTAGATTTTCTTCTTCAATGTGTAATCTAAGTAATCCAACATAGATATCCCTTTCCCAAGGCGGCATATTCTCAATTTCTGCTAGAGAATATTTATGGAACTGCATGAGAGCGAAATTGATTCGGAAGTATGTCTCAAGATTCATATGAGACATACCTAGGCGAAAAAATCCGTTAGCCCCTCTAGTATTACAGTGTTTTCTTTCTTGGTGTTAGGATTGACTACCTTTAAAGTATGTTGTAGTTTGGGCATAGTTTCAAAAAACTTTTCGATCTTTGCAAACTGTGCTGATGTCAATGATTCGACCCATTCTCTTAGTTCTTTTTTAGTACACTCAGCTGCTGCGAACATATCTTTCTCATTATATACCATGTCAATACATGATGCTATGATATCAAATGACTGGTCAACAGCGTCGTTATCATCTGTAAAATTGTTTTCAATAAACTGAGTAAGAGAAGGGTACTTCATCTTGACAGTGTATCCATCACCAATTTCAATATCTGTAGTATGTTCCTCTGATGTAATGACTTTTATATCATTGATAGGAACATTGACTGAAACCTCAGTCTTTCCATCATCTCCACATGTGACAATTAGATCTATTGATTCACCAACAGACTTTCCACGAATATTCAAAAACAAATATTCAATATCAAAGGCAGGGAGTTGTTCTACCTTGATCCCTCTCGTAATTACACAGGCTTTGATGACCTGTTTAACTGCGTTAGTGATCTCTTTTTGGTTTCCACTTTCTAAAGCAAGTATGAGTATCTTTTCTTCTTTTACCAAAAATGGTCTGTACTTTACAGTCTTTCCGTTTGAAGGTAATACCAATTCATGCTCAGAGGTTGTAATCTTGGGTAAAGGCATAATAAGTAATTATTCTTTATTATTTAGAGGGGTTTTACGGCCTCCATTTTAACATCTATCTTACCATAATAGACTCCTAAGAATCCATTTGGACACATAGCAACTGCTTCTGGATGTGACTCAAGAAGTTCTTGTGCCAACACTCCACGATATCTCTGTGATTTACCAATGTAATTCCATTCATAAACATTGATACCAGATGGTGAGTTACCCACCTTAATGATATTTTCTTTGAGTTTCATATCACTTGCCATAGGACCATTTTCTTGGCCAGCTGGAGCAGTATTTGAAACTTTAATATTCAACTTATTATTACCATCACTAAGTACTTCACCTTGCCTACCAGCCTCAGCATTTGCTGGATCACTGCGATCTGTTTGGCTATTACCAACTTCTGATTGGTTAGTTACTATGATATATCTGTCATAAGCAAATTCTACTGTTACTTGTAAAACTGTTGAGTTCTGATAAGTTAACGCTACATCCTGTATAGATGTAGGAAAAGCATTTATAAATTTATAACTTATCGCTTCTGGGTCGAACGCACCATACTTCTTATTCTTTTGGAATCGTTCTTCATCACTTAATACTCGTACGAATGGATGGTCATTACCCTTATCTTCTTGTGAGGTAGTAGTATAAGTGTTTAATTGAGATTGGGTTGCACCCACATTCCTTTCAAATTTAGTAATGGTTAAACTTTTCTTGTATTCATTTGGATATCTGAATCTATGGAAAGAATTTGAATCGGTTGCATGTGGGTATCCAGATGGATATCCATTAGTAAGTCTTACATCGTTAGCACCTGATCCAGTAAAACCAGCTTTGTAGTATAGTGGGTTCATGAAATTAATCCACTCTTGGAATAATCTCAAAGAAGTATAATCCGATGGAATATAGTAAGTTATAGCAATATCATTATATGCCCTCTGTGTAGCAAATCTTTCAGTTATACCTTGTCTACTTCCTTTTTCCTCTAAAACAGACATCGATGTTCCAGGCAATATTGCTTCTGTTGCTAACAAAGAATATCTACGCATAGCGTATGGAGTACCAAATACTCCACATGATGTCAACCAATTTTCTAAACTCTCTTCATTACCTTCTGAATTACTAGTTCCCATTGCTAAATCTAAATTAACAATATAAAAGCTAGAAAGAGATGGCGCCCCTAGTGCAGTTTGGAAATCTTCTTGAAATGCAAGATCAAATTGACCTTTCTCAATACCATCAGGCGTTGTGCCTGCATTAAATGGTCTTATCTTCTGAAAATAATTCTTATTCGTCTGTCTATCTATTGCCATCTAAATAAAGTTATGACTTACCATACTATGTATATGGCTTATAAGGGTAAATTTAAACCAAAACATATAAAAAAGTATAAAGGCGATCCCACCCAGATCATTTATCGTTCTCTTTGGGAGAAAAAGTTCATGGAATATTGCGATTTAACAGAGAATATAAGTCAATGGCAATCAGAGGAATTTTTCATACCATATAAAAATCCTTTAGATAGAAAAGTACACAGATATTTTCCCGATTTCTTTATCAAATATCAAGATGCAAACGGTAAGAAAAGGTCTGTAGTGATTGAAGTCAAACCAAAGAAACAATGTAAAGCCCCACCTAAGAATCCAAAGAGAAGAACTAAGGCATGGGCTCATGATGTACAGACATGGGTTATTAATCAAGCGAAGTGGGAAGCAGCAGAACAATACTGTGCTGATAGAAAGTATGAATTTAAGATCATGACCGAAGACGATTTAGGTATTTCACATGATCGCAGAAGATATTAGACAACAGGCCAGTAACAGAAACAGAAGTGGTGCATGGTATGTTAATGCACTATCTAATGCCCTATCAGAGGTGCAGAATCCAGATGTTAGTACACAAGATACTGGAGGAATATCTATTGGTGATTTATTTTTCTTCTCATATAGTCCATCTTTCCCAGAAAGATACGAGTTTTGGGATACTCAACCACTCGCAGTAGCACTTACTTTCTATCGAGATGGGTTTCTTGGATGCAATTTACACTATGTAAATCCAGATTATCGTGGTTCCGTTGCAATGAGCTTACTAAATAGCGGCGGCGGAGCATCCGTGCCTAAAAATACCATACACAAATATCTGTATTCTGGTATAGGAAACTTACAAAAAGTTCCTAGAACTGAAGATTGGGGAGAGATCTCTGAACTACCAACAGAACAGTTTATAAATCAAAATGGTATGAAGTATCCCAAGTATAGAGCTTTTAACTGGAAGAAATGACAGATTCTAGATTTCCAAATGACGTTTCCGAATACGGAGTAGAAATACAGACAGATACTGTGATTAAGCAAACAGTAAAGGGGAGGGTGCAAGAATATAGAACTTTCTACAAAGACGGAAATACTACAATCCTTCCTGTTGACTCAACAGGAAAAGTATTACCAGAAGCAGAACCAATATACACAAACGGAGTCTGGGATCAAAGTAAAATAACGGAACCAAATGTCAATAGTAGGGGTAGAAAAACAAATGTAACCATAGATGGATTGCAATCAGAGACAGGAGTGTTCCCACCATCTACAGCTGAAAGCACAATATATACGGGCGTTGTAAACCAACAACTCAAAGATTCAACAAAAAATCATGCCAATGCAGTTGGTGATCCTGTACCATCATATACAACAATATCAGAATATTCAACTGAAATCACAAGAGAAATAAATCGACTTGAAGCAGAGTTGGCTCAATCAACAAATAATAAAGACAGAAACGCACTAACTAAGAAGATTAGGAGTCTACAAGAAAAATTAGATTCTGAAAACGATTTGTCATTACCAGACGGAGCTACTGGTGTTCTTGCGAGGGGACAAGAAAATTACGATAGTGAAGAAGATATAATGTTTTATCAAACTGTGAAGTATCCAATGGATATGTCTGATCAACAGGATCGTTTTTCTATAACATGTTACTCATATCAGGCTCCATACGCTACTGCAACTGAGAAAAGTAATATAGGATCGGCATACGGAGTTCAAAGATCATCACCATACAGAAAGAAGTTAGGTGCTGGACTCTTGTTACCCATGCCTAATAATATGGTAGATGGTAATGCAAGAAAATGGGAAGAAGACAATATAAACAACCAAGCATTAGATGCTGTAAGAGCGTCGATGAGTAACGGTATGTCGCAAATCATAGCGGGTAAACTTGGTCTCGGTGGATTCCAAGCTTTCCTTAAGAATACTATGGGAACTCTTAGAAGTGCAACTCAGCAGTCTGGTAGGCAAGAATTATTTGCAAACGAGATTAGTCAATTAGTTGGCGATATGGGATATGATGTAAGTGCAGACACTATATTAAGTAGAACTGCTGGTGTAATTGCCAATGCAAATACAGAACTACTATTCGCTGGTGTTTCTTTACGATCATTTGAATTTAACTGGTTGATGAGTCCAAGAGACATAAGAGAGGCAGCACAGGTGAGAATGATAATTCGTGCCTTGAAACAATGGTCTGCTCCTAGAAAGTTAAAGAAACTAGTGTCTGGAAAAGATGGCGCAGATGCAAGAGGAACTGGACAGGCTGGTGGTCCTAGTTACTTCTTAGGAACTCCAAACATATTCAGACTAAGATATCTTACCAATGGCAACAAAGATATTCTTGGTGTCAATAAATTCAAACCATGTGCTTTAACTGATATAAACCTTAACTACACTCCAGAGGGAATGTGGATGGCATACCAAGATGGTCAACCTGTCGCTGTTCAGATGTCACTTAAATTTAATGAATTAGAACCTATATACAACACAGATTATAGTGATAAGATAATGCCAGGTAGAGCATTTGATAAGAGTAATCCTGATTCAACAGGAGATTTAATGCCTATAAGTCTTATAAGACAAGACACACCTTACACAGCTGACGTAGGATACTAAAATGCAAGGATATTTTTCTTATCTACCAAATATAAATTACGTTTCTAGATCTACCGATAGGAGTTCTAATGATGAATTTATACAAGTTAAAAACATTTTTAGAAGAGCTAAGATCCGTGATGACATGTTGAATATTGTCACAGGTTTTGATGACTATACAATCGTGGGTGATGGAAGGCCAGAACAAGTGGCACAAAAGTTATATGGAGATCCTAGATTTGATTGGGTTGTATTGATAGCAAATAATATTACAAAAGTGAGAGATCAATGGCCTCTCACTGAAAATGATTTTAGAAATTATCTTCTTGACAAATATGGTAGTGATGAAAAATTAGCAGAGATACATCACTATGAAACTAAAATATTAACAGATGATAATGGTAGATTGGTTGTTCCAAGAGGATTAAGAGTTGATTCTAATTTCAACATGAGATATTTGGAAAGAAACCCTGTGAGAGAGACAACAGTTTCATATAGTGGTATATCTCTAAATGATACATCAACTGTTGACAATGCTGGAACTGCAAAAGATGCCAATGGCAATACTATTATTCACAGCAATATATTCCCAGTATCAAACTATATGTATGAATTAGATATAAACGATGCCAAAAGAAGAATAAGAGTCATAAGACCAACGTTTCTAGATCGTGTGGTATCAGATATGCAAGATGTAATGAAATACAAGAAATCATCACAATATGTCAATAAGCGACTTAAAAATGCAGACAACCCCAGACTAAGAGGAGGTTAGTCCTCTGGGAAGGGTAAGAAAACTAATGGTTCTTCTTTTGTTGTTACTTCTGTAATATCACCTATCTTTTGGGGTATTGCACCTAAAACCACAAATGGATCTTTAGTTAAATTAGTTACTCTTTTAGCAGCGTAGTCCATGATTAATTCATCAATTTCCTTTACAATTTTTAGAGTAGTTTCTCTATGAGTATCAATCTGTTCATGTTTAGAAGCATTACTATCAAATAAAGCAACACCATAGGTGGATTTATTGTTGATAAAATTTTCCATAATATGAACAAAAAGTCTTAAGACTCTAGTTTTGTCTCCTTCTGTGCCAACAGTATTAAGAACATCAGCACCGATTCCTTGATTTGCCACCCCCTGTTCCGCCTCTTCTCTAGTATAGGAATCAATTACCCCTCGTCTTTCAAAGTCCTTGGCAACTTTGTTAGCGATTGCTGCCGATCTTTGAGGAGATAAGTTAAGATCTAAAGAATCAATCCACTCTTTAACTTTGGTCTTACTGCGGTCTTTACGATTTTCAAATCTTTTACGGCCAAGTTCTTCAATTTCATCAGGAGTGATTACTTTTGTACCATCACCTTTATTTGCAGCAGCACGAAAATCATCTAAAAAATCTTCATGAGTAAGTTGGAATTCTGTAGCAGTTTTTTTATTGATTTTATATACTGCAAAGATCCACTCTTTAACTTTAAGTTTTAGTAACTGTTTTTGGCGATTAAATCCATTTAACAGATTATCTTTTCCATTTTCATCCACATAAAGAGATGGTGTAAGTTCTGAAATATCAAGGCCTCTTTTAAGAGACTCTTTTAATGTTTCATTTTCTCCTGTTCCAGATATTCTAACAGTATTATCTGTATATCCATTCTTATCTTTTGTGTTTATCTGGGTAATGTTTCTCCAGACATAACCATCGAATTCCCATCCAGGCACTTCTAATGGTGAAGGCAATGCTGCCTCAATTTTATCACGCAGTTCTTTTGGAACCCCACTGCGAGGTATTCTAACAAATGTCATAAGCTAACAGCTTTTTTTAACATATACATCATGGCATAAAAAAAGGGGGTCTGTCAACCCCCTAAATCTTAAGTAATTATTAAAGTTATTTTATACCC
>FUFK010041667.1_pt1 | contig 16125 bp, 18 predicted proteins | sample 1021851 | NCBI WGS metagenome assembly FUFK01 (sample SAMEA51879418, study PRJEB19060) | metagenome | reverse complement strand
TTTTGCTGCATCATCTTCAAACATATTTGCTGGAAGACCTGCAGACTTTTTCTCTGCTACTTGGTTCATGTTTATTTACTCCTCGTTACTTTGGTCCTGTTTCCTGCGAACACGTTAAATAAATCAGAGGGCATCTCTTGTCCAGATTCAAGACGCTCTCTGACTAATGCTTTAAGTGTCATAGGTTCTACCTTTAATTTCTGGACAGGTTCGAATCCTTGACCCTTAGCAAGGACAGCATATTGCTGTGCCTTGTTGTCTTCGTTACGACCAAAGGAAACTGTAATCTCATTTTTAATAAGATCACCTAGGCCGTTTTCTCGAAGCCATGTATAGGCTGCTTCTTTATTAGCTGCTGTAATAGAAGCCCCATAAACTGGTTTAACTTCAACTGAAGAACCATCTGCTAGTTTCAATGTAGAGATATTCATCTCTTGCATCATAGTGGGTATGACCTCACCAGAAACTAACTCAATATGTCTTTTCAGTTCTTTTAATTCTTTTTCTTTATCTACCAAATCATCTTCTAATTTTTTTAATTTAATAACTTGATCAGACAAAGATTTTGCATCGTTTACTGAATTAAGATCTTCTCTTTGATCTTCTTCAAAGTTTATAGATCCACTTCCAGTAAATACTTTTATTTTTTCGTTACTCATTTATCTCTCCTTTCTCATATAGATTAATTTTAATAGGATAGTATCTTCTTTCTTGTCTATCCCATTTGAGTAAATTATATTTTCCATTTGTAATATCAGATACAATAGAACATGCAACACCTATAATAGCAGGATCACCTGTTAATAATAAATAGTCATCAGGTTTAAAATCTTTTAAAAGTTTTCTTAATTTAAAAACTAATGGACCTGGTGAAAAAATTATTTGTGAAAGTTCTGGTAACAAAGACCTTACTTCACCATATTTAGTTGCACCTATAATATTTATCTTAGGTGTTCCAGCTTGTGTGCCGGGCACGTCTTGCACTAAATAAACTATTCTTTCTGACATTGACAAACAATATAAAGATGTTATATATTTTGTCAATAGAAAGAAGAAAAAATATTATGAATTATAAATTTAAAACAAAGCCATATGCTCATCAGCTAAAAGCTTTAGAAATGTCATGGGATAGACCATACTTTGCATATTTTATGGAGATGGGTACTGGTAAATCTAAAGTATTAATAGATAATATATCTATGCTTTATGATAATGGTAAGATCAATGGTGTCTTAATTGTGGCACCAAAAGGTGTAGTAAAAAACTGGTATGAAGGTGAACTACCTACACATATGGTAGATCACATAGATTATACCAGTGTTTTATGGCAATCTTTAATTAATGCAAAACAGCAAAAAAAATTAGACACATTATTTGCACCAGGAGAAGATCTACACGTATTGGTTATGAATGTAGAGGCGTTGTCTACAAAAAAAGGTGTGGAGTTTGCAGAAAAATTTTTAAACTCACATAGAACTCTTATGGCTATTGATGAGTCTACAACTATCAAAAACCCAAATGCAAAACGTACAAAGAATATTGTAAGCCTTGGTAAGCTTGCAACATATAAAAGAATCCTTACAGGATCACCTGTAACTAAATCACCGCTAGATTTATATAAACAATGTGAGTTTTTAGAAGATGAACTATTAGGTTTTAATTCTTACTATGCATTTAGAACTAGATATGCAGTTATGCGAACAGCAAACTTTAGTGGTCGTTCTGTGCAGATAGTGGTAGGTTATAGAAACTTAGATGAGCTATCAGAGAAACTAAAAGCTTTCTCTTATCGTGTATTAAAAGATGAATGTTTAGATCTACCAAAGAAAACATTTATGAAAAGAGAAGTTATGTTAACACCAGAACAAACCAAAGCTTATTTGCAAATGCAAAAATTAGCTCATGCTCAATTAAATGGTAAGATGATGTCAACAGCTACGGTGTTAACTCAACTTATGAGATTACAACAAATAACTTGTGGTCATTTTACAGCTGATGATGGCACGATTCATGAGATGCCAAACAATAGAATTGATGAATTATTAGATTTATTATATGAGGTAGAGGGCAAGGTTGTTATCTGGGCTCAGTTTCAAAGAGATGTACATAATATTATTAATGCATTGTCTAAAGAATATGGTGAGGGTACATTTGTAGATTATTATGGTCTTACACCACAAGAAGAAAGACAAGAGAACATTAAAAAATTCCAGGACCCCGATTCTGGAGTCCGGTTTTTTGTAGGAACTACACAGACTGGTGGTTATGGTATTACACTTACGGCTGCCAGCACTATGGTTTATTATTCAAATGGCTATGATTTAGAAAAAAGACAGCAATCAGAGGCTAGAATAGATCGTATAGGTCAAGAAAAACCTATGACATATATAGATATTATATGTGAAAATACCGTAGATACACGTATTGTAAAAGCATTACGTAAGAAAGTAGATATAGCCACACAGATAATGGGAGAGGAGTTAAAATCATGGATTTAAGACCAGGTGTTATAATTAGAATGGGACTATGGATTAGTTTAGTAGCCTGTATACTTTGGTATTTCTAATATGAAAATAGAGTACGAAATAGAACCAAAATTTAAAATAGAGTTTTTTAAAATTAAGTGTATTAAATTTAAACACAAAAAATTAGCCATAGAAAAAGTGTTAAATAAATACCCTGAAATACCATTTCCTAATTTTAATAGTAACAGAAACAAAGCAGATATAACAAAAGAATTAAGACAAATATTTAAAGAGGAGTTTAATTTAATATCAACTAAATTTAATAGTAAAATATTATTACAAAGGGCATGGTCTGTTACGTATGATAAAGGCCAGTATCATGTGCCACATAATCATAGTTCACAAGGTTACGCTGGTATTATTTATTTACAACAACGAAAAGATTCACCAAAAACTACATACATACAACCTTGGAATAATGATAGAGATGAAAGTGTCTTGTACGCTCCAGAAGTTGAGCAAGGTGATATTATGATAGTGCCACAATTTTTAACACACTATACTGAACCAAATAAAACGTATTTTAAAAAAAGAATATTATCTTTTGATTTTACACTACTTCCCTAGCTGAGCCTAAAATAGGTTTGTATTTTGTTTTACCCTCTGATCTGTAGGCCCAAAGGTATGAAGCTCTTGGCTTATCTGAAACCCACGAGCAATGTATCCATCCCGAATTAGGTTCACCGGGTGTGTAAAATTCAAGGATAAGCTGATCTGGTTCAAGGTTATTTTTAATCCAATCAAATAATTCAGCGTTGTCTGTGCCTATCACTTCGAAGTCGGCGGCTTCTGCACGAGCNTGCTGTGAGTTAACGCTGCTGCCGATTGCAACACATAATTCTGCGCTACGAAAACCGCTCGTCACCTTAACTCTGCCAAAATGGTCACGTACCGGTTGAAGAATATTTTCACACAATGCTTTTAATTTTTCTATTTGTTCTGCGTTAGGATTATTGTTGATGCCCCTACGAATTGCAGTGTCCGATTTAGTAAGTTCTGAGAGAGTAAAATTCCGTGAAAGATTCATTATAATTTACCTTTAAGTTCGTTTAAATATTTTTCGTTTTCTTCTTGTTCGATTTGTTCTGGAGTTTTTTGAATTTTATTTATTACATAATATACAGCTAAAGCACCTATGAGTATGCAAGTCATACCATATAAAAACATTAAAAAACCAAATTCTGCTGTCATTATTTCATATAATTCATGACTAAAGCTAGAATGAGAGATCCCATTCCTCCTACAATCATATACTCAATTCTTTTAATACGTTCTTTCATCTCTTTTATTTGATCAAACGTTTGTTTTTGCATAATTCTGCAAAGTTTTTCATGAGCTTCTATTTTTTGTAATGCCGATTTTTTAGCCATAATTATCCTNNTGGAAACAATAATTGCAGTTTTTGTGCAGTTGTCAAGTTAGAAAATGAACCCGCTGCATTAGGGTTATTAACTATATTTGCATCAATACTTGGTAGATTTAATGTTTGTGGTGTTACTGGTGTATCTTGTGCGATAGGCAATAATGGGTTTTCTATAAATGGAAACTCTGGCTCTAGTAAAGAAGTATTAGCTAGTTGTTGTCTTATATTTGCAAGCGCATCAAGAGCCCCTAGTAATGGATTAGGTTCACCAATTTTTGCGGCATTTTCTGCAAATGCCTCTGATATTTCTGGTGATATATTAATTGGTCTAAATATATTTTGATCTATAGAACCAACTTCTATGTTTGATAATCTATCTGTGGAAGTTCGTAATCCTGATTGAGTAATTCCTAGAGTTCTTGCTGCATCTAGATCTAATTTAAAATTTTTTCTAACACCAAACAAAGCTCTGTTTGCATTTAAATATGCATCTACAATTTCACTTGGATCAATTGGTCCACCACGTAAAGCTTCTCTTGTAAATAATTGTCTAGACTCCCTTACACCTCTTTGATAATTTGCAACTTTAAATTTTAAAGTTCTATCAGGATTTACATTTACTGTTCTAAAACCAAATAAACCTGCAAACTCATCACCAAATTCATACGCTTGTCCAAACTTATCAAACTTACCTTTTTGTATTATGTCAACAGACTCAATGGATTGATCTAATCTTTTTAATTGATTAAGTGAAAAAGGCATTTGTGCCTCTACTAAGTGAGCCATAATTTTGTATGCTTTATCTCCAGGTGTATCCTGTGGATTAAACACTTGAAAATTATCTCTTGTTCTACCGCCTCTAGCTATAATATCTGCTACTGCTTCTGTCCAAATAGATTCTGATATAAATGGTTGTGCAAACTCAGACATAGATCCAAACATACCAGCGATAAAATCATCCATCATACCATCTTCATCTGTTCTACCATCAGCTACTTGATTTAAAATAGTTTGAATTGGTCTAACTAATGTGTCGTATGCATTAGCGTGGCTAAAATCTATGTATTTAAAATTACCATTTTCATCTTTTATTGGCAGTAGTGTTGAGTTTTTTGACCAGTCAGCTACATATCTTCTAAGAGCTTCTCGCTCTTCATCTGTTACATCATAGATAGCTGCAAAAGCCTCTGCTGTTGCAGCCGGTACAGCTATTGTAGTTGCACCCATACCAAACAATCTAGTGTACCCTATTGTTTGAAATGGTTTTATTACTGTGCCGTCAGCTAAAGTTATTGTTTCGTTTATCTCTCTTAATCCTCTTCTTACGATATTAGTTCCTGTTCTAGCTATTTCTGCAGGAAATGATACGAAGTTACCAATAGGTAATTTTCTTAAACCTTTTACAAAATCAGATACATAATCATAGTTAGGTATATTATTTTTTACAATATCTGCAGCTTCTTTTTCTAAAAAGTCATTATCAAATACTGTATCTATACCATTTCTTTTAAACGTTTGTCCTTTTGTTAATCCCGCATTTGTTAAACTTTTCTCTAATCTTTTTTGTTCCATGGCCCATGATGCTATTTTCCAGAAGTCATCTTCAGCTGTATATAAATCTTGTGATACAGATTTTAATTTTGATAAAGGTTTTAACAACATTCTAAATCCTTTATCTGCTGTCATGGTCTCACCAAAATTTACGTCTTCTAATAATCTTGTTAGATCTCCTAATCTTACGTTACTATTTACAACACCTAGTTTTAAAAGTTTTTCATATAATTCATTTTGTTGCCTTGTACCTTTGAGTGGTGTTTGTAATGCTTGATATGCTTGTTTAATAGCTTCACCATCAGGTATAATACCATTTGCTGTTGCAAAGAAACTAGCACTAACAAAATTTCTCATATGTGTAACTGGTGATAGAATTGTTTTAGCTACCTGTGATAAACCTTTTGGATATAAAACTAAACTTTGATACAGCTGACCCAACATCCCCGGGTCCTGTTGCTTTAATCCTGTGTCTTTCAAAGCTTTTGCAACACCAGGTCTTGCAAAGAATTGTGCTTCTCCAAAAGGATTTGTTGCACCCATGGCAATATTATTTTTATCTAATACTTCTTTTTTAACACCTTTACCTGCATCAATAGTTAATCGTTTAGCAGGATCAATAACCTCTACTAACTCATAATCTGTACCAAATAATTCTCTAGCTTCATCTTCACTTCTGGCTAAAAAAGGTTTTGTTGGACTTTGTCCTGATCTGTATAATGCTGCAACTTCATCATTCTTTTTTAACAAGTCTCTGTAAAACATATTACGTCTTGTAAGCATAGATAGTTTTGCAGTAGCACCTATGATTGTTTGCATAGGATTTCTTTGTTTACCAAATAAATCCTCAAATACACCTCGTAATTCTTTGCTGGCCTTAGACTCAGGCTGACCTTTAATAGCTAGTTCACCAATAGATACAAGAGGCTGTGCTGTTCTTCTTTGTAGCGTTTCATCTAATACTGTTCTATTAACAAAAAAGTCTGGTACTTTAAATATAACATCAGACGGTTTATCTAATCTAAAACCTTTAGGGAGGTTGGGATCTTTCAATGCATTGGCTACTATCTGTTCTGCTTCTAGATCTGTAAGATCCTTACCAGCTTCTTTAGCACTATCTTTAAATACAGTCTTAGCTCTTTCAATTGCTTCTCTTGTAGGTGTGTATGCAAAGAAAGGTAATATACTTTTGTTTTGAAATATATCGTATGTTGCACCAATATAGTTTTTAAATTTATTACCAAATAATTTTTTAAACTCTTGTATTTCATTCTTACCTAGTGTTCGTCCTAAATTAGAAAATAATTTAGCCCACTTATCTCTAATCTCTATAAGGCTACCAAAAATAGTGCCTGTAGTTTCTTCATCTACGTTTAATGCTTTTAATTTTTTAAGTAATGCTTCTTTTTTTGTTTGATCTAATGCACCAAACTTTGCATAACCAAGATCATCTATTTGCGCATCTCCAGATAATAATAAATCATTAATATCTTTTAATAATTCATCTCTTTTCTTTTGATTAGTTCTGTTAGCTATATTTCTAAACGGCGGAAATATTTTATCAATAGCTATATCTAGTTCTCTAGATACGTTTTTTGCTTTCACAGCGTCAGAAGATCTTTCACCTATATTAATTCTTTCAATATCAAAAAACTCTTGAGTCTTACCACTTCTAGCTCTAAATCCTGATGCAATCTTATCTATAAATCTATCTATTTTATCGTTTGAATCTGTAATGTTTTTGTTTCTGTTAGTTAATTTTTTAATAACCTTACCTGTACCTCCGATAACACCTGTAAACAAAGCACCTTCTGTACCAAACTTAACTCTGTTTAATAGATCTGTTAGAGGGTCATCTGTCTCTCTGTCTATTTCTGTAGGTCCACCAATCAAATCACCAAATGTACCGATCTGTTCTACGTCACCAACAAATGTTGCTTCACCAACACCACCCCCTAATGCACCACCAATAAATCTATTTGTTTTACCTCTAGTATTTAATCGTAAAACATCATCTGCTAATTTTTTTACATCTTTTGTAGCTTTAAAATACTTTCCTGTATTTGCAGCTTTCATAGCGTCAACTGCAATTTTAGATCCTATTCTAAAACCTGCAGTAGCAGGTATACCTATGTTAATTAATGCTTCTGTTATTTGACCAGCTACAGTTGCTTCTGCTTTTTCATCTAATGTTGTAAGATCATCAAAGAATGCTTCGACTCTAGCTGCTCTATTTTGATCAACACCTAGATCTAATAGTGTTGCACCTAATGAAAAGAAACCTTTTGGTATTGCAAGAAGACCAGAACCTACACCAGCTAATACAGATTCAATTGTACCTACCTTATTATTGTCTTCAGCTGCAGCTAAATTTAATTCTCGTAACGTAGCCATGAGTTACTCCTAACCTATTATGCTATCTAGATCTAACGGACTTGCTACCTTTTTACCATCTATTGTCTGAATTTGAATAGCCTTTTTATTTATAATATATAAACCATCATTAATACCTTTAAGGTTTTCTTGTACGTAATCTATTTCATCTTTACCTTCATTATTTTTTTCCCATTTTTGATATTTATCATCTTTTACAACGGCAGTTACATTTGTGCCTTTAGATTCAATTAATCTTTCAACAAGATCACTTGTTAATTCTCCAGTTTTTACACCGGCTAAATTATCGGCAACAGAAGTTAAACCAGAAAGTTTTCTAGCTAACGGATCGTTTGGATTATTTTTAAGATAAGCTACTTGTTCTGCAAACGCTGACGGTTTAGTTAGATTAATATCTTTTTGAATCTCACCTTTAAGAACTGCAGAGTCAATTGCTTTTTTAAGATCAGCAGATTTATCTAAGTTTTTACCTATAGCTTGTATAAGTCTATTCTGTAGTGTTCCAGATTTAACAGAACCTTTAAGGTCTCCACCTTCTTCTTGTATAATTTTACTTGCATCAATTAATGAATCATAAACTGCATCTTTGTTCATATTATCTAGACCCATCATTTTATAATATTTATTTTTTGTTTCTTGAATTCTCTCCTCGTTTAATTTAGCTTTTTCTGCTGCAGATACTTTAGATTCTTTACCTGTACCTGCTTCAACTTCACCCCCTGGAACAACTTTTGTTGTTTTACCACCACGTATTATTTCATCTTCACCTGTTGTTTTTATATCGTCTTGTTTAGGACCAAACGGATCAAACCTTGTGCCTGGTACCAAGAAGTTTGCAATACCTTTTAAAGTTTCTCCTACAATTGGTCCCCCTATTGTAGCTGTGCTAGTTAGTAGACTAGGTGTTGATAAAGCTAATCCAGGATTTTCTCTTATGGCTGCACCTATTTTTTTTGGATCTTTTATAATTTGTCCAAAACCAAGATTTTTTCCGGGTGTAATATTTATAGGAGAATAATCTGCACCTTTTGTATCAATGGTAGGTGTTTTAGATCTAGTTATTATTGGCTTAGTTTTTCTAAATTGACCTGTAGGAAATAAATTTCTAAATCTTTGTGATTTAGTAATACCTGAATCAAAAGGACTAATATATCTACCACCCCTAAAACCTTGGCCAATATTTTTTAAAAATTGAGGAGACGCTCTTAGTCCAGCCATAATAGCTGAACCAGCACCAGATACGAGTGACCCAATACTATAACCAGGTCTATCTTGCATTCCAGTCATGATCCCTTCTTTGATAGGACCACCGTATCTAAACATTGGTCTATTTAAAGGTTTCATTTTTTCCTCTTCATTGCTTTGCCAAACCCACGTTTAGCAATACCACATCCTCTAACTCTACCACCATCTTTTAATCCCATTGCTTTCATACCTATATCAAGAATGCTGTGCCCTAACGCGCCACTTTCAAGTACTTTTCTACCTAAAGATTTACTAGGATCTAAAGGGTTTATGAATTTTAAAAATTTATTTGCTTTTTTAGCCATATAATTTACCAAATAATCCTGCAATACCAGTAGCTGTACTTAATGCAGTTCCAAACGGACTAGATCCTTGAGGTAATGGAGTTGCCATAGTTCCTAAACCAGATACTTGTCCTAACCCTGTTCCATATTGTTGTAATCTTTGGAACGGTTCATACGCTCCTGTTCTTGCAGCGTCAGCGTCTGCTTGTAATTGTTGTTGTGTTAATCCTTGTCTAAATGCACCAAGACTACCTAATGAAGCTACATCACCTGCAAGTCCTGCTCTTTGAAAATTAGATAATGCAAATTGATTTTGTAAATCTTGTGCTCTTCTTGCTGTTGCATCTTGAAAACCTTGTTGTAATAATTGATTAGCAAGACCAGCTCTTCCTGCAGATGTTTCAGCCATAAACTGTCCTTCTAATGCACCTTGTCGACCACCACCAAATGCACCTGATGTAAATGCTTGGTTAGCAATATTTTGTAAACCACCTTGTCTTGACATATCATATTGTCTTAATGTTTCGTCAATAACACCTTGTTGGTAAGGTGACATAAACTCACCAATAGAACCAACCCCGGCCCCTGCTCCCGGACCCGTTAGTCTTTGTGCTTGTTCTAAGAATGGTTTGTAAGATTCAATACCTGCTGTTGCACGACTTATTGCATCTGTTTGTAATGGGTCTTCACCTGCAACAAAACTTCTACCCGTAAACTTAGTTACATCTATGGGTGCGGATGTTGCAGCCGTTAACTGCGTTGCAAAATCTTGTGCGGTATCTTTTAAATAATCTGGTAATGCCATTATACTATTCTACTCTCCAACATTTGTGCTTGATCGAACATTTCTTGTGCAGGATTTTCTTTGCCCTGGGACTCTTCTGATATATTACCACCAGCTTCTAAATTGTCCATCATATTTTGCATNACTTCNGCACCTTTATCAATATCTCCCCCGCCTGCATTTCTTACAGCATCTGCTGTAAATACAAATTCATTCTTGCTAAGTCTAGCCGGTACATCGTCTGCTCTTTCCTCAGCTCCTATTGGTACAAAACCACCTTCTCTGTAGTCTTTCTCCATACCACCTAGATCCATTAAACCACCTTCAGCTGCTGCAGCTCTATTCATATCAGGTTTTGTGGTCATTTTTTCAAACTCTTCTCGTGCAGCTTTTTCTGCATCCAATGGAGACATACCCATATCTAAATATTTTTCAAAAAGACTTTCTAATATTTTATCGTTTTCAATATTAGATGCCATCATAACATCACCACCATTATCATATCCTCCTCTTGGTATGTCAGCTAACCCACCACCTGCAGCATAAAACCTACTTTGTACAGCTGATTTAGGAGGCATAAAATATAATGCAGAGTTTGTTGGATCCGTATAGTATTGTCTAGCTCGATCTCTAATAGCTTCAACACTTGCTATTGGATCACCAAATGGTACACCAGGATCCTCTTCCTCTTCATCACCACCCATTAAAAATGGTGCAGCGACTGCTGCAGCACCTAGACCTGAAAGTGCAGCACGTCCTAAATCAAATTTACCTGTGTCAGGATTTCTAACTAATCCAGCTAATAAATTACCTTCATCAAATAATCCTCTAGCAGCACTAAAGATACCGCCATCACCCATAAATCTACCACTTAAAAAACCTGTGGCATCTCTACCTAATAATTTTGCAATGCCTGGACCACCAAATTTAAGTGCAGCTGCACCTAATGCAATTTTACCTAATGGTGATTTAACAACTTTCTTTACGGCTTTTTTAGCTTTTCTTACAATCTTACCTAGAAAATAACCTTGTCTTGGCTCTTCTAACGTCATGAGACCACCCATATTACGAAGCTGTCTTTCCATATTCATTCTTGAAATTGCCATAATCTTACCTTTTTATTGTCTTTTTCTCCTATAATCAATCATAAATATCCACGAGGTCTGTTAGCCCTCCACCCATGTATCCAACTCTACCACCTTCAGCTAAATCATAACTTGCAGAATCTGTTGCAAAATCTCCACCAAAATTAGCTGTTGTTGCTCCTTCATCACCTCTACCAGAATAAGATCCACCAGGTCCTGTATTTAAAGATTCATCTCTTCCACCACCAGATCCATAGTCTGTATATCCTTTAGCAGCAATTTCTCGTTGTGCTGCTCTTAAAGCATTATCTAAAGCAATTTGTCTATCTCTATTTCTTCGTTGAGTTTCTTTTGCATAGAATACTTGTTTTTGTCTTAGCATATTAGTTCTTTTATTTATGTCTGCTAATTGTTTAGCTGTTAAGTTTGATTCATCATCAAGTTCAAACATTCCTGTTGCAGGATTATATATTGCTCCAGCAAATTTAGATCCTACTTTTCCTTCTGGACTTAATGCAGTGGTAAGTTTGTCTGCTTCTGTGCCTACAAATTCTGCATAATTACCTAACGCAGATCTAGTGTTAATCCCAAAAGGATCTTTAGATAACCCAGATGTATTTTCACCAAACACTGTTGGGCCTGTATAACCCATTCTGCTTTTAATAAATTCTTGATCAGCTGCAGGTAATGATCCAAATCTATCCATTTTATTCATTAAAAAACTTATAGGACCAAATGACATCATTTTATCTCCAGCACTAGTTATACTATCTCTAAAATTACCAAGTCCTTGTTGTATTCTACCAGCTGTGGTTAGTTCTAAAGGTACATCTGTGCCAGTTCCAATGTACTCACCTAAATCTGCACCAGTTAATTCTTGTTCTCTAAAACTTGGAAAACCTAAAAAAGTTTTGTCAAGTTTACTTTGGCGTAAATCATCTACAAGTGGTGTAGGCATGTTACCAAAATATCTATCTCTTGTGTCAACGTTAAAATTTTGTATTAAATCATCTATACCACCACCGCTAGTAAATGATCCACCACCTCCAACACCTTGCGGTCTATATATAGCAGGTATTCCTGCTGTTGCAGGATCATCTACAGCTGTAGAAGCATTAGCAGAAATCTGAAATGGACTAGCTAAGAACCTATTAAAAGGTACAAAATTAAATCCTGCATCTTTTACTCTTTGATCTACTGCATCAAGTATAGACATTATTTTTTATCCTTATCATCCTCTGATGCTGCACCTAATGGTGGCATCGCTGCTACTTTTATTTTAACAGATCTTGTTACATGTTCGAATTTTGTATCAGTATCTGGGTTTGCAATATCATCTTCTGCTTCCTTATCAGAATTATATTCATAACCTGTTTCTTTATTTCTTAAAACTACTTCTGTTTCGCATTTTACCACTGGCACCTTTTTGCCATTTATGTATGTGTATGCTACTTCACCTTCTTCTATAAACATATTAATCCCTATTTATTTCTAGCAGAGAAACTACTACATGTAATCTACCTGCGGTTGTTGCTTGTGCTTTTAATATCTCACTCTCTTCTAATACAATTGGCTGTGTAATCAACTCTGTAGTTGCATTTGCTGCAATTGCTTTTGATTTAAACAGAGAAAATATTGCTGCACTAGCATTTGTTAAAGTTACATTAATACTATCTCCACTACCTGAGTCATCAGATACTAAAATATTTTTTATAATTGCTCTAGAATTACTAGGTGATGTATACAACGTTGTATTATCTGTAGTTGTAAGATCTGCTTTTGCGTTTCTATAAATATTAGCCATTTAAAAACCAAGAGAATCTCTCTTGTTCCTGTTCTTGTTCATCTGCAAACGTTGAGTTTAATTGTTCTACAATCAACGCAAGCGCTCTGTTAATTTGTTTTTGGTTAGATATATCATATTCTTCTTTTGGTTCTGGTAATCTAATTACTATTTTAGCCATTATCTTCTACCATCCGGTTGTACATCTAGTCTAAACGTGCCAAATCTCCATGACTCAGACACATCATCATTCTCTATTTTTATATTTACAAATCTTCCACGCGCCCTTGTATCTTTTTTATCAGTGCTTGAAGTAATTGTAAATGGACTCAAAGTCGTTGTAGTTTGTGAATCTGAAGGATATCTTTTAACAGCTAGGGTAACTTTAGCATTACCTGCTAATGTTTTAAAATCTGGTAAGAATCTTCTTACAGCTAAAAATACATCTCCAGCTACTTGATATGATTGACCTCTCATTCTTTGTTGTAAATCATAATCATATGATTGTATAAACGATGTAACAGTTGTCGTAGATCCATCAGGATTTACCTGATCCGTTCCTATTTCATGTTCAAATAATGTTGTTTGTCCTAAACCAGACTCACCAACTATTACAGGAAATGTTCCTGTAGCTGTTGAATCATATTTTGTTGCAAAAGGTGTAGGGTAAATAGTTCCATCAATCCAAGTAGTTCTAGCTTCTGTTCCTATATACCAAACTTGTCCAGTTCTAGCATTACTTTCTCCATAATTATATACAACATATTGATCATTNTATTCAGANNTTGTTGATGGNTAATACCAAACAACTTCTGTAAATTGATTATTTAATCCTGCGTATACTTGTTGTCCTTTTGTAGTATCAGCTTGATCATAAACATAATCTTGCACAGAACATGGTAAAGATTTAACTGTACCATCAAACGCAAAGAAACCATTTGGTGACATCCAGTATGCAACACCATCTATTTCTACAGCTGCATTTTTACCAATTAATCCACAGTTCGTACCCACCTGTTCAAAACCAAATACAAAATTTCCACCAACAAATTTCATGGTATACAATGCATTGTCAGTCCAAACTAGAATTGATTCTTTTGCTTTTAATGCACCCATAATTTTTGTNCCATCTTGAAGTCTTTGTGATCCAGCNGTATTAATTGNTGTAATAGTATAAGAATTTATATCTTCTTGTTCTGANAATCTTATAAACATATCNTCTTGTGTTGACGGAGTTCCAATTGTTGTTTCGGTTCCAAGATGAATTAAGTGACGTGTGGTTGGTGATACCAGTGTTACTCTTGTTGCAGTAGGATTATTTGTAGTCGCAAATCCTGATGTAGATGTTGACGCTCTTACTGTTAACGGGTCTGTAGCACCAGCATTCCATGTAAATGTTTTACCATTTGCAATTGTTGCAACTAATACTTCTCCAAAATTACTTAATGACCATAACCCTGGTTCTAGTGTTACTTCATCTGCTGATGATGCTTCACCCCATTTACCTGCTCCCCACGTATCTGTACCCCAACCATAACCATATGATTGCGCTCTTGGTCCTACAGGTTCATAAGGAATTAATTCTATACTACCACCGGTGCTTACGGTTCCTGATGCGTTAGAACTTTGCGTAACTGTAAACACAGAACTTGATGTAACAGAAGTAACTTGAAAATTTTTATCTTCAAAATCAGACGCAGAATAACCTGTTCCGCTTGGTAATGTTACATTATTAAATTGTACGATATCGCCAGCTACTAAATTATGTGAAGATTTAGTTATAGAACAAATAGCTGAACCACTTGTAGTTGCAATTGTTGCACTGGACAAAGCTGCTTTTACAGGGGTGATGTCATGTAGTTGACCTTCAAAATATAATAATAAAAATTTGTCTGTGCCTATGGCAACATATCTATTACCTGCTATATCAACAAATGCAAATTGTCTTCGTGCTACACCAACAATTGTATCTGTAATTAATGATGACCAACCTCCAACTTTTTCTGGTAGTAAATATCTAAATCTGACATTATCACAATCTACCCAACGTTGTTCAGCACCAACAGTTGTATTTTGTTTGTCGATTCCTGGAAAGAATGTAAAGTCAAGTAGAGCCATCTTTTAGCTCCTATATCTTGTCTTTGTATACCCAGCCTAGTGTTGCATTAACATACACTAACGTAAAAGCTGAAGCATTTGCTGACACTACTAAATTTGCTGCAGATCCATTAATATTAGATCCGTTTCTGCCAACTGTTAAATTGTTAGATGCAAGATTATTTCCGCTATCAATAAACGTAACTTCGTTTCCAATAGATGGCGATGCTGGTAAATTTATTGTAACCGCAGCACTTATACCACTTCCCGATGTATTAATTAAAACTTGATCACCATTAACTGCAGTATATGTGCCTCCTGGTGTGTAATATCCTTTGGTTTGTAATTTACCTACAATATTTGTACCATCAGAATATAACACTGTAGTAGACCCTATTGGTAAAGCTAGCCCGGTCCCTGATACAGTTTTAACTGTAAGTGTATAATTAGAAGAAGATCTAGTTGTACCATCTTCTACAATAAAAACTCTTTCAGCCGAGTCTGGCATAGTAACTGTTCTGTTTGCAGTTAATGTACCTGTTAATTTATAGTATAAGTTTTTACCATTTGCTGTAGCATGGTTTGCTAAAGATAATGCTACATCACTAGATCCAACATCTAATGATAAATAACCTGATGATGCTTGCTCTAATATTTGTAAATTTGTGTTTGTAATAGTACCCCAGGTTCCTGATTTTTCACCTGTAGTAATTAGTTCTAGTTTTAAGTCGCTCGACGTGCTTGATGCCATATATTTCTCCTACGGATTATCCGGGTCAATAGGTACCCAGGTACCAGTTGCGCCTGGAACTATCGGGTTCCATGATATCACAGAAGCAGTGCCTGTTGCAAGGTTTATTCTCACTCCTGTTACACCTACCCGTTTATTAATTTTAACAGTAATATTACCGATAGATACCTCTATCTCAGAGCCTCCTGGTAATACTCTTGCAGAAGCAGATATACCTACAGTTCCTGTATCTACATTTACCCTGTTCCCTGTTAAACTAACAA
>FUFK010065025.1_pt1 | contig 16128 bp, 18 predicted proteins | sample 1021851 | NCBI WGS metagenome assembly FUFK01 (sample SAMEA51879418, study PRJEB19060) | metagenome | reverse complement strand
ATTCATTCAATTTCATAAAATGAAAATCCAGCTATCCACTGTATTTGATTAGAAAAATTTGTATCCAATTTATTGGATAGTATTCTAAGTTCTATATTAGAAGTTTCTCTATGTCTAAGAGTTTCAGAAAAATAATCATAGACATAGGGAAAGTGTGACTGTGCATTACCCCAATCGGCATCGTAACTAAAAACTACATCTGTATCTGTTTTAGAATATAAAACCTTGAGAGTATTTAGCCTGTTTATAAATTCGAGATTTACACCTAGAGCTCTTGTATCTTGAGAGTCCATACCAGGTCTATCTGAAAGGGTATTTAGAGAGCCATCAATAGTCCATATATCTGCAGGATCATCAAAATTGTTATCAAAATAGACTAGATCAAAAGAGGTGGCATCATTAATCAACCAATTAGTCTTGAGTCTAAGAGACTGCTCATCTTTCCTAGAAGTGTCATCTCTGTTTAAAAATAAATTTTCCCTGAACCCATCAAAATCTTCTTTCCTTATACTTAATCTCGATTTTAAGCCTTTTGTGAAAGGAATATTAATTGACGCACTCAAGTCGTTCCTTCCGTAATTACCAATGGTTATTTCTCCGTTTGCTTCAAATAAGTCCTTAGGATCCTTAGTTTTAATGTATATCATTCCTGCAAGTGAACTAGCACCCATCCTAGAACCTTGGGGACCTCTATAAACTTCTACTTGGTCAATATCGTATACAGAAGCTATACCTGCTTGACCTGAAAAGTCTATGTCGTCAATCAAAAATCCAACTGAAGAATTTGGAGTTCCTTCATATCCAGATCGTTCTCCAATTCCTCTGATCTGAAAATATCGCGGTCTTGAATCACTAGCGGCAAAATTAAGATTTGGAATTAAGTAAGTGATATCCTCAAAATGCTTGTATTGCTTTTTTTGGATATCTTCATCATTAACAAGAATGAGACTGCTATCAACTTCACTTAAATTGGTGTCCCGCCAATCACCACTTACGACAATCTCATCAATTGCGTCAGTATGAGCAGGAAAGAGAATAAAGAAAACTGAAAAAAATAAAAATATACGTTTTAGCATGCAATTCCTCCGCCATTATTGTATGGATCAGGTTCAAAGAGTTTCAATGATCTCAGGCCGAAGCCACCCCTTTGCAATAGACTAATTTTAGCAAAGCCTTATAGACTTAACCAGAAACTTATCTTCAAATAGTCTTCTCGTGAAAAAGAATATAAAATATATAAGCCTTTCAAATTAATTCATAAATTAGCTGCTATAAAGAATGTCGAATTCTCTTGAAAACTGTGATGTGAGGTCTATATCAATAGGCTCCAAAATTTCACTTCTTTTTAAAGAAAGTGCAATATTTGAAGAGCAAACTGCCCTCATAGGAATAGTAGAAACCNTTAAATATNCAGGTGATAAGAATTCTGACTTTCCAGAAATACTGGATTTGCTTGATAAGATATGGATTCAGATTGGTGAAAATAAAAGAATATATGGAGATAAAAAAAGGAGTAATGACTCAATCAAGGAAGAAATATTTTTTAGATTAAGCAAACAGATGATAGAAGATTTTAAGCGTACAGAAATGATGTACGCCGGCGTTAATCATCCNAAATATAATATTAAAACTAAAGAAATAGCATTATCTACCGTGAAAAGTCTCGCAGAAGATTTTAAATAAAATACCAAATTTCTGCTCTCTCCTTTAATAATTTTATGAAACTAAAAGAGCTTAAAAAATTGATTGAAGGATGTCATCCTGAAGATCTTAATAATGATGTTGAGGCTGTTGTTATATCAAAGAAAAATAAAGTGTTTAAATCGGATAGCATTCGCTTAGATACTGACTCAGGAAGGATTATTATTGCTACTCAGGACTCAGAGCAATACAAATTGAATAAAATCAATGCAGACAAAGAAATGGGATTCGCTAAGAAAATGCTATCTATAAAATCAAAGAAAAAGACGATTGCGGATATCCTAAATCAAAAGAAGTAAAACTAAGCTGAGTCCAAGTACTTTTTGAGTTCCTCTTTAGCAATTGTCCTCATGTGTACCTCATCCGGCCCATCACCTATGCGCAGATATCTAATTGAACTATAAAGACTAGCTAAAGGAGTATCTTGAGAGACTCCAGCTCCTCCATGAATTTGTACAGCTCTTTCTATTACTCTAACTGCCATTGATGGTACTTCAACTTTCGGTTGTGCTATTTCGCTTTTAGCTTCCTTGTTACCTAAAGTATCCATCATGTAGGCTGCCTTAAGGGTTAACAATCTGCACATCTCAATTTCATTACGACACTTGGCTATAACATCAAAGTTACCACCTAATTCTGCGATTGCTTTACCAAAGGCTTTACGTGTTGAGGCCCTTTTACAAAGTAGTTCTAGGGCAAGTTCAGCAGCACCAATTATTTTCATGCAATGATGAATACGGCCAGGGCCGAGACGGCCTTGAGCAATTTCAAAACCTCTTCCCTCGCCTAAAATAATATTTTCTTTTGGTATCCTCACATTATCAAATTTTAAATGGGCATGACCATTAGGTGCATGNTCTGAACCGTAAACNGTTAACATTCTTTGCAGAGTGATACCCGGAGTGTCTTTTGGAATAATTATCTGAGATTGTCTTTGATGCTTAGGAGCATCAGGATTTGAAACTCCCATGAAAATCATAAATTCACAGTCAGGCCTGCCATACCCAGAAGTCCACCATTTTTCTCCATTGATCACATAATCATCACCATCTTTAGATATAGTGCTAGCAATGTTCGTTGCATCTGAAGAGGCCACATTTGGCTCAGTCATGGCAAACGCTGATCGAATCTGGCCATCTAATAAAGGCTTTAGCCATTTTTCTTTCTGGTAACTACTACCATACTTATCTAGAACTTCCATATTTCCAGCATCTGGTGCAGATGAATTAAAAACTTCAGAAGTCCACCCAACTCCCATCATCTCAGCAAGAGGTGCGAATTCGAGATTAGTTAGTCCATAACCCTCATCACCCGTTAACGAAAAATTCCACAAACCTTCAGCTTTTGCTTCTGTTTTGAGATCATATAATACTTCCGGAACTTGCCACGGATTACCTGACTCTCTAAAAGAATTCATAGCCTGAGTATACTCTGCCTCTTTAGGTTTTATCTTTTGATCGATAAAGTTTGAGACTTGCACTATCAGATCTTTAGTTTTTTGTGTGTGTTCGAAATTCATGGTTAATTTAAAATTTTAGTATAAAAAAAATGATAACATCATTTCAATTATTGGAGAGAATACTATGGACTTTAGAGATTATTCATTGAAAGAGTTAGTCAGCAATGTTCAAAGAAAGAAAATATCTGCTAAAGAGTTAACACAATCAGCTTTAAATAATATCGAAAAGTTCGATGGAGAGATAAATGCTTTTTGTTCCGTCAACCCGGAAGATGCACTTCTGCAAGCAGAACAAATTGATTCTGCAATCATGAAAGGTGAAGACGTCGGAATACTTGCTGGAATTCCCATTGGTGTAAAAGATCTAGAGGATGCAAAAGGATTTATAACTAGTTTTGGTTCAGAGTTGCATATTAGTGATGCTCCAGCAAATGAAGACTCAATTTTAGTCCAAAGAATGAGGGATCAAGGGTGCGTAATCCTTGGTAAAACCAATACACCAGAGTTTGGTCATAAAGGAAAGACTGACAATGTACCTTTTGGGAGTACAAAAAATCCATGGAATCTTCTATATTCAGCCGGTGGCTCATCTGGAGGAACTTCAGCGGCATTAGCTTCGGGAATGATTCCTCTTGGAACAGGATCTGATGGAGGTGGCTCTATTAGGATACCTGCTGCATTGGGCGGACTATCAGGCATAAAGACATCTCAAGGAAGGATTCCCATAGGAGGAAAGACACCTCCAGGATCAGGTCTCTTGACGGTAAAAGGCCCTATGGCTAATACAACTCAAGATAATGCTTTAGCTCTAGACGCAACTGTTGGACCAGATCCAACAGATATTTTTTCTTTAGAATCAGATAATTTAAATTGGTCAGATGAATTAATTAATGACGTACCTAAAACTGCTATATGGTCACCAACAATGGGTTTCTCAGCCGTAGATGAAGAAGTTCTATCTAAATGTGAAGAGGCTATAAATTTACTTTCCAATGCAGGGGTTGAGATAATAGAAAAAGAAACCATATGGAACGAAAATCCTGTCGATGCTTGGATGGTATTTTGGGCTTCTGCTTGTGCGAGAAGACAACAACATCTTATAGAAACGGATGCATTTGAAAAAATTGATCCCCTTTTGAGATTGTTCATCGAGATGGGCACAACAATGGATGGAACTTCTTACGCAACAGCCATAGATACCTGCCATAAATTAGGTTATCAGCTACAAGGATTTTTCAATGAATCTCCATTAATTATTACTCCTGCAACATGCGGACATGCTCCCAAATTAGTTGGCGATGGTTTTGTTAATGGGGAGGAAACACCTGCATGGGTTGACTTCACTATGGGTATAAACATGACAAGAAATCCTGCTGGTGTGATTCCAATTTCTATCCTCGAGTCTGGGATACCAGCTTCGCTACAAATTATTGGAGGCCAAAGAAAGGATCTTGATGTACTAAAGGCAATGCATGCATTCGAGAGCGTCATTGGATTCTCTGAAAAAGCAAGTGGTTATGAGTAATCCAAATGTACCAATTATAAACCTTGAAACAGCTTTCTCTGAAGATCATCAACTACACCTTATAGACTCCGCTTGTAGAGATCATGGTTTCTTTTTAATCAAAAATCATGGAATGCAAAAAGAAATCGATGATATGTGGAATATGTCAAAGTGGTTCTTTTCTCAAGAGAGAAGTGAAAAGCTAAAAATATTAAGAACTGAAGAAATACCTCTTGGATTTTATGATAGAGAATTAACTAAACAAAAAAGAGATTTAAAGGAGGTTTTCGATTTTATGGAACCAAGACAAGAGGAAGATATAAACCAATGGCCTGCTGAAAAAAAATTTCAAGAAACAATGCAAAACTTTTTTCATAGATCATCCGAGGTAGCAGAAAAAACACTGAAACTAATTTTTAACTGTCTCAATCTAGAAAAAAATAAATTCTTTTCAGGAGATTCAAAGACTAGTAATGCAAGATTGAATTTTTATCCAACTAGTGATCCTTTGAGTNTAGAAGAAAAAAATAAAGTAAATGAANTTGGTNACATGGCNCTTCATCATCATACNGATCCNGGNATNCTTACNCTNCTTCATCAAGATATGACAGGAGGNCTTCAGGCAAAATCAAAAAAATTTGGATGGATTGATATTTCTCCAGAAAAAGATTCAATAGTTGTAAATTTAGGTGATGCAATGCAAGTTTGGACAAATGATAATTACGTTGCTGCTTTGCATAGAGTGCTTAAAAGGACTACTGAACCTCGATTCAGTACTCCATATTTCTATAATCCTAGTAGGGATGCAGTTATCAAGCCAATTAAAGAAATTGCATTGTCAAATCCCTGTTATAAACCCTTTACTTGGAAAGAATATATACAAGGAAGAATAGACGACAACTATAAGGATTTAGGTCAGGACGATATACAAATTTCAAAATTTAGAATTAATCATCATCCAACATAGTGGCATGATTCCACCATGCTAGATCAGAGAAAGCCCTCAAATCTAACTCATGTGTCCATGCTGATCTATGTTGCTGCGATAAGTGATAATAAGTTTTTGCAATCTCTTCTGGAAGCAACAAACCATCATGCTCCATTCCCTTAGTCTCTCTTAATTGTTGGTACATCTCAGGACCTAGCATCTTACCAAGAGTATCTGGTGCATCCACTGCTCCGTCCACAATAATATGCGCGACATGTATACCTTTAGATGAAAACTCAGCATTTAAGGACTGACAAAGCATTCTTCTTCCAGCCATAGCTGCGGCATGTGAATGCTGAGTGGCATTGCCTCTCATGGCGGCAGTAGCGGATGTAACCAAAATGGAGCCTTTTCCTCTATCAACCATTAATGGACATAAAATTTTAGCAACTCTGAATAATCCAAAGCTTGCCATTTTCCATCCCCATTCGAATTCCTTATAACTAGTCTGACTCAAAAGTTTCATACCGGTTTGTGCACCTAGGTTATAAATGACAACCTCAATGGGTCCTATCTCTTTTTCTACCCTTGTAATTACATCTTCTATTGCATTTTCCTCAATTGCGTTAACTAGCTCACCTGATGCAGATCCTCCGGATTTCTCAATATCCCCTACTAACTTTTCGAGACCCTCTTTATCCGAGCGTCTACAAAGATGAGAATGATAACCCTCTGAAGCAAACTTTGCTGCTACAGTTCCACCAATACCNGCTCCTGCNCCAAATACTAAACAAACTGGTTTCATACGATCCTCCTAAAATTATTTTACATCCACAGGTTGNGCTGTATGCAATAAAGTTGCAACCAACTTATTNTCCTGATTNAAAATTCTGCCTTCAGATGTTGCGCTCTTTTGACCGAGCTTTATTACTTTTACTTCCATCATTGCNTTACCNAAAGGTAGCGGTCTGTGAAATAAGACATGTAAATCGGTAGTCATAGGAGCTTTTTTTTCTTTATATCCTGAAATCATAACTGCAGAAGTAGCGTCATCTAGGGCTGTAGTGATCATTCCCCCTTGGACAAATCCCATTGGATTACTGCACATTTCATTAAACTCACAAGAAAAAACAAAGACGCCATCGTTTACAGATTCAAACTCTAAATTAAGAAATTCCATCGACTTACCAAAAAATTCTTTACTAAATTGTTGCACCTTATCTTCCATAACAATTTCTATGGTAATATCAAAGTAAAATTTTACAAACTCCTGGGTAAATTGTTACCCAAGTAACATCGACAAATGCCTAAAAAGGCTTATTTTCTCTAGCTTTAAGCCATAAAAAACATTAGTATTTACGCTCGTTTTAACTAATTCAAAGTATAAAAATATGGATATAGATTTAAGTAAAGAAGATTTAGCGTTCAGGGATGAAGTAAGGTCTTTTTTTGAAGATAGCAAAATAAAAGACGGCGAAGACTATTTCTCATGGCGTGAAGGATGGTTTAAAAAAGCTAGAGAAAAAGGAGGCTGGGACGTTCCTAAATGGCCAGCAAAATTTGGTGGACCCGGCTGGACACCTACTCAGCATTATATTTGGGAGCAAGAAACTGCTAAAGCAAATATACCCTTTGATCTCCCTTTTGGATTGGGGATGTTGGCTCCAATACTCATGAACTACGGAACTGAAGAACAACAACAGAGATTTTTACCCGACATAAGAGACAGAAAAGTTAATTGGTGCCAAGGATATTCTGAACCTGGGGCGGGCTCTGATCTAGCAAATCTAAAAACAAAAGCGGTTTTATCTGAAGATGGCACCCACTACATAGTAAATGGATCGAAGATATGGACTACTCTAGCGCATATTGCTGATTGGATTTTTTGTCTTACAAGAACTGATGATTCAGGAATAAAGCAACAAGGAATCACTTTCCTTCTTTTTCCAATGAAGCAAGAAGGTATTGAGGTGAAACCAATAATNACCTTAGGTGGCTCNCATACAGTGAATACTGTTCATTTCACTGATGTAAAAGTTCCTGTTGAGAATCGTATAGGTGAAGAAGGGAAAGGATGGACATATGCAAAAGGACTTTTAGAGCATGAGAGGACAGGTCTTGCAGGTCTTTCAAAATCTCTTGTAGAGCTTGAACAGCTAAAAGATAAGGCNAGAACTGTTCAAAGAGGCAATGGTAATTTGATGGATGATGCCAGTTATAAATCCAAAGTGGGAGAACTTGAAATAGATCTCTTAGCCACTGAGTTTACTGAGCTTAGAAGCTTAGCTTCTGCGGCGGCAGGTGGAGAACCTGGCCCTGAATCTTCAATACTTAAATTAAAAGGTACTGAAATAAAGCAAAGAATTCAGAAATTAACTGTTGAGGCAAGTGGGATTTATGCATCGGCTTGGGGAGACAAAGGTGCCGGTCCCTCTTTTGCCAAAGGAGGTACTGCAGGTTATTTAAATAGCAGATATTTCACAATTTACGGTGGTGCAAGTGAAGTTCAAAAGGACATAGTTGCCAAGAAGGTTCTAGGTCTAACTTCCAGTAAATCAAAATGAATTTCGAACTATCCGAAGAACAAAAAATGATTCAACAGAGCGTGGAACGCTTTGTNCAAGAAAATTATGATCTCTCAGATAGAATAAAAATTAGTTCAGAGAATCCTGGCTACAGTAAGGACTATTGGAATTCTATGGCTGAATTAGGCTGGCTCGGTCTTGCCTTCGATGAAGAAGATGGAGGTTTTGGAGGCAATCAAATTGATACCTTAGTATTAATGGAGCAATTTGGGAAAGGACTTGTTCTTGAACCTTTCTTAGCAAATATTGTTCTTGCAGGCGGTGCTATAAAAAGAGGAGCCTCAAAGGCCTTGAAAGAATCTATTATCCCAAAGTTAATTGAAGGGAATCTCCAACTTACTTTAGCTTATGCTGAAGAACAAAGTAGGTTTGATATAGAAGATGTAGCAACTGCAGCACGCGAAGATGCTGGAAATTTCATTATTAATGGAAAGAAATCAATGGTTCTTAATGCTGAATCTGCTGATAAAGTGGTTGTTGTCACTAGAACCAGCGGAAGTCAAGTTGACATAAATGGTATATCTCTATTTTTAGTAGATTTGGATAACGAGGGAATTGAGAGAGATAATTTCCCTACNGTCGATGGACTAAGAGCATCTGAAATTACTTTTAAGGATGTGAAAGTTTCTGCAGAAAACTTAATTGGTGAAAAAGATAAAGGATTTTCCATTTTGCAAGAAGTTGTTAATGATGCAATTCTAGCTCTATCTGCAGAAGCGGTTGGCGCAATGGAAGTCCTATATAAAGATACAGTCGAATATACACAACAAAGAGAACAGTTTGATCATCCTCTGTCAGACTTCCAAGTTTTACAGCATAGAATGGTAGATATGTTCATGGAATATGAACAATGTAAATCTCTTTTGCTTAGGGCAACCATGGAGACAGTTCAAGATCCAGTATCGTCACAAAGAACTGTTCATGCGCTGAAACACTTAATTGGAAAGTCAGGCATATTTGTTGGTGAAAGTGCTGTTCAAACTCATGGTGGAATGGGTGTTACAGAAGAATTAAGAATTGGTCATTTCTTTAAGAGATTGTTAGTAATAGACTCTCAATTTGGAAATTCGGACTTTCATCTTGAGAAGTTTACAAATACGTAAAATAGTGGAAATCAATAGCGATTCTATAGACGAAGTATTACGAACTGCTGTCAAGGAAAGGATTCCNGCNGTTTCGGCTGCTGTCGTAGCACATGATAAGAATATTTACGAGGGTCATTTTGGTTATTCTGATCTTAGCAAAAATAGCCTTGTGGATGAGAAATCTCTTTTCAGAATCGCCTCTATGACAAAAGCTATTACTTCTGCATGCATATTCCAATTAATTGATAAAAATCTCTTAAATCTAGATACNCAGTTGAAGGAGTATTTCCCAGAAATTGCAGATAGAAAAGTTATAGAAGGATTTGATGAAAATGGTGAAGCAATCTTAAAANATGTTACCAANGATATTACGATTGGACATCTGATCACTCATACTTCAGGATTTGCCTATGAAATTTGGAATGCAAATATAGCAAAACTTGTTGAAAAAGGGGATTTGGTGAGCGCATTTTCTACGAGTGATGAGTTTTTGAAAGCACCTCTGATCTTTGAACCTGGTACAAGTTGGGAATATGGCATAGGTATAGATTGGCTTGGTGTACTTATTGAAAAGATTNGTGAATGTAGCCTACANGATTATATGAAAAAGAATATCTTCGAACCGCTAGAAATGGACGATACCTCTTATGACTTCTCAGAAGAAGAACACCACAGAGTAGTCAATGTATACGGCAGAAATGGTAGCGATTATCAAGAGATGCCTTTCTCAATTCCAAAACAGTCTGCTTTTTACTCTGGTGGAGGAAACCTTATCTCGAGTTTGGATAATTACTCCAAATTCTTGAAAGTGTTTCTTAATTCTGGAAAGTCAAACGGGGCAGAGATTCTTTCGANTTCTTCAACTGAATCAATGCTATCTAGTTTAAATCGAGAGGTCTTGATGACAAAAATGCCATCTGTAGCCCCTATGCTTTCTAATGATGTAGAGTTTTTTCCTCAATCTTTGAAATCATGGAGTCCCGGCTTCATGATAAACCATGACGATATTGAATCGGGGAGACCAAAACTAAGTGCTGGCTGGGCTGGGCTCTTTAATTCTTATTTTTGGATTGATAGGCAAAATAATATTGCAGGCCTTATTCTCATGCAGATGCTTCCTTTTGCAGATGAAGGTTGCATTAATACTTTGCAATTATTTGAAACCTCCATTTATTCGTAATTAAATTAAAACACGAACTTAACTAATGCAACTTTGTCCAATTGTTATGAGAAGAATACTAATCTTAATATCCCTAAGTCTAATCTTAAGCAACTGTGCAAACTCATCTTTACAGTCAGATACTTTCGATAGAGATTCTGCACAAAAAATATCTAACATCTATTATGGTGAAGTGGTTGCCATCAAAAAAGTTACTATTGAAGGTAGCACGAAATCAGGAGCATTAGTTGGGGGCCTAGTTGGTGCAGCTACAGGAAGTGGTGTAAGCGAATCCAGACCTGAATCAGAAATTGGGGCAGTTCTAGGAGGCGCAATAGGTTCCACCATAGGGGGAAATTTATCAAAAAGTCTAATGTCTGTTGATGGTATTCAAATAACCATAAATATGGATGATGGTCGGACAGTGTCAGTTGTTCAAGAAAATGGAAATTATAAATTTAATATTGGAGATTTAGTCGAAGTGGTTTCTATTAATGGGAAGACAAGAGTCTCTCCTGCAATTTCTGGATAAATTCTTTAAAAAATTGAATTTACTATGAGAGTTTTAATTTTAGTCGGCCTCGTTTTTTGTTTAATCTCATGTCAATCTCTAGATAAAAATCAGAAATCCATTTACTTGGATAAGTCCAAAAATTATAAAGCTGAAATTACAAGAGACATTTGGGGTGTCCCTCATGTTTATGGAAAAACTGATGCCGATGCTGCATTTGGATTGGCATATGCTCATGCTGAAGATGACTTCAAAAATATAGCTGAAAATATGTATCTATACAGAGCACAAATGGGCTTAAGAGATGGAGCTAGCGGAGCTGTTCAAGATTATCTTATTAAAGTTCTAAAAATTAGAGAGAGAATTCAAGAAAATTATTTAACAGATTTAGATGAAAGCGTAAGGAAAATCTTAGAGGCTTATGCGATAGGAATAAATTATTGGATGATTCAAAATCCCGATAATGAATATAATCATTTTTTTCCTGTTACTGAAAAAGATATTGTTGCAGGTTTTGCAATTCAAAATCTCTTCTTTTCTGGAGTGGTAAGTTCTATTGAAAAGCTGCAACGTGAAGAGGTCTCCAATGAGGAGTATGCAGGTCTATATAAGAATCAAGAGTTCGTCACAGGCTCAAATGTATTAGCGGTGAATTCTTCAAAAACAAATGACGGCTCAACGAGAATAATTATTAACTCTCATCAACCGCTCGACGGACCGCTGGCATGGTATGAGGCACATATAAAAAGTGAGGAGGGTTGGAATATGATGGGGGGACTTTTCCCAGGCTCTCCATTTATTTTTGTTGGATTTAATGAAAATATAGCTTGGGGATTTACGGTTAATAAACCTGACCTTTCAGATAGTTATCTCCTTGAAATCAACCCAAAAAATAAAAACCAGTACTTACTAGATGGTAAATGGGAGGATTTCTCTACAGAGAGAATCAAACTTCCCATAAAAATCTTTGGTCCAATCAATTGGACCATTGAGAGAGAAGCTAAATACTCTGAGCATGGTCCAGTGCTTGAAGTTGGAGATAAAAGTTATGCACTTAGATTTTCGGGAATGGCAGATATAAAACAAGTAAATCAATGGTTTGCAATGAATAAAGCTAATTCACTCAAAGAGTGGATGGATGCCATGAAAAAAAGATCAATTATCTCTTTTAATGGCGTATTTGCCGATAAAGAAGACAATATTTACTTTCTTCACAATGCATCATCTCCAAGGAGACAACAAGGAATAAATTGGAAAGGAATAATTGATGGGACAAAGTCTGAATTGATTTGGGATAGCTTAGTAGGGTTTGATGAAATTCCACAACTTTTAAATCCATCCTCAGGATGGATTGCAAGTACCAATCAGGATCCATTCAAAGTGACAGACCCAAGCGATAATCTAAATCCGAAGGATTTTTCTCCTACCTTAGGTTTGCAAACAAGAATGACAAATAGAGCCTATAGAGCTATAGAATTGTTTGGAGAGTTTGAAAAAGTTGATGAAAAGGTATTCGATCTCATTAAGTTTGACAATAAATATTCAAAAGAATCAAGGTCTTATAAATATATAGCTACTTTGTTCGATAGGAATTTTGAAGATGAAGACATGAAGTCATCTATTGAAGTACTTAAGAATTGGGACCTCCATACTAATTATGAAAATACTTCGGCGGCATTAGGGGTTTGTGTTTTATCAAGTGAGTGGATATCGGAACAAGGTCAAAGAATTCCTCAAGACCCTGAGATATCGTTAAGAGACTGCATAAGTGAGCTATCAAATACGTACGGAAAGATAAATCCACCCTGGTCAGAAAGAAATTTTATTGTGAGAGGAAATAAAAAAGTTTCGGTGCAAGGAGGTCCTGATGTCTTAAGAGCCATCTACGGAAGAAATGATGATGAGGGAGATTTAAAAGCTTCTGGAGGAGATGGTCTTTATATACATGTAAGTTGGGATAAAGACGGTGTTCAAAACTCAAAGAGTATTCACCAATATGGCAGCTCTACGCAAAATATTAAATCTCAACATTACGATGACCAAATTGAATTGTATGTAGATGAGAAATACAAGCCTACATTTTTCAAAGAGGAAAATTTGCGTAAAAATACCTCAAAAATCTATTCTGTGCCCTTGGGAAATTAAATTATGAATATATTTTATGAAATACAAATATTAATTTCAGGAATGTTATGCGGATTAATACTATTTCAATCGATCTTTGTGGCACCGACTGTCTTCAAAGAATTAGCAGAGGATCAAAGACCCATAATACTTCGGTCCCTATTTCCTAAGCTATTTAAGTCGATAACTTTATTGGGATTCATTTTTTTAATATTGTCATCTAAAACAGGTAGTGGATATCTAATTGGGTCGTTTACACTTCTATCTGGAATAATATGTCATGCAATGATTGGTGCAACAAATGAAGCTAGAGATAAAGGAAATGTTAGGCTTTTCAAAATACTTCATAGTGTAAGTGTGTTACTAACAATTTCAGTTTTGCTGACAAATCTTCTCTGGATATTTATAGTTTGACCTTATGAAAGAAAGAATAAATAAGTTTCTTAACTCTAGCATGAATAGAGGACTTAGCTGGACGACCATCGCAAGCGAAAAATTATTATTAGCAATAATAGGAATCTCAACTTGTGTAGCATCTGCAATATATCTGTATGAAATGATACTCGCACGAGAGATTTTGCTAGGTGATCTATTTATGTTGTTCATTTATGCAGAGATACTTGCAATGGTGGGTGCCTTCTACAGCACAAACAGAATTCCTGTTACTCTTCCCATAATTGTTGCGATCACAGCATTATGTCGCTTAATTATTATGCAAACAAAGGATATGGATGGATTAATGGTGATGTGGGAAGCTGGAGCAATTTTCGTACTAGCNGGGGCTGCATATCTNATGAGCCTCAAAGACAAGTTAAGTCTCGAGAAACTCAGACAGTCTGATGATTAGTTAGAGATAAGAATAGAATCTTTCCGCTCTCCAAGAGGCTATTACATCATCGAAAGAAGCATCTTTAGAAAACCAAATTTTATCTGATTCATTATTTATTTGATGAACTTTGAGTTCCTGCAGGCCTGATGGAGATAAATCGTTGAAGAATTCCATAATAAATTTTTTGTATAGTTTTTCTTGGTTCGTTTCTAGCAAATAATTTGCAACCCTTCTAATCTCCTGTAACTCTCTATAATGATATACATATAAGAATGAATCCTCAGCATCAAAGCTTCCTGAAAATATAAAATGTTCTTTTTGAAGCTCTTTAAATCTATCTCGAACTAAAGCCATNTCTAGACTTTTTAAATCCTGCTTAAATTCAACTTTGAAAAACTCTTCAAAGTCTTTAAAGGTTTTTTCTATTTTATCTCTGATTTTCAAAATACAAATGGTTTAAAGATTGATCTTGCACTTAACTTATTAATTATTAAAGAACTTTTACAAATAAATTTATAGATTAAAATTATGATGGTAATTAAGTTGCCCCAATACAGAAATTTTAATCAATATGAAAATTTTCAAAACTTATGTAGTAGNCTTTATGCTCTTTTCACTAATTGGTATGCCAATTCATGCTGCAAAATATGATAAAAAAAAGCCATCAGATCTTTATAACAAAGCTCTAGAGCATTTGGATAAAAATCAGTACGNAAAAGCTCAAAAAGTTCTTCGCATTTATACGAGGAAGAAAAAGGATGATGCTGATGGTTGGACTCTTCTCGCTTTTTCGTCTCGAAAGCTGGGTAGCTATGCAAATGCTGAAAAGTACTATGAAAAAGCCTTAGAAATTGATCCTGACAATAAAGCTGCTCTAGANTATCAAGGAGAGTTGTTTATGACCACTGATAGACCAGAAATGGCAAAGGTTAACCTTGAAAAACTCAAAGTCTTATGTCCAGACTCTTGCGATGAATTAGAAAAGCTTCAAGATTTTATTTTAAATAAGTCTAAGAAAGAAAATATAAAGATATAGTTGGTAAAAAGAATAATTCTAAGTCGTAAGGGCTTTGACTCCTCTTCGGGTGGATATGCTTCGCCTATATTTAGTAATAAAAAATTATTTTCAATACCCATTCCTTTTGATGGTCCCTCTCCGGATAAATATGAAGATATTCAATTAAATGGAATAACGGCGATTGAAGCTTTTGATGAAGTGGGCCTAGACAAAACAATCCTCAACAATAGCTGTCATTTTGATCCAGATCTTAACCAAGGATTGTTTGGACAAGCAGGAGCTTCTCAAACAGAATTGGAGAATAATGGAGTAGGTAAAGATGACATATTTTTATTTTTTGGATGGTTTAAAGAATATGCTAAAAATGGTGATAATTTGCATCATATTTTTGGTTGGCTTCAGATTGATAAAATAATAAAAGGAACAAATAAAATACAAAGCTACCTAAAAAAAAAGAAACAAATTCATCCCCATGCTTTCTATAAATTTAACAACAATGCTTTGTATGTAGGAAAAAGAAATTTGAACTTAAATGGAGAAAGAACTGATTTACCAGGGTATGGTTATTTTGGAGAGAGTCACGAGAGTCTAATACTTACCGAGAAAAACAAAAGTCGATCAAACTGGCAATTGCCAGCTGAATATTTTTCGTTTGCAGAAAAGCCATTTTTGAATAGGCTCAATTGGTTAGATAAAAAGCTAGCAAAAGTTAAATGTCTTGGTAGAGGTCAAGAATTTATTTTGAATTCTGAAAAATATCCAAAAATAAATTTATGGGCATATAGTCTAGTAGAACAAAATGCCGATAAGATTTCCAAAAAAATTTAATATGTAAAAGTTAATGAAATTATGGTGCCCCCTGTAGGACTCGAACCTACGACCAAGTGATTAAGAGTCACCTGCTCTACCAACTGAGCTAAGGAGGCAATAATAGTTTTTTCTACCAAGTGTAAGTTGCCAAACAAACGATATAAGAAATAGTTACCAATATGGTCAAAATTGCTCTTAGGTTTCTATATTGCACTTGCTTCATCTTCTCTGAGACTCTCAATTCAAATAGATAGAATAAAATAAATGTTAGGAGACTTAGGCATAGACTGTAATAAAGAAACATATTGGAGAGTGCAATTATCAAAAAACCGGCTAGTGAAACTAGAATGCCCACTATTAAAGAAAGATTATTTTGATTTTCGTCAATATCATTTTTTATATCTGATAAAAGATT
>FUFK010043877.1_pt1 | contig 16129 bp, 19 predicted proteins | sample 1021851 | NCBI WGS metagenome assembly FUFK01 (sample SAMEA51879418, study PRJEB19060) | metagenome | reverse complement strand
TACCACCCTCTTGTAAATCTAAAGTAACAGCACTTGTACCAAAGTCATCAAATCTATATTTGTTTCCACTATCTGAAACTACTTTTACTGTGTAAGTTACTGCTGGGGCAGTTCCACCAGCTTTCCAACACCAAGAAACTATTGAATTTCCACTATCTTTGTTTGAATTGTAGGCATCTCCTAAAGTAAATCCATCGCTATCAAATGAAGTTACACCTGATACAGTTGTTTCACTATCACTATCACTTGGTAATAATCTTTTTGTTGCACCTCTTACTGAATCAAATGATTCGTGTTGATAAGCACTTGTTCTGTTTTTTATCCATAACCAATCAGGTTGAAATCCAACTCCTGTTATTGCAGTACCTGATGTAGCATTAGCAGTATAAAGTTTAGTATTAAAGTTAATTGTAGGGTCGTCTATAGTTGTATAAGCCATTATCCAAACTCCGCTAGGTTTTTACTGTTCCACGCAAAATATCCTGATGGTACTGCATATTCAAAATTACCATGACCATTTGCATCAGAATTACCTGATGAAACTGTTGTTTGACCAAAACCACCACCAAAATTAAAATCTAATACTGTTTCACTTGCACCAGTATCATTAGTAACCCCTAAAAAATATATATCCCCTGTAACTAAAGATGATAAATCTATTCCGTTAGTACCAGAAGCAGGATTACTTGAATTACCATAAGTGCCATTAACACCAAAATAAACTTTTCTATTATCTCTATCAAGTGCTATGTTAATTATATCTCCATCACCACCAGCAGAACCCCAACTGGTATTGTTATTATTATTCCTATATGCTCCTGTGTTTATGACATAGGCAATAGTACAAGTGTTTGGGTGTGAACCTAAAGCTGAACCTGTTTTTCCAAGATCTGTATTTGTAGCAGAACCTAAATCACTAAGTGTAGCAAAAACTTCATCTGCTACTCCTAAAACACCATAGTGGTTTGAACCTGATACATACTTACACTCTGCATACCACTTTCCTTTTGTAACTCCAAAAGTAGTCAAAGAACCAAATACAGGATTTGAACTTGGTGCTTGATAGGTTAAGTTACCATTTGTAAATGTAGCAGTTGATCTAATTAAAGGATTCCAAGTACACGCATTGTTGGTACAAGTGTCAGTAGATTGATCTACACTTGTTAAATTATTTACAGTAAAATTATTTCCATTTCCTGATACATCTGCACCTAAACTACCACTATTTTCAAAGTCTAAATAGAATCCATTTGTGCCAAAAGTTAAACCAGATACATCTATGGGTTTCCAAATGTTAGGACTGTCAGAATCAAATTCTCCAAATGATGTTGGGTCTAATTGTTGTCCATCAATCATTACTACTTCTGCCATATAGCCATCAAAAAAATCATCGTTAATTCTTTCACCTATATATGCTGTAGAGGTGTTATTTACTCCGCTTTCGTGGTTTAATGTTGGGTCAGTATTTGTAGAAAAACTTGTGATTTCTGAACCATTAAGATATAGTTTTATTCTATTACTAGCAGTTGATTGAGTTGTATCTATTGCTAGAACGACATGGTACCATGAGCTGGGGTCTCTTAGTCTTTGATTTGTTATTCTTCTTTCTCCACTATTAAAAAAAACATAAAATCTATCATTTGAATCAATCCATAGACCGTCATTACTGGTACCACTTGCATCGGTTTGTCCAAAAAGTTGATAAAAGTCTGATGTTGAACTTGCAATTTTACCTAATTTGAACCAACAACTAAATGTAAAAGTTCTTCTATTACCAGCACTTGATGGAGTTCTTTCTAAACTATCTCCTGAGCTAGAACTTACCCTGTTAAATTTTAGTGAGTTTGCAACATCATATCCTGTATCTTTTATGGAGTTAGTTCCAAGTATTAGTGGCATTAGACAACCTCTTTAGGAAATTCTGCTAGTGGTCTTGTTATTGTTCCATCTTCTTGTTCTGTGTATTCGTATAATTCTTTTAGCTCATCAACAGTAGTACAATCATCTATTTGAGTTTCCATCTCATTTGATTTTGCTCTTACATCTGCTCTAAATGTTGTGATATTACTTGGAACAGAATAATCAGAAACTTCTTGTGCTTTTACTACATACCAATCTGTTGGTGCTAATAATCCTGATGCTTGTTGTTTTACAATTCTTTTCTTTTGTGTTTTTAATCCCTCAACTTTTACATCTCCAACTTCTTTATCATCAGGTAAATTTCCATCATCACTATCTTGTTGAGTCCATAAACTATCTTCTAATTGTTTAGCAGTTGCAGTTCCCCACGATCTTGTTACTTCATCATTTGCATAAGTAAATTGCTCGTTTGTATTGATATAATATTTTTCATCTTTTCTATTAGACGAGTCAGTTACTACTTCATAAATACCTATTGCATTTAATTCAGCTTCAGACCACAACTGAAATATTTTAGCTGGGTATTGAACATCATCAATAATCATTGGTTTTGGATTTGTGATAATTTTTGTTATTTCGTTATCTTNNACTAATGCGTACATATTTTAACTNTCACTNAAATTTAANGTTCTNCCTACTTCTTGCCAAACAGNACCATTATATCTAAAAACTAATATATCTGTTTTACCATCTGTTGAAGTAAATGTTGGTGCAGTTGATGCCGCAAACTCAAAAACAGTATTGAATGCGATTGTATGTGAACCATCGTAATTTATTTCTAATGCAATAAAAGCACCCTCTACAGGATTACTAGGAGCCGCAAAAGTAGTATTTTCAGTTGTTAGATGATATGCGTTTGGTTTTGCCTGAGAATCCCAAGCTACCGCATTTGATGATGATGTTAGTGCTTGTTGTGGAAAGTAAGCAAGATCATTAAATTTTATTGCTCCTGTTCCATTTGTTGTAAATTGAATATGACCATTAGCACCATCTTCAAGAGTAATATTACCAGCATTTGTGCCATTGTTTGTATTTAATATTAAATCTCCTGTGCCTTGTGTTGTTAGAGTTGCGTTTGCGTTGTTATCGCCAATCTGTACTGTATCAGCACCTAAATTTACATCTCCTGTACCATTTGGAATAATATCTATATCTGCGTTTGAGGTAGATACAATATCATTTCCATTTACATCTAAATTACCACCTAGTTGTGGTGAAGTGTCATTTACTAAGTCTGATGCTACTGCACTATCGATAAAGTTTATAGTGTTTGCTGAAGTATTAACAGTTGCAAACGATATATCGTCTGAACCATCAAAAAATTTTATTTCTAAACTGTTTGAACCTGAATTAGTTGTATCTAGCCACAAAGTACCGACAGCAGCACCACTAGGTCTTGATGTTCCTGAGTGCATTGTGTTAAGTGCTGATAAAGCATTATTCAAATCTGTCCTAAAATTAGGGAAAGATTGGTTCGCTATATTCATGTCATGTTGAGCCATATTTTCTTATACTCCTTTTAAAATCCTTTTGCAATAAAATCAAAAGTTCTTGAAATATTAGTTCCACTTGAATTTTTAAATAATACGTCAAAACTATTAACAGTTTTGTTAGAAACTGTAAAGAAATCTCCTGTTGCCATATTTTCAGCAGTAATTCCAACTGCATAATTTGTACTCTTAAATGGACTTGAAAATGTAACAGTTTTTGTAGAAGTTCCTGAAGATATATTGTCCTCACTAAATATTCTATCAGGCATATCTACTACAACAGTTGCTTCTTGAACAACCGCAGTTGAAGCTAAATCGCTTGATGTTAAAACAAGTCTAAATTTTAAATATCTTGCTGTGTAATTACCTATAACAAAAGTTTGGAAAGATGTAAAAGTTGAATTATCATCTGAAGTTGCAATTTCTAAATGTGCATCACAATTAGCTGGTGTATCTCCATCAAAATTAGACTTAGCATCGTCAAAATTTCCTGTTCTATTATCAAATAAATCGTCAGGGTTTCTAGCTGTTTGTGTTAAAGATGCTGTAACTCTAACAGTATGCTTCGCACCAATATCAATAACATTTGCAAACTCATAATTGCCTGATGCTAAAAAGTCTGCATTTGCAACACCTGAGTCAAAAAATCTGGTTGTTTCATCATCAAAATCTCCAGACGCAGAATCAAACAACTCACTAGAATCTAATATTATTGCGTCATCTGATATTACAACATTGTTTTTAGTTCCAGCAAACGTGGGGTGTTCATTAACTGTTGAAACAGCATTAAAATTTGTAACACTTGTAACATTTGAAATGACTGCTGTTGCATTTGAACTAAAGTTACCTAATTTATCTACAGCTTTTATTAAATATGTTCCAACCCTTGCTGGTACTGTAATTGATGTAGCTGGTCTTGAAACCTTTGTAACTAAATTAACTGAGTTCAACCATTCGGCAGTACCATCAGTTTTATTAGAAAATCTTATTTGATAAAATGCTAAATCTAAATCTGATACTGCATCATAACTCAAATGTGCATCTGCACCTGAAACATTACAAGTAAAGTTTTGAACATCTGATGGTGGAGCAATAGCACCAACTATTGTTCTTTGTGCTGATACATAAGTTGATGAAACTCCTAAAGTATTTACAGCTTTTACTCTGACATCATAAGTTGATTGGTCAATTACATTTAAAACTCTATGGTTAAGTCCTGAACCTTGTGCATAAATAATAAAATTAGAATCTGTGCTAAGTTTGTATTCTACTTGGTAAAAATCAATAAAACTATCAGGTGATGCACCGATAGCAATATCTAAAGCAACGATTACAGTTCCATCGTTATACTCAATCAATTGGTCAGACAATGTAACACTTGCTGGTGGTTGTATGGTAAATGGATTAGGTAAGTTTGTAGATGGTGTAGATGAAACTTGTGTCTTACTTGCAAATGTATAATGACTAGCTTGATATTCTATTAGTGTCAAAGATATTGTAAAATCCTCGTTAAATGTAATACCCATAACTCTAAATGCTTTTGCAGAAAAACCTAATGATGCGTGTGTGATATTAACTATATCTCCTATTGCTAAATCGTAAGCATCAAACCCTACATTGATTTGTAATGATAAAGCTTCTCTTGATCTTCTTAAAATTATCTCTGCCATTTCTTCAGCTTGATATGGTGAAGTTAATGTCTTGAAATCAAACTTGCCCTCTAACAAAAAACCACCATCAGCAGTTTTCATCGTTGCGTGTTGATCTGCACTTGGCAAACTACTATCATCTACAGGGGGAAATTGAACTTCATCTACTTGGAAGTTTCTATCAGGGTTAACAAATGANACTATAACTCTATTATACTTATCATTTTTACTTGGACTTGCTAAATTATATCCACCAATAATATCATCTTCTGTAAGTGTAATAGACGCTGACCCTGTAGTTTCAATAATTAATTTATACTTTCCACTTGTATATGGTAAAAAACCTCTGCAACCTTTTAATAACTCTCTAACATTATCAATAACTTTTTTTGATGTATCTAAAACAGCATTACAATCAAATAAATTTATATCACTACCACCTGAAAATGGTGTAACTTGCGTATCACAAACAACTGAAGCATCTCTAAAACTTTGTAAATCTATATCAGCAGTCGGTATTCCTTTTCCATATCTTTCGTTTCTCAAATAGTCCAATAAACAAAAAGCTGGATTAGCTGAAAATGTTGCAGATGATTCTACCAAACTTGAATTGAGTGTAACTATTTTTTTACCTTGTACTTTTGCTTGAACTTTTGGAATACTATTAAATGCGTCTTGATTCCAAGTAAATCTAATTGCTAAATATGCTAATCCTGACAGTTTATGATTTGAACCCCAAGAAGATAATGTTGATAATAAACTTGATGCACTTTGTCCATCAGAACCAAAATGCGGTTCTAATCTAATTAAACTTGCAGAGTTTTTATAAAAATTACTATCTGAACTTGCTACCTCAACTGCTGTATTATCAGCTAAACTTGATGCAAATGTAACTACTTTGTCATCAACTCTTATTTCTGTAATACCATTTATTTCACCCTCACACATAACAAGTGCCATGTATAAATAAGTGTTGTCAGTTCCTGAAGTTTCCATAAAGACTCGTGTACCACCAATAAGTCTTTCCCCATAAACAACTGGCACACTTGCATCATTACTTTGTTTGTTAAGTAATATACCTTTTTCAAAATCGTCAAAATCTGTTGTACCAAAATCAGGAATATCAATATCTGGCATCAACCAAGATAAAGGTTTTGTAATTATTTTTACTACAGATTTAATAACTTTTCTTACTGATTTAAAAATACTTCCAATTCCCATTATGGTCTTCCCCATTTAATATCAAGAACAGTTTGACTTGAAAAATCCATACCAACATCTGTTGAAAAAAATCTTTGTTGTGATGTATTATTTGTTTTTCTACCTTGATCTTTTTTCAAAGTCAGCCCAATGCGAAACTATACCTAAATTTACTGTGCTTTCTGTTTCTGATTTTCGTTGTATTGAAAAAGTATCTATTTGACCATCATATAATAAAAATGGGTCAGCTATCAAAGCATTTGAATCGTTCAAAAAACCTCTAAATATTTTGACACTATCATTAACTACATTTTCATTTAAGCAAGTAGATATAAATGTTTGGTCTGCACCTGAGAGTGTTAATGTTAAACTTGTTTTTGTAACATCTGTTTCTTCTGTAAAATTAGAAACTCCTAAAATAAAATCTGATGATGAATATGTTACACTTGAACCTGAAACAGAACTTGTAAGTGGGAAAGAACAATCTGTTAAATTTACAGGAGTTCCAAATCCAATAGTGATGAGATGAACTGGTCTAATATCATTTGTCGCTAGTTCGTTCTTTACTGCTGTCGTTAGTGATCTCGTCATATTTTTCGTAACTTCTTCTGTTTATCTTTATACCATCAAAAACTTTAAATTTAGCAGTTTTTGTTGGTTCGTTATATTTNCCTAAATCATTGGTANTAAAGTCAATGTTTTCTTCATCTATTATTTCTTCTGCGATAGCATCAACATTAATCCAATACTTTACTTTATATTTCATTATAAAGCTTCTTCAACATCTAACTCAAACTGATATAAGAGGTTTCCATCTTTATCTGCACCTACAGCACCAAATTCTTGAACATCATTTGTTAGATGAACAGTAAATGGAACATTGTCGTAAGTAACAACTGAGTCATCAGCAAGAGCAGTAGTAAGGGGTGGTTCTATTGTTACAGTAGCCGCATTAGACGAACTTGTAACATCTGAAACAACCATATAAACTTTATCGTGTGATGCAAACTTAATAAAATCACCAGCTTTGAATCTACCAGCACCATCACTAGCAAATGCGTCCATAGCAATAGTCGTATCTCCAACTGCGTGAACTCCATTTACTAATACTGTTCCTGTTTCATTCCCTCTAGCATCTTCTATCTCTGGTGGGATTATTGTAAAATTTTCTTTTCTTGATCTTTGTTTCATAATAAAAGCCATAAGTTCTCCATAAATATCTGATCTTTTTCCTGTAATTATTCTTGCTGTAAAAGCAAATCTTTGACCATCAATTTGTCTTGCAAGTTTTTTACCTGAGTCTGATTTTGATATAATAGTGTTTTGGATAGACTTGATACCCATTGTTGAAAATGCAGAACTTGATATTGGAAATGCACCTGACATTATATTAAATTACCTTGACCCTTTTCGTTTAATGCTTGATTTATTAATTGTGATATTGTTCCTCTTGAATTTACTAATAGTTCTTCAAATCCTGTTGCATCAACAGTATTAATATTAAAATTAACATTAACTCCACGACCCATTGAACCTAATCTTGAATTTGGAATAATTTGACCTGATGAATTGGGAACAAATAATTCGCCACCTCTACCTGAAGCTGAATCACCAACAATTACTGGTTGTCCTTTTCTAACAGAACCACCTTTATTAAAGAATGGCAATTTGAAACCACCAGAAGCAAAACTAAAAGCCGCCATAGCCGCTTGTAATCCTAATTGAGTTTTCATCTCTTTTGTTTTTCTTTTCTCTAAAATAAGTTCAATTTGTTTTCTTAAAATTAATTCAATAGTAAATGATAGTAATTTTACCATAATTGATTGTGCTAATTTTTGCATAGTTTCTTGTAAATCTTTTCCTAAAACTATTGATTCTGCTAGTGCATCTGAAAAAGATTTTATACCTTTATTTAATCCCTTGCCTATTGTAATTCCTATAGATGTAATTTTCCCAAGCATTTCTTGTAAAGACCCTTTGTTAGCATCTTCTAAAGAACTAAATATACTTAAAAAATTTCTCTTTATTGCTTCTGATAATTTTTCAATTTTCCCAGAATTAATTTGCAGTCCTTTTGAATGATGCTCTACACCTTCGACAGCAATACCAATTTTTTTAAATAAACCAAATGCTTCTTTCAATTTATTAATTAATTTTTTTATTGCTTCAATTACTCTGTCAAGTTGTGATAAAAGTATTACTGCACCACCTATAAATAAATTTTTTCTTACAGTTGCGTTAAAACCAATCATAGCACCATTAGCAACACCTATTGCTATTGCAAGATTATGAAAAAATCCGACAACTTTCATAGCAATAAATATTCTAAAAGCTTCTGATAAAAGTTTTGCATTGTCTTTTAAAAGTTTTAATGTTTTTGCTGTAGTTTCTATTATTGCACTAAGACCTGAACCAATCATTCTTCCAAAATCAGCTATTTCTTCTCTATTTTCTTCAACTGTTTTTTTCAAATCTCCTAAATTATTTTTTAGTGCTGTAAAAAATCCTTTTGATACTTCAACTTGAAATATAAAAAAAGCATCTTTTAAATTTGATATTGTACCAAACAATGTTAGTGCTAATTCGTCCATCAAATTACCAAATTCACCACCAGTTCCAAATGCCTTTGACAAACCTTTGATAGACTCTTTTGTGTTAATTGAAACTCCCTCTTTAAAACCAGCCATAGCTTTTATCCCTCTCTCTCTAAAAAGTTCTGCACTAGATATACCCGCACTAAACGATCTTTGAACTTGTAGAGAAGCAAGAGCAAAATCATTACCTAATAGTGTTGCAGTATTTCCAGTTATTTTTAATAATTCTTCAAAAGAAACACCATTTGCTTCGGCTTGTTTTCTAACAGTTGCTAAAGCTGTTATACCTTGTTGTATGTTTTTTAATTCAAAAGGAGTAGTAGCGGCAAATTTTGTAACTGCTTCTAAAGCTTTTTGACCCTCTTTAGCTGAACCAAATAAAGCTTTTAATTGAACCTCTAATGCTTCAATTTGAATACCAGCATCAACAAAACCTTTAATAACTATTCCAGCACCCAAACCAATAAAAGCATTTTTTAAATTAAAAACAGCACCTCTTACTTTTGCAAGACCAGCTTGTAATCCTGTTAATGCTTTTGTAGCTTTATCTCTTGCTACTATATCTATGAATAGTTTTTGACTTGCCATTATTTATATTTCCTTGCTTCTGCTAGACTAGATTGTTTTTTATACTCATCTTGTTCTTTTTTCAAGTAAGCTATCCAAAGATTATAATGGCTCATTGGCATATCTAATACCTTTTGGATTGGTAATTTAAGTCTATCAGCAACCACCAACAAAGATTGTATGTCAGGGTCGCTATTTACTTTTTTTGGGCTTCTTCTATTGAAGTATCTGCAAGTATTTTGTTTGCTATTGATGCAATAACATTTGAGTCTGCTTTTTTTTGTAAAGCAAGTTTATCTAATGGGTCAAAAGCTTTTACTAAATCACCCTTGTCATTCTTTACTAATAACTTCATCATTAATAAATCAACAAGAACTGTTAAATCTTGAAAGTTATTAGATTTCTTAAATATTATGTTTTTTTGTTCAAGTGTTAAAGGTTCTGAATAAAATACAGATGGATTACCTTGTTCATCTTGCCATTCAGGAACTTCAATAGTTATCGTTTGCAGAGTCTCAAAATGAGTTTTTACTCTATCTATAACTGACATAAAATATTATTAGACAGTTCCTCTTGTTAATGTTCCTGTGCCTTGAAAAGTAACTGATCTAGATATTACTGCGTCCATAGCATTATTAACTGACATTCCTGTAATAATTCCTGACCCTGTAAAACTTTCATCGCCAGAACTGTTGCCCTCAGGTAACAAAACAAAATCTATTGAACTTCCTACAGTTAATGTTTGTTGTGGAGAATCAGTTTCATCATAGTTCATTTCTAAAGTTCCTGAAAATGATGTTCTTCCAGCCAAGAATGATTTAGTTGCATCTGTCAAAGCTGTATCTTCTACAACATCTGCGGTAGTTTCAAGTGTGAAACCTGTAATTTCACCTATGCCTGTTCCACCAGCTTTTACTACACCTTCTTTTCCGTGATGTGTTGCCATTTTTTAGTTTCCTTTTTACTTGTTGATTGTTTATCTTGTTCTTGCTTCCAACCTAAATCTATAAAATTTTCAAGTTGAGTTTCGTTAATAGTTATCTCATTACCATCTTTATATAATTTAATGTCTTTAGCCATAAGTCCTTTTATTCGTTTTCTTCATCTTCGTCAATATCTTCATCGTCTAAATCTTCGTCAAAATCTTCTTCTTCATCAATATTGTCATCTTCTTGATCTCTTAACTCTGCAAGTAAATCTTTTATTTCCTCGCACATTAAAGATTCTTTATCGTGCAATTTTTCTACACTATCTATCTTCTTTTCTATTTTATCAATTATTTTATCTTTGTTCATATTATCTCCTATGGTGTTCCAGCTTGGAACTCGTAAGTACACCTAATAGTCATTCTTATACCACCTATCGGAAACAATGTACCCTCGTCTGTTTCTACAGATATAACTTCTGTATCAAGTGCATTACCACTTCTTGTAATATCAGATTCTAAGGCAGTTTCAATAGCAGTAATCAACTCATTCCTTTTTGTATCAATATTGACTTCTGCACCCTTAACAAATCCTAGTATAAGAAAATCAATAGTACCAATCCTTGTTTTTGCACCATCACCTAATTCTTGATCTTCTCTAGTTTCCTCAGATGTTTGTACTATTACTGCTGGATATTGTTTGTCTGATAATTCATCTAATTGNAAAGGTTGTCTTGTAGCTTTNNTTATATCAGGACTTGATATGGCTGATATAACNGTAAGTAGATTAGATGCGATATTTTCTCTTTTACTCATAATGCTCTTTCAGTTTCTTTTTTTACAAATCTATTAAAAGCTTTTTTTATAGCTTGTTCTGTTCTTGCATTAAAGCCAAAAAATGGTCTTTCAGGTTTATTTAATACTTGAACAAATAATGCTCTTTGTGCCATTTCTGAATTACTAAAACCTAAAGATATTTTATTTTTTCCTGTTTTTTTAACAGTTGATGATGGTGTCAAACTTCCTAACATTCTTCCTGTNTANAATANATCNACTTTNNTTGGTTTNNNNTCTCTTTGTAATTGTTTTANATAANCATGCAGAATANNGTNGCAAATCNNCCTNTNTCNAAAATCTNTGACCTTTTTTNGTTTTNGTTNTNATAANATCTAGTAACTGAAAACCAGCTTGTTTAATTCCTTTTTCTACAATTCTTGGAAATTTATTTTGAAACCTTTTTATATTTCTTTGAACTTGTTTTGAATTATCATTAAACCTGATATTAATAGCCATTATCTATTCAATCGTCTATATCCGTGTAAAGGTTCTCTTTCGTTAGATACGATTGACCCATCTGCTGTTGAATCATACTCAACACCATCTTCTAGTATTGATCTAAATTCTCTATTATATTCTGACATATAATATTCACNCATTCTTTCNAATCTATCTTTTTCTGTTTCAGGTCTAAATTTAGTCAATGCTGGTANNAAGAATCTTCCAAGAAATAAATATACACCAGCTCTTTCAAACTGATCTAAATTAACTTTTGTGTTTTCCATCTCAACAGTATTTAAAACTGTGATGTCTGTATAAACATTTGTTTTGTAAGTTGGAAACCACTCTATTCGTAATTGTCTAAGAATATCATTTGTTGTTTGTGCAAAATAATTTGTAGCTTCTGTAGAACCTGATGCAATACCAAAATCAAATACATCAGGTTGATACTTAGTTACATCACTCGCAGTTATTACATTTGCTCCTGTAAAATTAGCCATAACATTTACCTATGAACCAATCTACAATCTTTTTAATTTTTCTTTTTAGTTTTTTTANCATTNTTTTTTCTCTTTGGTTTTAATTGTACTACTTTATCAGTAATGTCTTTTATTGTCGCCTTTTTAATTTCTTTTTTTACANTATCGACAGGAAAAAAACCATTTCTTTCAAAATGAGCTANATTTGCTTCGTAATATTTTTTGTCCTTAATGATTATTTTTCTGCCGTTTGTTAATTTAATATCCATAATTTTCTCCTTGTTAAAAGTGAGGGCAGTTTCCCACCCTCACAAAGTATCCAATTATTATTGGATTGATGAGTCTGATTCGATCTCACAACCATTAGTGTCGTTTAATTCACCTACACCATAAACTGCTGTTGCAACAATCTCGTCTGCTCTTAGAGAAGCATCTCTTTGAGTTTCGATTTTTAAATCTTGCATCATTGCTAGTCCTAGTGCGTCTGGGTGAAATACTGCACCTTTGTAATCTCCTGTTGTTCCAGGATTATTACCTGATGAGTCCGCCATATTTGAAGTTTCAAATATATTTACACCAGCAATTTGACCTACTAAAGATGATCTTAAAATCTCATTACCAACACCTGGATTTGGGTTAGCAAAAGTATTTGTAAGACCTGATTTTAGGTCGAATGCTACTTGTGGGTGGATTACCGCAGATAANTTATCTCCNGGTACTGCATTTGCTCTTAATTTTGCAACTGCTTGGAAGATTAATGCNGCNGACATNGCTGTAGAAGCTGANCCAACAGTAGTTGAAAAACCACCGAATAAAGCTGTTAAGTCTGTGTCAATTTTTTTTGCAATAGCTTCTCCAAATAATCTACCAATNTCTNCNGCNACATTTCTTGGNGCNGNATTTCTTNCTANATCNGTNANAGTTGTCATTANNCCGTGTTCTGAACAAGTAATTGTTTTAGAAGTTGGGTCTATTGCTGTGTTAGATAAATCAGATGCTTCTGATACTGCCGCCGCAGATACTGCGGAGTAGATCGGAACTTCAACTGACTTTCCACCACCAGTTACTGCATAGTTTCTTACAAGTGGTCGCATAATCGATCTTTCACTTGCTACGAACAATGCTTCTGCCACTATCTCTGTGTATAGTTCCGATAGTGTAGAACTTGTGCTTTCGTTTGCCATTTTTATTTACCTTGTTATTTGTTTGTTAAGTTTATCTGAACAGGAGCAGAATCTCTTTGTTTGCGATACTCAGCATACTTTTGACGATCCTCTGCCTTGCTCATATCTAAATCCTGAATATTAAATGGTTTTACAGTTTTACCCTCGATGCTATTTTGGCTACCTGAACCAGACAAAGACCCTTTTCGGAAATGTGGGTTAGCATCTAAAAACTCTTTAACTCTATCCTCAATCGTTAATAGTTCCCCTTTTGGGTTGTATCTTATGTTTTTATTATTATCAAGTATTTCTATTCGACCATCATCATTATAATTTACTTCGTTTTTTAATAATGACACTACTTGATCTGGTGCAATAGCATTATTTTTTGATGCTAAAGATAAGATAGAATTATCTACATTGATTGTTTTTACTTTGCTTTTCCAATCAGCCAACTCTTTATCCTTTTCAGCTATTCTAGCTTTCATAAGGTTTTCTAAATCAGCTTTTGTTTTTGCTTCTTGTATTTGCTTTTCTTTTAAGATTTCTTCTTCTTTTTTTTTAGTTTCATCTAACATTCTTTGATGTTTTGCTTTTTCAGCTTCTAGTCTTTGTTTGACTATTCTATCAACATCTTCTTGATTAAAAGTTGGTGTTGGTTTCTCGTCAGTTTTAGTTTGTTTAACTTCAGCTTCCTGAACGTCATTTTGCGGTTGACTAACCTTATTGTCTTCTGACATTGTTTCTCCTATTTGTTTATATTATTAGTTCGCCTTTTTTGTTATACCAATCAGGATTGACATAACTAAATTGATGTCTGCAATTATATCCACCTCTNACTACAAGCGGATTGCCTGATTTCTTACCTGACCACGATCTNNTAGTCCATAATCGCTTTATTTCATCAATNGTAAAAAGNCCACCACTTCTTCTGTTATATACACCATTTACTAAATTTCTGCAAAAATCTCTAGTNGTTGGAATNACATCTCCATAGTATTTNACAAAAGTNAGACCAGCATCATTNGCTTTATTAAAATTAAGAGTTGCATCAAAATCTCTTAATGAGTCGTTTAATATNTGACCAGCATATCTTTTCATATTCTCACCAGCCCTATCTCTTGCAAATTTAGTNTGTAATGTTTGTATTGNTTTATCAACTTCTGATTGTCTTGATTTTACATATTTNTTNCTATTAATNTANTCTANTAATCTATTTGCTTCTNCATCATCTGAACTNGAATAAATACCATTTATTGTTTGTCTAAGTTCTTTTTCTAATTCTGCAAAATCGTTTCCAACTAAAGTATTCTGATAAACNTTTTCTGATAGTCGTCTTGTAAATGTNTTTGATACATCTTTNAACTGAGTNAAGTATTGTTGNTTTAANTTTTGTACTAATGCTANATCACCTTTNGTTANTTCTTGAAACTCNACAGGAATATTACCAATTCGTTTNAATGCTTTTTCTATTCTCTTTGCTTGTTTGTTAAATCCCTCTCTGACAACTGTATCTGACCANCCAAGATATTCTCTGTCAACAATAGCTTTTATCTTTGGTCTNATNGCNATAGCCGCTTGNAGTTCTATAAGCTTTCCATCTGTTTGTGGTAAATCTCTATTGGCTAATGATACTACTTCTCGTTCTATNCTATCTAATGTTGCAACAAGAGTTTTNTAATATTTTGCTTCTGCTATCTCAATTTGTTTGATACGATATTCGGTTGATCTTTGNACTATATCNGACATTCATTAAATTTCTTCTTGCTCTACTTCTTGATCTTCTTGTTCTGCTTCGTCTTGTGTGAACTCACCTACTTCTGCTTTTTGATCTATCTCGTCAAATATCTGATTTAGTTTTTCGTCATCATCTACAACTGCTCTTGCGATTTCTTTATCAACTTCTTTCATAAATGTAGGTGAACCAATACCAATAGACTTTGCTTGTTGGTAGTAAATTAAATCAGTTGCATAATCTCTTATGTTAAATGAATCAGGATAATTAATTTCACCATCAAATGTTGCATTTTGGAACATAGCATAACATCTAAATAATTGTTCTTCTGCTATTTCNAAGTTGTCTGCTTTTTCTGATANTCTTGCATTAAGTAATTCAAATTCTGTTTGTAAAGCTATTCCTGATGATACAGCTTGTTTAGTTGTTCTTACTGCTCCTGTGTGTGCTATCCTATTGATAGCTTCTACCTTGTGATTTATTGAGTCCATAAGACCGGATAAGTTTTGTCCTGATGGTTGCAGTAAGTATGGTTTTAAGTTTGGCTCCATTTCTTCAGGCATTTCAATAACTGCACCAGCACCAGCACTTGCATTTACACTTGGAGTTTTTACTAATGATGGGTGGTTTGTTAATCTAATTAATTGTTCTATTTCTGAAAGTTCGTTGTAGATACTTTTTTGTAAATCAGCGATGTCTTGTAGGTCTGATTGGCCAATCCCTTTTTTGTGCGATTTGGAATTGTATAAAATAACTGCTGGTATTTTGCCAATCAGATTATCGGCAGTATCTATTGTAATTGGGTCTGACCTATCATCTTTTGAATATATTGTTTCTATTCGGTCAGGAAACCACAATCTAAAATATGTACCACCATCTTTATCTACTTCTTCTCTTATTTTAAGATAGTCTAAATAATACTTACCATTTACTTCTCTTTTGAAATTCCAATCTAAAACATTCTCAGGTGTTACGATTGAAATATATGGTCTTATTTCTTGATTAAGTTCCTCTGCTCTTGTTCGTGTTTGTATTGCTGGTTTATCTAAAATCATAAATGTATGACCATAGATAGCCGCATAGTTTTGTGCTTGTTTCATAACAGAGTTAAAAGTATTACCCTCTAAGT
>FUFK010038335.1_pt1 | contig 16131 bp, 28 predicted proteins | sample 1021851 | NCBI WGS metagenome assembly FUFK01 (sample SAMEA51879418, study PRJEB19060) | metagenome | reverse complement strand
AGAAGTAGATGTAGATAAATTAAAAACAGACATCCTTTCTATGCCAATGAAAATAAATCAAGGATTGGAAAAAGCTTCACGTGATTTAGCAGGTAAAATAAAAAGATTTACTGATGAAGATTTAGATTTACTTATAGAAGAAACAGAGGAAGGAGACACAGATGTTAAAAAGTTAAAACAATTACAGTTAGTTAAAAAAAATATAAATGCAGGTTTTGTTCCAGCTGCAGCAAATGATCTTGTAAATATTGTTGAAACAAGAAAAGATATTAAATCCCTTACACCAAAGGTAGAAAAAATTTCCACCAAAGGATTGCAAGGTGGATTAAGAAAATCTTTTTTTACTATAGGTAGAGCTTTAAATTTAATCAAAACAGGAAACTTTTTTGAAGCAGTTTTTAAATCAAATCCTAAGACAGTGTTTGATGATTTATTAGGTAATGCAAATGATACTACAATATTTGAAAAATTAATTAGGCCAGTAGCTGCTGCCTTTTCTGGGTATGATGTACAAAGAAGTAATGTGCTTAAAGAATCAATAGAATCAATAGAAAAGTTAATTGCTTTTGATGGTAATAAAAGAATTGAAAGGTCGCAGAATGAAATAATGAAAGATAAAATGAAGATAATGACTTATCTTTTACAGCTAGAGCACGAATCAAATCCAATAGAATCCAATCAAGAACAAAACTTAACACCCCCTGCTCTTGCTTTTATAGATGAAACAATAAATTATTATTTAGAAAACTCACCTGCTGAAGCTGATGTAACAATTGAGATGTTAGAAGATATAAAAAATGAATTTACTGTAGATGGAGAAATTGATTTGAATAAACTCAAAAATTCTTTTTCATCAAACATGAACAAAGCAGTAGAAGAGTACCGAAAAGCTTTTGATAATTTAGCTGACAAAACAGATTTTGTTTCTGCTGTACTTAGAAGAAATAAAGTAAATTTATTTAATAATTATGTAAAGCACGTAGTTTTATACAACTCAAGTGATAAAGAAGCAGTTTATAATGCACAAAAAAATAAATTTTTAAAACCTTCTACAAAATCAGGATCAATAGAAGAAAGAACTCCTGGNGCNAAANCTTTAANCTTTGACCCTTCTTANGCNNTAATGAAAGCNACTGACGATATTTTATTAGACTTTAATATGACTAATGAAATTAGAAAATTTAGAATGAAAATTAATTCACTTAAAAAAACAGAGGGTTTAACGACTCTGCAAAGACAAGCCGTGATTGCGTTAGAAAGGTCAATGGATCAAGCGCTAGCGTCTACATTTGATTCTATAAACTCAGACCCTTCCGCAACGACAACTCTTATAAATGAAATTAGAAGAATTGGTTATGAAGCTGCTCTGGTTTCTGCACCAAGAGCTGTAGCCGAACTATCTTCTAACTTTTTGTTTGCGATATCTGCAAATCCTGAAGCCACGCTAGATGGTATTCAAAATTTTAGCGGAGTAGCAAAAGAAAACGCAACAATGTTAAACTTTTTAAGCAATATAGAATCAACTGAGGCTACTAAGCTGGCTAACATAGATGAGATAACAGGTAAACTTACAGATGATTTAGGTGTAGATAAATATGTGAGTCAATCAGGAAAGGCAGCTCCGCAATTTAAAAATGTTTTATTACAAATAATGAATTACGGCCCAAAACAATTAAGAAATTTTACAGCGGATCTATCTAACAAAATACTTTCATACCCCGACCAAATGATTGGTAGGCCTTTATACCTAGGCGAGTTTGTTAGAGTGTTTGAGCAGGAAACAGGTATCAGGTTGACCGAGGACAACATCAGAGAGATGGCTGAAGGCCCAGGGAAATCTAAATATTTAACAGAAGAGTATGCGGAGGCTATAAATAAAGCATCTATAGCAGCTGATAAGCAAGCTATTATGTCCACCACTTCACGTAACCCAATATTAGCAATAGAAAAATTTAAAAGAAAAAAGGACGCTGGAGCATTTAGAGAAATATATAGAGAAGCAAATGCTTTTATGTCTAACTTTTTTGCTTTTGAATACACCACAGCAAGAACTGCTGTAAACGCTTTATTTAATCAAGGAGCTATCAGTCAAAAACAAGCTCTGGGATTATTACTCGGTATTACCATGAGAATGTCTATGTACCAAATTATATATAAAGTATTAAGTGATAATGTTGACCAAGCATTTAGAGAAAGAGATGAGGATGATATCGATGAGACGCAAGAGTTAGTCGATGAAACAGCAAGGTCTTTAACAGGATCAATACTTACTCTTTTGACAAGGCAGACCATGGGGAATGTTCCTTTTGCAGCTATAGCTTATGGTCTTGAAAGATTTAATGAAAACAATTTAGGAATACTAAGAAGTGATGAAGAGTATGATGCCTTTAAACATTCTATTGTATATTCACAACTAGGTAAAAAAGATTTAGAATCAGAAAATTTAATGACCAACTTAGCTACTCTTTTTGCTGGGCCATATGGAACGTTAATAAGAAGATCAGAGAGAGCTTTGGAGTTGTATCAAAGAACTCAAACAAGGAAAACAGAGTCAGCAAGACAAGAAGCTCAAGAGGAATTAAACAGAAACATAATATTAGACATATCTGGAAATGCTGGACTGCTCCCGTTTTATAAAGATGTAAGAAGAATTATAAACGCTAAGCGTAATAAAGAGTATAAAGAAATCAACAAGGAGCAATGTCTAAGTCTGAGCTTAGAAAATTAAATCCAAAACTTTACAAAAAACTATATGGGCCTGGTAGTGCAGAAGCTAGACTCAGAGCATTAAAAAGAAAGCTAAAGTCTAATTAATTACATACCACAGTAAAAAATATAATAGTACTGCGTTTATAATAAATACAACTGCAAAATTTATTTTAGGATTTTTCATAATTCCATTAAACAATTAATAGCCGTGTGTCCACCGAGGACTACACCACATCCGATAGCTTGTTTTTTAAAATGCTTTGCGTAAGCTGCTGCGTATGAAGTGGTNTCTATACCACANCCNACCTGCATACCAAAGATTCTAAAGTTNCTTCCTACCATCCACTCACAATAAGACTGTGTATGGATATGACCTTGTACGGTTGACATCATATCATTCTTTGCTTTAGTTCTGGCAGTACCGCCTTCCCCATGCACATACTGAACGTTGTCATATACAACTCTTTCTACCCAGTTCCATTTAGTTCCAAGTACCTCGTTATATGATTTGATCCACATAGAAGGTATGTCAGAGGTCTGAGCCTTACGCATGACCATGCGGTCATGGTTACCTATAATTACATCAGCCACAGGAAAAGACTTACGCCATTTTTTTACAGCTTTGATTGCATAGCGAAGCTCATCAGCTCCACCTAGTGCGTCACTAAACGTTTCATGGTATGAGCTGTAGTGGTTGTCAATTATATCTCCAATAAATATTACTTGATTGCAAAGAAATTTTGCGTAAGTTTCTTGACAGAACTCTAAGTATCCATCAAGTTCAAAAGGTGCGTGTAAATCTCCGATCACCAGTATTCTTCTTTCATCTCTAGTGAGATAGTCATAGGCTATTTTTTTGTCGCCCTTAAGCCGTGGGCGAAAATCTTTATATTTCATCTTCGAGGGAGTCCGTTATGGTTTTTAGTTTCGCAGTAATTTTTGAAACTTCTCCCTTGAGCTCTCCATATTCTTGGTCGACTAGAAGCTCGTAAATATTATTTACTGAGTCGTGTATATCGTCCATAATAAAATTTATGTTACGAATACGCTTTTGTTCTAGCGGAGAGATGTTCATANTTTACTGTGTTTCTCTTAACATCATTCCTCCCCAATACTTATCGATAGACTTTATTGCTCTATATAATTTTCTGGATTGTTTTTTAGCTTGTTCAATGTCGGTTTTAGTTGATTCCTTTCCTAAGTTACAATATAAATCTGCATCTATTTCTAATAGCTTTTCTATTTTTCTTTTGTCACTCCAAGATGTAAACCCTAATATCTTGTCTATATCTTCTACGGAATACGCCATAATTTATATTGTATCTTTTTAAAGTTAAGAAATTTTTTCTAAAATAGATTTAGATTTAAGGTATTTATCTTTATATTTTTTTAATTCTTCAGCTTTTTCTATGTACATATTTGCCATTTTTTCATAACGAACTCTCCAATACTCTGTTTCTTCATCTTCCTCGGTAAATAACTCTCTTGGGTTTTGAACTTCTCTATTTTCTTTAATAGAATTTAATATTGCCTCACACTCTTCATATATTTTTATGTATCTAGTATCTTTATTAAACACAATAGAGTCATATACTTTTAAACCGTGCATTACAGTGGCATGATCTTTATCTACCATGTCTCCTATTTCTTTGAAAGAGAAATTTGTAAACTCTCTAGCTAATTTAAAAAATATTGCACGAGAGTACACATACTCTTTTGCTCTTGAAAATTTATGTAATTTAAGTTGTGACCTTCTAGTTACCATTCCTAGGATGCCTTGTAAAGAAATTTTATTCATTGTTTATAGTTTTATTAAGGTTTAAGTAATCTAAGTAATCGTCTGAAGAAATAACATTAAATCTAAAAAAAAGAGGATGTCTTTCTTTTGAATTTAAATACTCTACACTAAAAAATAAAGGAGTGCTTAATGAAACCACACCAGCTAATAATCCAAATCTATTAGTTTTATTGTTTTCTTTTTCTTCCATGTTAATTTCAGTAGCCAGTTTATCTAGCTGCATAATTATACTAGCACTGTATAATGGTGGTAGTTTTTCTAAGTCTTCTAAAAATGTTTCTTCCATTTCNTAAAAGTATTCATCCCCTGTANANCTCTGTTGTAAATCCATGCTCTTTTAATTCTTTAATACGATACTCCTGGAGCTTGGACACTTTACCTTTTGGTAATTTAATTTCAAAAAATTTAATTCCTTTGGTTTGATGTAGGGCTACAAGATCTGGAATACCGTTCTTGTTTGTCTTAATTAATTTTATTACATAATAACCTAACTCTTCTAACTGTTTTATTTTTTTGGTTTGAATTTGTTGCTCGGTCATTATACAAATTTAATTATTCTTTTGCTTCCTTTTCTTTCTCTGAATCTTTCTTCAATGTATCTAAAGCTTCATTGTAATCTGGCATACGTTTGATAGTTTCAAGCGTTCCAACTGAAAGGTTTTTTAAATTATAAAGCTCTTGTATAACTTGTTGCATGGTTTGTTCTAGCCTTTCAACTTTATTTTTTATCTGTATTAATGTTTCTTCTTTCATATTTATAAACTTAGTAAATCTTTTTCAAAATGTTTTAAGGTGTAATCTTTTTTCTTAGCCACCGTCTCATATATTTTATCTTCAATACCATCCCTGGAGAAGATCCAATATATTTTATTCTCAAGCGTATCCTTGGTTGTCATTCTATCCCTAGACTGCCAATAACTTAATGCAGAAAAATCTATATTATAATAAACTAAACAATCTGCTTTTTTTAAACTAATTCCTTCTCTTCCAGATACAATCTGAAGAGCTATACTTTTGTCTGTGGTATCAAATTCTTCTAGCTCCGTAGTCAAATCATCCCCGTAGACTGATTTTAAGGCGTCATATTCAGCTTTAAACTTATAGAATATACCCACCTTCATTCCAGAAAAATGAGTGCGTATAAACTCAGCTTTTGAAAAATCAATTACTTGAGATTTTCCGCTCTCAAATTTAACAGTTCCAGAAAAAAGCTGGTGAATTTTAGACATCAGCTTTACGCCTGTATCTGCCAGTATAATTTCATTGGTATGTTTGCCTTCTACTACTAAATCTTTCTTGAGTTGTTTTACAATTTTATATGTTAAATCACTCATTTCTACTCTTAATACTTCTTCATTAGTTTCAGCTTTAAATCCAGCTTCTCTCTGAGTATAGCTGATCATGTATGGCTTCATTTCATCAAGTATGGTTTGCTTGCCAGCAGAGTATACATTGTGAGTCATAGATCCGAGTTGTCTTTGAAATACATCTACATATACTTTTGAAAACTTATAAAAGTTTCTGTAATCTCTGAAGGGATTCAAAGGGCAAGCGTAANCTTGATGATACATTTGGCTAAATGACTCTGGTGTTGGTGTTCCAGACATAAGAATTACAAATGGTTTTTGTTTTAAAATTATATCTTTTACCATTTTAGTTCGCTTACTTGGCTTTGGATATGCTCCTAAACTGTGCGATTCATCTAACACTATGCAATCAAACTTTCCCTGGATCTTATGAAGGCTTTCATAATTAATTATTTCAATAGCATAGTTTGGATTTAATTTATTGTAGTCAGCTTGTATAGAAGACATAGCTTTTTTCTTAGTAACAAACAGCATAGACTCAACAGGTAGCCTCTGAGCTACACCCATAGCAGTTAAAGTTTTACCTGTTCTCACTTGCATAGAGAGATAAACAAACTTATGCTTGGTTAAAACTTCATAAGCTTTTTCTATAATTTGAATTTGATAATCTCTGAACTTCAAAATAAATCTTCGTGTTTATTTATTTGATTTTCTTCTTCTTTAATTTCAATCCATTTACCAGTCATATCTCTACCCTCGAAAGGTTTGATACCTGTTTTAAAAACACAGTACGCATGAATCCATTTGTAAAACCTTTGTCTACTTATAGTCATCTTAGATTTAGGGGCATAATCTGGATATTCATTTACAAAATCAAAATACATTTCATTTAAATAAATTTTAATTCCAAACTCTAATTTAGTGTTCTTAATGTTATCGTCAAGTAAACCGCACCACTCTACGAAATCATGTGATGTTTCAGCTGAGAGTTGTCTAATTCTTAAGTTAACAAACTCGCTTTGTATTAACCCTTCTTTCAAATATAGTTGAAGACATTGTATCATATAATTATCAAACACGCACCACTCATCATCATTCCAGTCACCAAAAAATAATCTACCAAACTCATCTTGAGGAGTATATTCTTTTGAATAATGCTGATACAATTCCAGCTCCCACTTTCTTCTAGCAAAGCTATTTCCAGCACCTTTAATTGCGTAATTTGTCGTTATACAAATTTTTGGACTTTTACTAAATGGTATTTTAATAGCGTCTTTGTTTTTCTTTTCAAGTGTTAGTCCCTCAGTCACTACACTAAACAATCTTTCAAAATCAAAATATTTTTTTACATCATCAAAACAAAGTATCTGAGTATCTGCTGATACTAACTGATAAGCAAATGACCTTTCAAACGTAAAAGCTTTACCGTCTATTGTTACTAGCTTTTTCATGTGACTCAGAGCGTTCATAAATATACCTTTACCCGTACCACCTTCTGGATTATCTGATATAACTTCATCGTTCAAAATAACTGCTGGACAATACGAAAGATTTTTATGACCGTGCATTAAGAATCCTATTGTAGATTCCATAGCCGTAGTTCTTGTTGCATTTTTAGCACAGATGTTTTCTATAAAAGTTTTATAGTCACACTCTATAGTTTCACAATCTTTATATACTCTATCAATAACGTGGTCTTTCCAGACATAACCGCCAAGATCTACATAATCTATAGCTTTAACCTCGTTTTTTGTTATTTGAACCGCACAATTCTTGTAATATAGGTAAGATGTTTTTGGTGTATCTGCAATAAAATATATATCAATAGTGCTTAAAAGGGTTAAAAACTCCTCTCTAAATAACCTAGTTTGGTCAGCAAAGTAATTATAAATTGATACATCTTCAAATGAATACAGGTAGTCAAGAATATAATCTTTTATTTCTTTCTCGCTAGTATGATCTATTAAGTTATTGGTAACTTTAACAAATACATAATTTTTACTACCCTCTGGACAATACTTGTAGAATCCGCTATCCTCTAAATACTTTTTAAAAAGTATAGGTATTACTTTTATTGTTCCTTTTTCGTTCTTGCTCCAGAACTTCTCACTCCCTTCTGCCTCTGCTTTTTCAATTACAGTTTCTATCTCATCAATATCTAAATTAGTATCCTTTAAATCCTTTCTAATTTCTTTCTTAGACTCACCCCTTTTTAACCTTTGCTTTATTTCGTTTATTGTTTCTGTATCTTCGTAATACTTAGTTCCAAAATTTTGAGTCTTCTGATAGGCAGAGTTAATTGTTGTTTCTATTTCTCTTGTTGTAAAATCTGATGAAGCATACTGATTGCAAACAAAAGAAGCTAATGTTTTATTAATACCAAAATCATTGAAAGCCATAGCAAGAACATAAACATTGTGATTACGACTACCCTCAACCATAGGATAGTTAGAAGACCACCACTTCAGAAGTATCTCTACTATTTTGTTTTCATCTGTTATTTTTAACATAGGTACATCTTTAAATGTACTCTTCTCCTCATACTCTTCCTCTTCAATTCTTTCCCAGAGAGATGAGTTGGTATTTAAAAATAACAATGGATCATAAGACTCATAACATACCCTGGATAAATTTTTTGAAGTTGTATCAAAGTATGGTGAATCAAATTCTTTTTTTAATGAATTGAAATATTTATTATGGTTATCTGGTTCAGCTGGTATCTTAATTAACACCTTTAATCCTAATCCAGAGGGTGAAACAAATACTGAAAAAACATATTTATTTTTTTGAAACCTTTCTTTGTCTTCAAGCATTTCCTTTTTCTTTGGATAGCCGTCAAAGTCCAGACATATTAATCCAGAGTGTTCAACAATAGAAGCGTCAGACCTCTTGTTAAATTTTCCAGAGAAACATATAGCTGGAAGCTGTTTCTTTAAATCGTTTCTGTTTGTCTTGTTTTTCTCGTTACGAATTTTATTACAGAGATCTTTAGACTTTCCTTCTTTAATTCTATCTAATAAATAAGTAACATCCTTAAAAAAAGGTGTTTCTGTTTCTCTGATGTTCTTGAATATTGTTACTACTTGCGACATTCTAATTTAAATTACAAAAAAAAGGAGAGAGCTAAACCAATTAATATGAAAAGAAAAACTCACTCTCTCCTAAAACAAAAAAAATAATTAACCTAGTTAAAACGGGATATCATCATCCTTCTGAGACGAATCATCCGTACTTTCATTTTTCTGATAAGGCTTACTTACTTGTATTGAAAGTTTAAAATCCCCAGCCTGCGTAGTTCCTTCCCATGCAGATAGTTCAAATTCATTTCCTTCCAAGTCAGTCATTGTGCCTTTTAAATCTGGTTGAGTATCCTTCTCTTTATAATTGTTTTTAAAGAGAGATCCTCTTCCTTCCTTGTGTTTGTATTTAGTTGTACTCATATATATATAATTAAAATTAAAATTGTCCTTTATAAATTATATCCTCTACGCTTTCCTCTGCGTTCTCAGAAAAATATTTATCGTAGTGATATAAAGCGTGTTCCACCTTCTCCTTTGCTCTTGCGAGTGTTTCTGGAGTTGGATTAAATATACCGACATCATAAGTAAATGAGCCTGGTTTAGTGCCTATAGGTTTCGGTGTTTTACCAATTACAAAAAATACCATAGGCATACCGAAGAGCGTCTGATATATTAGGCTCTGGGTATCGTAGTAGTAATAAGGTGCGTTTCTAGTAAACTTGGAAACGTCTTGGCTTGTCTTTAGATCTATTATCATTTCCTGGCTGATACAATCTGCTTTGCCTTTAAATTTATGGCCAAAAATATCTGCCACCATAGGTTCTTCAAATTTAGCGTCAAAATCAAATAGGTATTCTTTCATACCTTTAACTTTAGTCGTATTCTCATTCATAAACCAATCGACTAAATGTTTAATCTCGTCTGCCTCTGAAGTCTTAAGTGCAAAGTCCAGGTCATTGTCTTCAAGAAATTTTTTATAGGTTGAATCTCTTCTTGTTACGTCAGCTATCGGAAAATCTTTAGCTTTTTCTGGTTCTAATATAAGCTGATGAAACAATCTGCCTTTTTCTAAATTTTCATTAGTTGGCGTATCTAATCTAAATGCTTCTGGATTATCTCTTAAAACTTTTATATCGCTATTAGATAGAAACATTTTACCAAACTCACCATAGTAGTGTTTATCGTCTCTTAACTTTTCTATTATATCTTTATTTTCCATATAATATTTTTTGAAGTTTTTGAATCTGTTCCATATCGACAATATACTTATCCATTAATCTGTTAAGTATAGTATCCCATTTAGTTTTCTGAGACCTTAACCTTTGAGCAGTTTCTACAATTGAATCCCAATTCTTATCATCTACTTTAACTTTAGATTTAGATTCATTAGATTTAGATATTTCATCTGGAGTAATCTGAGGAAGATCCTCACCCGCATATATATACAAACCTAATCCGTGCATAGCCAAGTTTTTAGTTAAACACCTCATAAGTGTATTGTTAACTTGCGTTGACGTTGGTTTTAATACTGATTGGTTTCTGTTGTCCATAACAGGTAGCCACATTTCAAGTGTTTCTTCTTTGATTGTAACTGATGTATGGCAAAAAGCACCAAACCCCTCTTTGAATGAAAAAGGTAGGTTGGTTTCTGGATTCCTATAATATGAATAGGTTGCGTCTGGATATATTTTTTTAACCTCTTGCCAAGCCCAGCTCCAAGATAGGTAGGTTAGTTGACCTTTCTTCTCAGTTCTGTCGTTGACGTTGATGTTATTCAAAATCTGAAAGACGCTTTTTTTAGTTGATTTAGTTGTCATAAGATTTAATTTTTTGAATTATTTTATAATATTTATTTAAAATCTGTTGCCTGGACTCTTTAAAATAATTAAGCCTTTTCTTGCTATTATTTCCGTTGAGTTCTTTTGAGATACTTTTTTTTATTCTTTCAAGTTTTTCTTTATACTTATCCAGAGTAATTTTAAGCACCCCTACTGACCAGCCCTCATCTAAAATGATTTGTTTGTCCTGGTCGCCCATTTCTACGTAGTAATTTCCACCAGCAGAATGGTCATATAATTTAATATTATTAGTTTCTGAATCCCTAGATATTTTTATACCTAGTTTCATATAAGCCTCGTACCCAGATCCGTGCATTTCTGTCGTGCCGTAATCCTTTGAAGCCTCACTAAAAATATTATTTAATATCGTGTTCAATCTGAGTTAGTTTATCTACAATGTAAATATAATCCCTATCCTCTTCCATAAGTTTTTTAAAGGAAGTAATTCCGTAATAGATGTTCTCCTCTGATACCTCGATATCTAATTTTTTAAGGTATCCACTTATTTCTTTTTGCCCCATGTTAGAATTAACATTACATATATAGTAAAGCATATTTCGTGGCTTTACTACCTCGTCTCTCTTTGTTTTTTCAAAGAGTTCTTCTACGGAGATATCTAAATAGTTCAGAATATTCTCCAGGTATTGTTTAAATATATGTTCTTTCATTCAGTTTCTTTTAGTCGTTCTATTAATTTACGAAGCAGTTCTCTTTGCTCATAAGACAGATTAGATCCAGATTTATCCAGAGTAATTAGTCCGTTTTTTACTTCAGAGCATAACCTTCGTAGAGCTTTATTACTTTGCAGTAGGTAGCTTAAATGTTGTTGAAATGTTGATATAGCTCCTTCCATAATTAAAAATTTAAAAGTTGTAATCTTCTTCTGTATTTATCTTGAAGAGATGTTTTAAAAATTAATTTTTTAATGATTGATTTATCATTAACAGAAGTGAGTTGTTTGCGAAGCTGATTACATTCAAAGTCAAGCGTAAGTAAATAATTACCTACAAACTTTTTATGCCTTTGCTTTCTTGATTGTTTGTAAAGTTTCATTGTTTTTAAAATAGTCGTTTATTAAAGTGTATTGTATGTCGTAGTAAATTGTGCCTTGATCCTGGCACTCCAAACATAAGTAATTATGTGCAGCGTATTCCCCGCAGTATTCAAAGTTTTCAAACACTAGCTTTTCGCTACTACATTTATTACAAATTTGCTTGTTCATTTTGCAAAGATATAAATTTTCAAAATATTTTAGCAGATTTTTAATAATATTAATGTTATGTTTTCGTTAATACTTATTTTTATTATGCTCCTGGATCTTTGATCCATGTTTGTTTGACGTCTAAATCATAGACGACTTCTGTTGCTACATTGTATATCTCTTTGTTAGAGAATGGCGTTAACCAAACTTCATCTTTATATACATCAATGTTTTCAACGCCCGTATCTGAGTAGTAATCGCATTGGACTCGATAGGTATTCTTTTGGTGCTTGAACTTTATATCGACCAGGTATATATGAGCTAAAACATTTTGGTTTAATATTTTAGTCATTACCAATCCAAACTTTTTTCATCTATGTGAAACTCCTCTCTAAAATATTCTCTTACTTGCTCGTAAAGCTCATCATAAATAGGTTGTTCAATTCCCCTGGCTGAAGTTGCATGATATATTCCAATATCACAAATACCTCTACCCTCTACCTCATAAGTGCAATATGCACCGTATCTTTGGTTTTTATATTCAAAATCAATTCTTAATTCAAATGAATTTACTATTGCTGACTCATTTGTTACATTAATTAATTTATCCTCTTGTTGTTTTAAATCGTAATCGTGTCGTTCCATGTTTGTAGTTGTTTAAATAGTTTTAGTGCTTTTTCTTTGTAAACTCTTTCATAGTTTCTATCTCTTATTCCGTGATAGTCAATATGATACTTACCTTTGATTTTCAAGATCGAGCAAGTCAAGTCGTGCATAATAGCGATATCGCTTCCTATATTGTCATAAATATAGTTGAAGAAATCTTCGTCATTATTGTTATTATAAAATCTTATTTTTTCCATAGTTTTAGTTGTTTATTGGTGTTGTTTTCTTTGTTACTATCTTATTTAAAGATTCTCCAATTCTTTTTAAAGTTTTATTATCAAACCAATTTATCCAATCATAAGCTGATAGCTGAATAATAATTTCTTTATTATCCCAATCTAACATTTGAATAGTTAAATAATCTGATTCTTTTGTTGGGTATGATAGCCCAATTATTTCTTTGATTTCACTTTGAATAACCTTAGCTTTTCTAAGGCACTTCGTTGTTTGTTCGTTGTCGGTTAGTGTCATAAGTTGTTTTTAAGTTGTTCGTTTAGTTTTACATATTCTTTCCATACCTCATTAAAAGTTCCTTTAATGTGATATACTTTTTCTCCTTTGGAGTTACGTTTTTTATTCTTCATAATCAGTTATTTTAATGTTATAAGTTTCGCCCGTTGGACTATCATGATGAGTAATTACTGCCTGGTAATTATCTTCATCTTCTTTATAAAGATAAAAAGTTAAATCTGTTTGAGGTACAATCTCATGAAATATATCCATTTCGTCCTCTAACGTAAATGTTTTTTGTCCCTCTAAATTTCTCCAGGTCATGTTAGATCCTTTAACATGAACTTGTCTTCCGATGTGACCTCTGAAGTAGTAATAAATTTCTCGCTGAAAATCTTCCCAATGTATCCAGGAGATCATATCGTCTTCGTAAATAAATTTTTGAATTTCTTCGTCCTGGACTTCTGACGGCTCTCTGTCTAATTGGTCAATTCTAATTAAAAACTCGTCTTTATTATTAACGTACCATTTATAATCATCTTCCAGATATTGTGCCAGATCATAGCATGCAATAAAATCTGTATCGCACATATTATTTTGAATTTGCTTTGTTCTCATAGTTGTTTATTTAAGTTAAAATAAACCTGGAGAATCAAACCAGGTTTTTTTGGCTACGGATTCATAACTTCCGTTGATTCAGATAACACGATTTATGTTGGTTATCCGCCACTTAGAAATAGGGGACGAGACTCGAACTCGCAACCCACTCAACCAAACTTACACGCCTTTTTCTAGAATTGACTTTCAGATTGTTGTTAGGATAATTTACCAGCTTCATGACGGCCGTTAAATTATCTCAATTGAGTCCTCTACCTATTGAGATACCCCTCTTGATTGTTACCAGGAAGATTGATAATAAAAATCATCTTTCAATGCTTCCCTATTGTTTAATAGTTCTTCTAGATTATCAGCAGTTTCCTGGAGATCTTCCCAATACCACTCGTCATAATCTTGAGATCCGAAGAAAAATCCAGCGGAAGTAGGTAACACTCTTTCCGCATGGTCTTTGTTTTTCAAACAATACTGAATATCGTCTAATAATTGCTGAAGTTTTTCAACACTTACATAATATTCTCTGCAATTGTCTTCGCCCTCTTGAACGTTTTCAACAAACCAATTATGAATCTGGTTTGCTTTTCTCCAATACATCTCTTCAAATTCAAGCGTTTGAATTTTGGAAGTATCGATTTGTTCTCCATTTTGAGAAACTTGAACTAAATGTTTTTGTTTCTCTGGTGTATGTTCCCAATTCTTAACATACCTTTTCCTTGTTAAATACATATCTAATCCCATTACTTTAAAATTTTATGAAGAGCTTTAAGCTCTGCGTTAGACATATTATCAATTTTATCCCAATTGATAACGCTTGGTTTTTTTCCGCCAAACGATTTGTTAATGAAATCTAAGTCATCGTTTAATTTATTTTTGCTCATAATTTTTGATTTTAGTTATTAGTTCTGAAATTTGGTCTGGTGTTTGCCAGCCTAAAACATCGTCAAAAGAAGATACTATTTCCTTTGTAACGAATTTTTTATCCTGGTTTAATACTGCGACTTCAAAATTATTTTTTCCGTCCCCGTAATAACCCAGATTTTCCCCAGCTACGACCGAAAGCGTCAAGCTGTTTTCAAAGGTATATTCCGCCCTTTTTTCTCCTAACATTCCAACTTTGAATATTAGTTCCTCAAAGTAACTAATGTCTTCAACATTTTTTACTTCGTCCATAATGCTATATTTAATTAAATCTTTTAAGATTTCTACATTTGATTTGCTCATAATTTTTTGATTTTAAAAGGGAGCGTCAACTTTAGTCGATAAATCGGCTAGCTCATCAGCTCCCATGTTAAACTAATTTAAGTGACTAACATTGATTCCAATTCTGAAATCAAATTCTTTATATCATCTTTGGTCAATCGGTCGGAAAGCTCCAGCTCTAATGAATTTAAAAGCTCTTGCCCTCTCCAATAAGCGTAGTGATTAACTAAGGTTTCGGGATTGTCAAAGCTCGTTTGAATTTCCCCGAAAGCGTCCATTTCTTGCTCGTTGCAGTAACCTATTGCTTCCCAGGTTGACAAATTGTTGTCTTTAAGCCACTTTTCAGCCCTGGCGTAATAGGTTATAAAAAAATCCTCATTAAATAAATAATGGTGTAAATCATCTGAATATTGCCCCTCTAGCGATCCGTTTTCCAATTGGTCGATAGCGTGTTCAATAATACTTGTTTCAATTGTTGTTGTCATAATTTAGTTTTTTAATTAATTTTTTGATTTTAATATATTTCCATTCATTTAAATGGTAGCTTTCCGACAATATAAAATCATCGGAAAGTTTATTTTCATTATCTACATTCATTTTTTTGCGTAGATAATTAATAACTTCATCTTCGTTAAAAAAATACAAAGGTTTATTCTGAAGCTCTGTTTTAAATTTAATTATTTTCATTTTAAAAATCTGTATTGATAATCAAACTCTCCCACTCCGTGATAAAAGTTTTCATCGTTTTTCTGGAAGGTAATATATTCTTCTAAATCAGTAGAAGCGTAATAATTATCTATTGTTAATGTTAGGGCTTTATACATCATTTCAAAAATTTCTGAATGAAGTTTTTTAATTCTTTGCTTGTATTCTTTTTTAGTTAAAAACCTAACAAAGTTTATATTAGTTACTATTTCGACTGCAAAATAATTTTCTTTTAACTTATGGACTTGATAACTTCCAGCGTCGCCGTAATCATCATCTCCCCAGCCAAAATAATAATCCCCAAATTCATTGATTTTATCTCCTAAATCAATTTTAATCTGTTCATCACGCCTTTTTTTTGCGTGTTCAACGGCCTCAACTCTGGAGCTGAAAGTTTTAATTTCAACTCCGTTTTCTGTTGAGTAGCCGTCCCCGTTCCATGTATCGATTACAATATATTTATTTTGCATAATTTGGAAGGTGTTTAATATAATCGTTTAAATCGTCATTTGTATATACATCTCCGTATTCTGACGGGTTTTTATCTTCTTCGATAAAAATATAATCTCTGGAGCAATCCCAAAATTTCATAGCTCTTGCGTCTGTATCGCAAATAAAATCA
>FUFK010616006.1_pt1 | contig 16132 bp, 11 predicted proteins | sample 1021851 | NCBI WGS metagenome assembly FUFK01 (sample SAMEA51879418, study PRJEB19060) | metagenome | reverse complement strand
AAGTCAAAATCTAAAACAATAACAACCTTTGATTTAGATATTGGTGATGCTAATTGGAAAAAGGTATTGACTTATGTAGCACAGAATAAGCATTTAGGTCTTCCAAAGATTGTAAAAAATCTTGAGCAGAAGTATAAAATTAAAGCTTCAGTGAAGAAGGAACTTTCAAAGCATGTGTAATGAAAGAGTATTTAGCTAAACTACAACTGGATGAACATTATTATGGAGAGTATGGAAGGCAATGGCTTTCCAACTCGGACATAATAACATTACTAAATGATCCCAAATCATTTAGAGTACCAAAAGAACCAACAAAAGCAATGTTGATTGGTAGATATTTTCACACTGCAATGCTTGAGCCGGAAAAAGTGAATAGTGTAGAGTATAAAAGTATTGATGCGAGTAGTAGAAATACTAAAAAATACAAAGATGCTTTGGATGAGAATGGTAGAATGTTAATGATGTTGACAAAAGAAAAAGAAGAAACTGATTGTGCTATAAACACAATGAAGAGTAATCTTGATTTTTGTGATGCTATTTACGATCAAAGAAACGAGTATGAGGTTCCGGCTATTACAACCATATGTGGTGTAGAGTGGAAGGGTAAAGCTGATATTGTTACACCGGATATTTTAATAGACTTGAAGACCACATCCAATATCAAAGATTTTAAGTATTCGGCAAGAAAATATAATTACGATAGTCAAGCTTATATATATCAGCAGTTATTTGACAAACCTTTAATCTTTTATGTAGTGGATAAAACAAGTTTACAGCTTGGTATATTCAATCCAACTACAGATTTTCTTAACAGAGGAAAAGAAAAAGTAGAGAAGGCAGTTGAAATATATAACGAATTTTTTGCTGAAGGATCTGAAAAGACTATTGATGAATTTATTATTAAAGAAGAACTATAGTAAAACTCTCAGTAGGATCGTTCCGAACTACTGATAGGTTTTTAATTATTATCGGAACACAACTTTATTTATTATGGCAGACAAAATTTATGTCGGAAATGGAAAGTCCAAGTTTGATGGACAACAAGTAGCAGTAAGCTTATGTTTAACTGATCTTCCAAAAGAACACGTATTTGAGTATGATGGGAAAAAGTACATCAAGTTAATTGTTCAAGAAAGAAGAGAAGCTGATGACTATGGTCGTACTCACTACGTTGCAGTAGATACTTGGAAACCCGAAGAGAAGAAAGCTGAAACTAAAAAAGAAGAAGCTGACCTTCCTTTCTAAATGGGAACAGAAAAAACGAAGAGGAGTTTCGGCTCCTTTTCTTTTTCTTTTGCCGGTGTTGAAATGTTAAAGTCAAACCTCTATATTATGTTATAGAAAAAATAAATTAGATATTGTTTTATTATATAGAATTTTATTACTAATTTCAACATTTCAACATCAAAGATAGATAAAGAACTAATAATCAGTAACTTATATTAAATTTTTTTAACACTAATTCAACACAGAGATGTCAGAAATCACCATTTTTAAGGATATTAAGGAAACTTCTCAGCCATTTTATAGGGATGTAATGGTATTATTAAACAGAATAAGAGAGGGATCAAGCAAGGATTTGGTAAAGAAAATCCGTGCCGAAAAGGATAAAACACAAAGAAATAAATTAAAACAATCCCTTCCAGCTATATGTTTTAGTGGTAGGTTTACCAAAAGAAATGACAACTCATTAGTGCAACATAGTGGGTATATATGTTTAGATTTTGATGGATACAAGACCAATAAAGATATGTTGCAAGAAAAGGAAAGACTATCAAAAGATAAGTATGTTTTTTCTGTATTTATTTCTCCAAGTGGTAATGGCTTAAAGGTTTTAGTTAAGATACCACAAGACTCAGAGAACCACAAAAATTATTTTAACTCACTTCAAAATCACTTTGATAGTCCTTACTTTGATAAGACCACTAAAAACATTTCGAGAGTTTGTTATGAAAGTTATGATCCTTTAATTCATATCAATGAACTATCAAGCACTTGGGAAAAAATTGAAGAGACAGAATACCAAGAGGTCGTAAAGTATAGAGATAGACCTACTATTCCAATCACTAATGAGAATAAGATTGTAGATATACTTATGAAGTGGTGGAATAAAAAGTATGGTTTGAAGGAAGGAGAAAGAAATAATAATATTTATGTATTAGCATCTGCCTTCAATGACTTTGGAGTAAATCAAACTCTTGCAGAGTATGTGATGTCAAACTTTGCTACAAAAGATTTTCCGGATTACGAGATTAAAAGAACCATTGACTCAGCCTACGCACAAAAACAAAACTTTGGAACCAAGTATTACGAGGATGAGGATAAGGTAAACCAAATAAAGAATAAGTTTAGAAGAGGTGTATCTAAAAAAGAAATCAAGTATCAGTTGGAGGAGGAGAAGTTTGATGTAGATAATGTAGATAGTGTACTTGAAAGAATAGAGGATGAAAATGCTAAACAAAAATTTTGGACCAAGTCTGAGAAGGGTGTAATAAAAATTATACATATAGCTTTCAAGCAGTTTCTGGAGGAGCATGGATTTTATAAATTTAATCCACAAGGTAGTAAGAACTATGTTTTTGTAAGAGTAACCAATAACTTAATTGATCATACATCAGAAAAAGAAATAAAAGATTTTATATTAAATTACTTAATAGATGAGGATGATATAAGTATATACAATTACTTTGCAGAACACACGAGATATTTTAGAGAAGAGTTTTTAACCTTATTATCTTCTATTGATGTGTTCTTTATAGAGGATACCTCATCAACTTCTTATTTATACTACAGAAATTGTGCAGTAAAGATTACAAGTACAGAAGTAAAACCTATAGACTACATTGATCTTGGGGGTTATGTTTGGAAGGATCACGTAATAGATAGAGATTTTACAATATGCAAGGTAAATGAATGTGACTTCAAGGTATTTGTAAATAACATTGCAGGTGGGACAGAGGAAAGAATAAACTCTATGTATTCAACTATTGGGTATATGATGCACGGATACAAGAACTTATCGTATTGCCCGGCTGTTATATTAAATGACGAGGTAATATCAGACAATCCGGAAGGAGGTACCGGTAAGGGTTTATTTATGAAAGGTCTATCACAAATGAAAAAATTAGTAGTTATAGATGGCAAGTCATTTAACTTTGAAAGATCGTTTGCTTACCAATTAGTATCAGCCGATACACAACTACTTTGTTTTGATGATGTGAAAAAGTATTTCGACTTTGAAAGATTATTCTCTGTGGTAACAGAAGGGTTAACACTTGAAAAGAAAAACAAAGATGCTATTAAAATACCATTTAGTAAGTCTCCTAAGATTGCTATCACTACCAACTATGCTATTCGTGGCAAGGGTAGTTCTTTTGAAAGAAGAAAGTGGGAGTTAGAACTTGCTCAGCATTACACTAAAGAGTTTACTCCGTTAGTGGAGTTTGGTAAACATTTCTTTGGGGAATGGGATGATGAAGAGTGGTGTCAGTTTGATAACTTTATGATTAGTTGTTTGCAGTTGTATTTAGAAAATGGATTACTGAAAAGTACATTTGTAAATCTTGAACTTAGAAGATTGTCTGCTGAAACTTCTCACGAGTTTGTTGAGTGGTGTGGACTATTGGATGGTAAAGAGAATAACAAATTAGTTTCTAACACTAAGATTCTTAGAAACGATCTTTACTTTGATTTCATAGAGGAGTATCCGGATTACGGACCGAAAGCAAGAATGACCATATCAAGACAAAGATTTTACAAGTGGATAGATTCTTACTCTATATATAAGTACAAATCTAAGCCTATTGAAGGAAGAGATAAGACCGGTAAGTGGATAGAGTTTTGTCAAAACGTAACGCAAACTTCTTTGATATGATAGAGTTTAGAGATTATCAAAAAGCCATAATAAAGACTGGCACAGAGATATTATTCAAACATAAGTTTGTTTACTTAGCTATGGAGGTTAGGACCGGTAAAACACTTACAAGTTTAGGTATATGCCAAGAACTGTATGATATTTATGATGGGATACAAGAAGTGTTATTTATCACTAAAAAGAAAGCAATATCAAGTATCGAAGATGACTACAAATCTTATAACCCAAACTTCAATCTCACAGTAATCAACTACGAATCTTTACATAAACTTCCACAGAAAGGATGGGATGTAATAATAGCTGATGAAGCACACGGAATGGGAGCATACCCAAAACCAAGTGGTAGAGCAAAGAAGTTTAAAGAGTTTGTATTTTGGTCCAACCCATACGTAATACTTTTAAGTGGTACACCTACTCCGGAAGCTTACTCCCAAATGTATCATCAAGTTTATGCATTACCAAATAATCCTTTTAGAAAACACAAAAGCTTTTATAAGTTTGCTCACGAATATATCAACGTGACAAAACTAAAAGTTGGTGGTATGTATATCAATGATTACTCACGTGGCTCTGAAAAGATCATAAAANAAATGGCACCATATACAATAAGGTTTAGTCAAAAGGATGCCGGCTTTGTGGTTGATACTCAAGAGCATGTTTTGGAGGTGGAGATGGAGAAGGAAACCTCTATTCTTATCAAGAAACTAAAGAAGGATCTTGTTATTGAAGGGGAGAATGAGGTTATACTTGCCGATACATCTGTTAAACTTATGACTAAAGTACATCAGTTATGTAGTGGTACGATCAAGTTTGAAAGTGGTAACTCTATGGTACTTGATTATAGTAAAGCACACTTTATTAAAGAAAAGTTTGCAGGTAAAAAGATAGGTATATTTTATAAGTTCAAAGAAGAACTTAATGCGATCAAAAATGTTTTTGGAGAAGATATTTGCCAAGACCTTGAGTGTTTTAATACCACAGATAAAAACATTGCTCTACAGATTGTTAGTGGGCGTGAAGGTATTAGTTTGAGAAAAGCTGATGCTCTTGTGTACTACAATATAGATTTTAGTGCTACAAGCTATTGGCAATCAAGAGATAGAATGACAACTAAAGATAGATTAAAGAATGATGTGTACTGGGTTTTTAGTAAAGACGGTATAGAAAAAGAAATATACAAAGCAGTTATTAAAAAGAAAGACTACACACTTAAACATTTTAAGAGAGATTTATTAACTTTGTAATTATGACAGAACAGCAGATACAAGCCAAACGTATCAAGGAATTGGAGAACGAGGGCTACTACGTAATCAAGCTGATCAAAACAAACAAAAACGGAATACCTGATTTAATCGCTATACCTCCTGACTGCGAGGTTATATTTTCGGAGGTAAAGAAACCATCAGGTAAACTATCTAAACTACAAGAGTATAGATTAAAAGAACTAAAAACACATGGATGTAAGACTGAGGTATACAGGGGGTAAGGAATATGATGTTTCAGAAGACTTCATAGAAAGTATTTCTGAAATAGAGTTTCCTACAGCGTTACTTATTGCAAGAACAATAGGTAATAGCTGGGTAGAACTTCCAAAAAACAATCTTGTTTCACACGTTTTAGGCGGTGTTGTAACTCGTGGGAATGAAAACATAACATTTGCTATAGAACTTGTAAAACTGGAGGATGACTTTATATTACTTACAGACATCAAACTAATAAGTATGGATGAATACTTAGACTTAATTAACTTAAATTTATATATCAAAACAGATGAACATCAACACACAGAAGACAATAGCACTAAAGAACATAGTTAACTCTGTTCTTGACGTTAATGTAGACAGCAACAGAAAAACAGATGAGATTGTAAAAGCAAGAGCAATCTGTTATAAAATTATGAGGGATGAATGTTACTTTACCCTGAAGTATATTGGTGATCAATTTGGTAAAAATCACGCAACCATAATGCACTCTCTAAAAGAGTTTCCATATATGATGCAGTTTGATAAAAGATTACAAAGATCTTACCATCAAATACTTGGGATATGGGAGCAAGAAGCAGATCAATACGTAGAGTTAAATCCTACTCAACTAAAAAAAGAGATAAAAGATTTGCAAGAAAAGAATAATTTGTTAACTTTGTCTTTATTAGATGTTCAAGAAAAGTTGGAAAACGTAGTTCGACAAAATAAAAGGTACAAGAACATTGTAAACATTGTTGAACAGAGAGTTCCCGAATCAAGAATATCAGAATTAGAGCATAAGTTAAACCAACTAATAAACGGAATGTCATAGTGCCTGTACAAGAGGAGGACATATCAACAATAACTCACATAAATTTTATATGTAAAGAGATTCACGAGAAGACAACAGATCTTTATGAATCTTTAATGGATAGAGATAATGATGAAGCTAAAAAGAGTATTCAAGAAATGATGAAATATTTATCAGAGCTTAGTCAATCTTTATCAGATGAAATATAAACTGGTCGAGTAGCTCAACTGGATAGAGCAACAGCCTTCTAAGCTGTAGGTTGAAGGTTCGAGTCCTTCCTTGATCACTAAATTTTACAGTATGCCAAACATAGTAGTAATATGGCCTATAAAAACCCAGAGGATCAAAAGAAAGCTCAAAAGAGACATTATCAAAAACATAAAAAAAAGATAATAGCTCGATCAAGAGAGAGTAATAAAGTAAGAATAAAACGAAACAAAGAATATATCTTAACTGTCAAAAGTGAAAGTGGATGTGTTGATTGTGGAGAAAGTAATCCTCTTGTTTTAGATTTTGATCACGTCAGAGGTGAGAAGTTTGGTAATGTTTCTGACTTAGCAAGACAAGCGTACTCAATAAAAAAAATACAAAAAGAGATTGAAAAATGTGAGATAAGGTGTGCTAACTGTCACCGCATAGTAACTTATAACAGAAGAAATGAAAAAAGAGATAGCGATAGAACTGAACGAGTTTGCGGCTGAGTTAGCTTTGAGGTACTCAAGAACAGACAGAGAAGGTAATTCAAATAAAGAAACATTTCATGTTCAAGAAGTTATACCAACATCAGACCACACAGCAGTGGTTAGATTTAAAAAGAATACTGGTAAGGTTGGTTTGGCTTTTTGTTATTATATAAACAGAGGAATGTCAAAAGGCTGGAAGTATTTCTTTCCCACTGACTCTCACATCAATGGGTTCCACGCATTCTTATATTATAAGCTTGAGGTTGAAAGAGAAAACTTTGATAAGAATTTTTAATTACTTACCTCTGTTTCCACCGGCACCTCTATTGCTTTTTCCTCTATTACCACCAGCACCTCTATCACTTGATCCTCTTCCTCCACCTTCACCTCTTTTAAGAGGCTTAACTTTCTTAGCTTTTGAACCACCACTTATTTGATACTCGCTGTAGTTGAATAATCTTAGGAATGCTTTACCTTCATCTTCACCAGGTTTACTTAACTGATCAACATTCTTAGCCCACTTAGTGAGGTTGTATATTGGAACAGACTTTTTAGTAGTTAATCTTAAACCTATCTCAGCAGCTCTTGAATAAAGTCTTCTTGTAAGCTCTGCTTTCTTTTCTTTATCCTTTTCTTTTGAAGCTCTTGTTTGTAGATTTGTTAATTCTTTAATTAATGATATAGGTGCTAAATCTCTTGAAGCTCCAGCCCAAGGCTTATCCTGAGCAGTATCAGCTACAATATTCAACACATCACCCAATGCAAACAAGGAGTTGAATGAACCAAGAATAGCTGCTCTTAACAAATCTTCTTCGTCCTCATCATCTATAGGTTTCATCAAGCCAGGAAGACCTAACGCTACATATTGGAAGAACATAGGTAATACCATATGGAATGTGGCGAACTTTCTAAATCCTTGACCAAATAATTTAACACCGTCTTTAGCGTTTTTTTGTTTGAATGCTTTACCCATCATTCTTAAACCAGCAAACTCTTGTCTTACCATCTGTCTTGGCGCAGAAACAAACATCTGTAAACTTCTAAGTATCGGACCTTGTTGTTGCCACCAATCTTTATCTTGTATATCTTTAGACTGCTGAGTTTCTTTAGTGTCCTCTTCAAACCTTTCTATAGCATGATCAATAGCTTGTTGCTCTGTAGCATCAGGATTATTCTTTTTAAACTCTGCTTTATAATAAGAGTAAGCCGGCATACCACCTAAATATATAGCTCCAATATCACCCGCTTTAACAAAGCCCATCATTATCTTATTGAAGAAACTTAATCCNGCATCACCTTCAAAACCAACTATTGTTTGTCCAGAATAACTTTCAAGGTTTTGTTTTATATCTCCGCTCATCCTATCTTGAACATAAACAGAGTTGTCTCGTATCTCTTTAAATATTTTTAAGAACTCAGTTTTGTTTTTAGCAGCATACTTTGAATAGTTAATAGGTCCGATTCTATCAGCATAAGCCAAGAAGGATGTTAACTGCTTAAGCATAATTGTTGGGTTAGCACCCAAACGAGTAGATATAAATAAATTATTTATTTGGTTAATAAACGAAGCTTGTGCAGCAGTATTTATACCACGTGAAGCTAATTGTTGTAGNTTAAAATCTATAAAAGTTAAAATTTTAGAACCATGGTTTGCTTCAATACTTTTTCTTAATTCTTTATTAGTGAATATTTTATTTATATCACGTAGGGTTGGACCCATTGAAGAGAACCAATCCATATCAGTGGTATATGTAGTCATAGAGTCCATCATATCCATAGGTTTTATTGGCTTTTTATTATTAACCCTAACCTTAGTAGATGCAGAACCAACCTGTTGATTCATTTTTGTTTTATCACCAAGTAAATCTAATGGCTGAGGATCTACCCCTTCACGGAATATTCTACCACCATAATATTGATTCCAAGGCATGCTTGTTCTGTATATTTGCTCATATGCAGCGTTGTATCCGTCATACAGAGAAGGGAAGTATTCATCTACCATCCAATCAGCATATTCCAAAACTTTTGGATCAACCTGGTCTCTAAGTTCCGTCATTATTCTTTCGTGATCTGGACCAAAGTATTCATTCTCCGTATTAGCAAAAGAAGGTAAATTTGCCGGGTCTTTATATTGATTGTGTAAATATCCTACTTGATTGTCCGAAAGAACAATCTCTTGACTCTTTTTAACTTTGGATAATTTTCTTCTATTAGCTCTTGTCGGGTTAGCATCGTACTCCGCTTGTGCCTTATCAACAGCAGCTTGATCTCTAAACACTCCGGTAGATTTTGGAGTAGAGTTTTTATGAGCAGCTTTCTTCCACTTTTTTCCAAAGATGTCTTTCATCTTATCTACCTGGACCTTTGTATTATTTAACTGCTTTTCCTTAAAAGCACGTGTAGCTTTGTTTACAGGCCTATACACTAAGTCTTTAGTTGTTTGACCATCAAAGATTTGTCCTGGAGTTTTTTGAAGTATATCCATTAAACCAGATAAAGACTCGTGACTTAATCCAAACCAACTAACAAAATCTCCCACCGAAGACATAGCTCTTTTGAATCCATTACTCACTCTTTCTTTTAATCTTTTATCAGCTATATCTTGTTGAACTTTTTCATTAACAGATTCTGGATCACCAAAGTCAATATCCTTTCCTGTTACCGCTTTATACATTGCGTTTTGCTGATCGATATATCTTTTGTGATCTTCTGCTAACTGAGCTTTAAAATTTTCTTTTCCTTCACCAACAATCTCTAATAATAAATTCTCAGCTCTTGACAATGACTCTGTTTTAAACACATCAGTGTTTTGATTCAGCTTAGCATTATTTATACTAAGTATAGTCATCAGATCCATTATCCTGTTTCTATCATCAGGAGTTTGATCTGTCTTAGCGGTCAACTCACTTATCTCTTTATTCATTTTAAGATTGCTTTCTACAACCTCATCAGCTGTAGCCGCATCATCAGAAACAGCCTCTTTGATAGCTTCTAATCGTAGTCTTGTTTGGTTGTCTATTTTCTTTCCTTTTTGTCTACCAGATTCTACAGACTGGTACTTACCATTTAGGATTGAATCTATCTTTGCCTCTAAGCTTTTGTTTTGCTTTTCAGTAACCATCTCAATAACCTCGTTAGTTAGGTTATCAATATTAGTAGCGTCTGCTTTTGTTACTTTGTTGATAAGAGACATTACATCTNNTTTAGTATAAAGATCTTTAGGTANAGCTTGTCTTATAAAGTTTCTTAGTTTTCTTTTTACTGCCGACAACTCCTTAGCTCCTTTCTTTCTGTTTCTAACAGCTTCTTTCAAAAGCTTTACACGTTTAGAAGTATCTTTGTTTGGTTTTGCATCTAAAGATTTTTGAACCTCTATAATCATTTCAGATTGCTGTTGAGACTCTGTTTTTGTTTTATTACCCTCAGCTATGTATTCAGGTTGTTGCTCTAAGAACTGTAATGTTTTTTCTACAACCTGTTCAGGAGATAATTTTTTAGAAAGATTATTGCTAAACTTTAAAACTTTCTTGAACAATTTTAATCCAGCTTTTGCGCCTCCCTTCATGTTACCAAAGCTTGGAGGCATCTGAGAAAATAAATTAGCATCTAATGACAATAAACCTGTAACTTCTTTCACAGGTAATCCTTTTGTCCTTACAAGATAATCTTTTATGGCAGCGTCTGAGAAATTGTTGTCTCTACCAAACTTGATTATATCCTGAGTGCTCATTCCTTTATTAAACACTTCAGTCTTAGTCATACCTGGCATAACATTTACCTTTCTACCACCTTTAGTAAAGTAGTAACCAGTTACCTTCCCAGCTTGTGGGCCATAACTAAGTTTAGCAGCCTTTACTCCAAAACCTAATTTTTTAGCAGCTTGTTTTAAAGCTCCTAAGTTTACATTTGCCGGAGCAAATCCTTGAGAGTTCATATTATACATACGCCCAAGGTTTTGTAGTTTTTTGTTGTTAGATTCCGGACCAAACTTTTCTGTCTTTACTTTAGTTTTAGGAGTAAAGTTTTTTGCAGTATTATAAGCTTTATCATAATCTTCTATCCTTACACCCTCGCCTTTTTTAGCTTTATAGTCAGGATCAAAAACAAAAAATACATTATCAGGTTTGCTTTTTAAATTAGTTTTTTTCCATCCTGGAGGAGCGAACTCTTCATTAAAAGTCATTCTAACGACAGGCCTAAAACCATTTTTTATATATAAAGGCTCTAAGTAAGTGGCAAAAGCATCAAAGAATTTACCCCCCGCATCAATTCTTACCTTTTGTAAAATCTTAGCGGCAGCAGACCTATTAACGGTTGGATCTTTGAATAGACCACCCATATAACCATCTTTAGTTACATACGCACCAGCCTTCCCATCTTCAGTCATAAACAACTGACCACCATCGTCAATTATTTTTTGAGCGTCTTGTTCTGTAAGAAGAGTTACCTGGAGCTTATCATCTTTTCTTTTTTCAATAGCTTCCACTTGTGCTTTTGCAAAAGCCTTAGCATCTGTTGTTTCAACAACGTCTTTCTCCGTATAAGGTTCTTTTTTTACTTTAGGTTTTTTAGATGCAGGTTGAACTTGTCTAACGCCTGATCCATAAGGAGCTACCACTTGAGTTTGTTGTTCTCTTCGTGTTATATCTTTTAATTTTTCACGAGCCGGACCAGTCATAATGTCTGCTGCATTAATCTTTTTATCTGGAACACCAACAACCTCACCCATAATATCATTAGTGTATGTTGAGTGATTAGACTTTTCACCTACAGAAGATGGCTTCAATACTAACATTACGTCATTCATTTTGAAATCATTCTCCTTGTAAAAACCATCACGTAAAGAATCGAAATCTAAAAACGCATTAAATTTTTCTAATGTCTTTTTTAAAGGTGTGTTTTTCTTTTTTGATTCAGCTTCTATAGCTAATAAAAATTGTTTTCTATCTGAGTTGTCAACGTTAATTAAAGCTTCAAATGAATCATATTTAGCTAATATATCTCTAAAAGCTTTAACAGGTTTTGAATCAAGAATCTCTTGTTTGAACTGCTTAAAATCTCCAACCTGCTCAACTCTTCTTTGTAATAACTGAGAAACTCTTCTATTAAAAAGTTTACTTCTTTGAGGTGAACCGCTTATTAAAAACACATAGTCAGAGTTTGCTATGTTTTTTTCCAAAGTTGTTTTATTCATACCTGAAGCCCACACTATACCTTTTTCCTTATTGGATGGATCTAATGCATAGCTTGGACCGGCATCTAAGTAGTGAGTGTCACCTATAACTACATCACCATACTCACCCCTACCCAGCTGGTCGGCTACCCAAAACCAAACCTTTTGACCTTTTTCTGATATTTCTTTTACCAAAGCATCTATATTGATTTTATCTTTGATGGTAACAAAAGAGAGTGGGGGTGGTGTGTCGCTAAAATTTACATCTGTTTTTTCTGTCTTAGTTGTTTGTATTGTAGAAGGAAGTCCAACATTTATAGAACCACCTTGATCTAATGCAGCTAAATCTGTTTCAGTTATCTCTTCACCTGTTGCTACTTTTTCAGCTATGGTGTTAAGAAGATCTACAGTGTCTTTATCACTCTGAGTAAAAGTATCTACATCTAAACCAAGAATACTTGCTATCTTTTCTATAAATTGTCTTACAGCACCCTTTACTTCAGGAGCATCAAGCTTAGTGTAGTTCTCGGCTAAGAAACCTACAATATCAGCTAAATACTCTTCGTTTCTTACATCTGAGTCAAAATTAGCCGCATACTCTTCAAACTCAATTATTTGATCTGCTGTTAAAGTCTTGCTCTTAGCGATAGCTTTTCTAACAGAGTCAACCATTTTTTTAGAAGCATCCTGTATATTTACTTCAGTACCAAGCTTTGCTTTTAATACAGCGTGAAACACCTCATGAGCTATGGTTTTACCAGTAGCCTTTGGCATATTAATATGTATAGTGTTAGTTCCGCTTTTATATGCTGCACGAGAGGAAACATCAACATGATCTTTATAAGAGTTTTCATTTCTATGAGCAACTATATTTAAACCCGGCAACACTTTTGATATTGCCGAAATTGCCTTTGATGCTGAGTTTAATATATTAACTTCGTGTTGATTTTGATCAACATTATTGTTCTCTCTTTTAAATCTATCAGAGTTATAGTAATTATCCGTCTCTGTTTGATCTACAATAGTAAAGTTTTCTGATACTACTTTTCCTTTTCTTTTAGGAGCCATAACAGTATTACCCTCTTCATCAATTGAAGAAGCAACCTCTACGGTTCCGTCAGGGTTCTCTTGAACAGTCTCGTCAAAGATCTCGGTTTTAGTTACGTTTCTTCCTCGCACCCCTTGACCAACATCACTTAGTGCGCTGGAAGCTTGGTCTATAAGTTCTCCAAAATCGGCTGACTCTACTTGCGTTTCCTCTGTCGGGGTAATATCGGCTTGGACTTCACCTTCAGTGGTAGTGGCCCCTGGGGCGTCTCCTTCTCCCACCGTTTCGCCATCTCTGGCTTGTTCTTGTGCATCCACCTGCGCTGTGCTTGACTCTTGAATGGCATTTTGTTTTTGTTTTTGTTCTTGTAATCTTTTTTTAGTATCTACTATATCTTCAGCAGAAACACCTCTTATGTTTTCCGGATCGCTTGTATCTATTCCAAGCTCATCGAAAACCTCATCCATACTCACATCTACATCTTCTCCTGCTCCGGCTTCTGGTTTTTGAGAATAAAGTTCATCGAGCCTTTGTTCTACTTCTTTCCTTCTGTTATCTGCTCTTCTTGTACCTTCATTTTTTAACTCATCTAATTCTGTTTCTAAGTCTAAAGCTTCTTGTTGTTGCTCTGCACTTAAATTATCTAAGTTGTTACCGAGTTGTTTTTGTTTTTCTTGTTTCTTTCTTAGCTTTTCTTTTCTGTCTTGAGCAAGTTCTTTTAACGATGAGTCTCCTGATATTTCTAAATCTGCCTGAGCAAATGTTTTATCATCAGTGTTCGTGATCATATTGATCATCTCTTCTCTTGAGATAGCTTTTTTATCGGGACCCATTTTATAAGTTCCTTCCTTGTTAGCAAAAACAATCTCTTTACCAACACTTAAAACAGATCCAGGCGCACCACCTACAGCTTCAAAACCAATCTCAGCAGCATCCATCTCTTGACCAACGAGAGCTCTTGCAGAAGCTTCACCGATAGCACCACCAGCGGCTTCGATAGGTGTACCTGCGGCTATTGCTCTTACATTAGTAGCAAACTTTCCTTTCCCTTGATCTACAGCTTTCTTGATAACCTTTTTACCAACTTTTCCAGCAAGACCAGCTGTATATCTATCAATTAAACCAATAGCTATACCTCTACCTGCTGACTTAGCTCTAATATTCATCATAGCTTGAGGATCGTTTAGAACAGCTCTAATCCCCGCTTCGTCAAAATCTAATCCTTTTTCAGATATTTCTTCTTGTAAAAATTCTGAGAAAGAAAGACCTGCTTCTAAGGTTGCTCCAGCAGCACCAATAGCCCAAGGAATACTACTTATAGCTCCTCCTATAGCACCAGGTATCGCACCAACACCACCAGCTGCCGAACCACCGGCTGCACCAACAGCAGTAAAACCTGCTGTAGTAGCACCAGCTGCCGCTAAGGTAGCAGGGTTTACCATTTGTGTAATACTTGTTATAGCTATTTCATTTATAACGGTAGGAGAGGCTGCTATTCCTTTTAAGAAACCAATTAGACCACCGCCAGCTTTTTCGTAAGCAGCATTAAAATCAGCCATCTCATCACTCATGGCGTAATCAGATTCACCTGCCGCATTTACTGCGTTTATATAATCTTGAACATCTTCAGAGGTGACTTTACCTCCTTTACCAAATAATTCTAAAGCTTCATCTACCTGTTGTCCTGTTTGAAAACCCTTAACACCCGCTCTATAAATATCTCCAAAAAAGTCAGTAACTTCATTCTTACCAAACAATCTTTCAATACCAGTGTCTTTTTCAATAGTTCCTTTTGCTCCTCTTTGTCCTCGTTGCGCCTCTTGTATATCCTGCTTCTGACCTCTACGTCTTCTACCAGCTTCAAAATCAAAGGTAGGGACCTCCTCTAAACCTGTAATTGTAATATCTTGTTGAGGTGTAAATTGATCAGGTGTAAATTGATCAGGTGTAAATTGAGCTAAACTATCAGGAACTTCTTCTTGACCAGAAGATACCGATAAGGACGGATCTTCCTGTTGAACTTGTATACTGGATTCCATAACTTCCTCTTGAGAAGTAACAGGAGATTCGACTTTTTTTTTTGGATCTGCTGTAGTCATCCCTGACCATAAAGCCTGGAAGTCTTCTAATTCAGCCTGTTTAAATAAACCACCACGCTTACCTAAATCATAAAGCTTAGCCTGTTGCTCTTCATTGGCAGCAGACCATAAGTCAAAAGTTACTTTTTCTGTTATGAATCCTTTTTTTAGGTAAAGGTCATATACTTTTCTTAACTTTTCGTCCATAGTTTATTTATTTTTATTAGGTTCCAGGGATAACAATGTCATCACCTTCACCTGGCTCGACTTCATTATTTTCTGTACCACTACCTTGTGGGTTATCTCCACCTCTTGATAACCTTTGTCTTTCTTGATTAACAGCTCTTTCTACCTCCTTCAGAACATCTTGAGGGTTTTGATCTCTCAAGTTTTTAATCGGTATATCTGTATTACCAACCGTTATTGTAGCGTCAGTTCCATCATAACTAAAGTTTAACGCAGCTGTACCACCAATATCATTAAATAAATCTTGAGGAACTATATTATTTAATACGTTGGTATAAACTTCATTTATTTGATTATCACTATCACCTGCAAATGATGCGTCTATAAAGTCATCTACATAAGCAGACGGGGTCATGTTATTCAGCTGGTCGTAGGTAGAAGCCATATCAATTACGTCATATGCCTGTGTCTCTACATTAGCTGATGATTTTCCAGGACTTGTATATGTTCCTGTTTCCTCATCAAATTCATACTCTGTTATAGTTCCGTCATAGGCGTCTTTAGCCAACTGAACATCAATAGTTTCTTTATAAGGATTAAGTTTCTGGAATAGCTCGTCAACGATTTGTTCGTTACTCTTTCTCTCACCACCTTCAGTCATTCTATCTACCTTAAACTCAGATCCGTCTTGTCTAATTGCTATAAACGTATTACCATCCTCTGATCTTGAAATATTTTTAAATGGAGACGCATCTTCAGGCAATAGGTCGTTCAAGGTATTAGCAAGGGATGTTGCGGACTGTCCAGATGCTGTAG
>FUFK010730325.1_pt1 | contig 16134 bp, 14 predicted proteins | sample 1021851 | NCBI WGS metagenome assembly FUFK01 (sample SAMEA51879418, study PRJEB19060) | metagenome | reverse complement strand
TATGACCCAATCGTACCAAGTGCTTCACAACAAGTGATTGAGTGGATTAGATTACACCACGAATCAGTAACTGGTAGAGATGGATATTCTGATTTTTATAAGAAAAATATTACATTTAACCTTTTAGACCCAGTTGGAGCTGTGGTTGAAGAATGGGAATTAAAAGGTGCGTTTATCCAAAGTGCAAATTTTGGAGACTTAGATTTTGCGACAAGTGACCCAGTTGAAATATCTTTAACATTGAGATATGATTACGCAATACTTAAATTCTAATAAAATACTTAAAATGAACTAATAGAAAAACCCTTGAAATAAAAAATCGAGGGTTTTTTTATTTTATATATATTTATATATGGAGATGTTATTATGAAAACAACATTTGACGAAATAATNGAAATAGTTTTAGAACANGAAGGTGGTTATGTGAATGACCCTGATGATGCTGGNGGTGAAACCAAATATGGAATCGCTAAAAGATGGTATCCTGATGTGGACATTAAAAATCTTACCAAAGAACAAGCTAAAAAAATATATCATACAGACTATTGGAGACGAGGTAAGTGTGATGAANTTCCCCCACAATTAAGACATATTTATTTTGATATGTGTGTTAATTTTGGTAGAAGAGGAGCTGTTAAGGTTTTACAACAAGCTGCTAATTCTAAAAACAGAAACAAAATTGAAGTCGATGGTGGTATGGGCCCAATGACTTTGAAATCAATACAAAACATCTCATTGGATAGAGTAAGAGCATATCGTGTATTACGATTTGCTAATATAGTTATAGACAAACCAAACCAAGAGAAGTTTTGGTTAGGATGGTTTAGACGAGCGATTGAAGTTTAACTAAGTTATAGGAGACAAAAAAATGTCAACAGATAAATTATATAGTGAAATAAAAGAATTATTTGAACAATTCGAAGAAAATCACTCAATATTTTCAGAAAAAGGTAATAAAGCAGCTGGTGGTAGAGCTAGAAAAGCTATCGGTGAAATAAAAAAATTAGTTACAGGTTATAGACAAGCGTCTGTTTCCGAGTCAAAATAATCGGAGGTATAAAATGGCAGAACAAAAGTTCCCAACGGAAGTAATTGATTTACCAAGTGAAGGTAAATTATATCCAAAAGAATCACCACTATCAAGTGGTAAAGTTGAACTAAAATATATGACAGCTAAAGAGGAAGATATTTTAACATCACAAAACTTGATAAAAAAAGGTTTAGCAATCGATACATTATTAAACTCATTAGTTGTTAATAAAGATATTGATATAGATGATATGGTTTTAGGTGATAAAAACGCTATTATGGTTGCAGCTAGAGTTTTAGCGTATGGACCTGAATACACTTGTCAAGTTATGAATCCAAATACAAATGAAACAATTGAACATACTTTTAATTTAGCTGATTGTCCATTTAAAAAATTACCAAAAGATGTAGAGGAAAACAAATTCGAGATTGAATTACCTATATCAAAAAAAACAGTATATTTTAAAATATTAACTGGAAAAGATGAAAAAGATATAGATGAGGAGTTAAAAGCTCAAAAGAAAATAGGTACTCAAGTAATGCCTGAGTTAACTACTCGTTTAAAATATGTCATTACATCAGTGGATGGTGATGAATCTAAATCTGTAATTAATAATTTTGTTCAAAATATGTTAGCTAGAGATTCATTATTTTTTAGAAACTATATACAAGATATTCAATGCGATATTGAATTAAAACAAGAGGTAGAATTTGGAGGTGATGTGGTTGAGGTAGATATACCTTTAACCACTGAGTTTTTTTGGCCTCAATCCTAAAAATCGTAAGGATATACACCAACAGATATTTCAAATAATCTATTTCAGTGGTGGTGGATTTGTTCACTCTGATTTGTATGCTATGCCTATATATTTGAGAAACTTCTACTATAATGAATTACTAGATACTCGTAAAGCAGAAAACGAACAAATTAAAAAAGCAAATAGAAAAAATAATTCAGTATCAAAACCTGCAATCAATCCAAGATTTAAAAGATAATTTTTCACAATTTTGATATTTATATATGAATAGATACATCTAATTAGGAGAGTATTATGTCAAACAAAAAATCATATATGAGTAACTCAAATCTAATCGCAGAGGGGTTTTTTTCTAAATTATTTAAAAAAGTTAAGGATAAAAAACTTTTTAAAAAATTAAAAAAAGATAAAGAACTGAATAGTCATATTGATACTATGAATAAAACCACTCAAAGTCTTGAGGATGATTTAAATGATGCTTTAAGAGCTGCGGGTGAAAAACCAATCAAATTAGATAAATTTTCAATAAGGGATTTTATATAAAATGGCTCAATCCACCGAAACATTAAAACAAAATCGTGATATTTTAGCAGAAATGCAAGATGAAATTACGCGTTATAATGAAAAATTAAAAGACGCTAGTAGTTTTACAAAAAAAATAACCAAAAATAACGAAAAGATTTTAAGTAGCTTAATAAAAACACGAAAAGAAAATCAAATGAGTGGTAAGCATTTAGGTAAAGTTGCTGATTTAGCTAAAAAAATAAATGCTGGTGAAATTGATATAGTTAAATCAAAAAGAATGATAGCGGATATTGATGCAAAACTATTAAAATTTACAGGAAAAAAACATAAAGGTTTAAGAAAATCGTTAAAAGCTCAAAAAGGTATGTTAGTTACCAACCAGGCAGGTTTAAAATCACAAGCGAGAAGTAATGAATTAATGGGGGTTGCTGATAAATTAACTGGTGGTATGGCTGGAAAAGCCAAAGGTTTTATGAAAAATGCGAAAAAGATGGGCCCTGCAATGTTAGCAGTTGGACTTGCAGTGGGTTTGGTAGCTGGAACTTTTAAACTACTGATGAAGTCTTTAAAATTTGTTAGTAAAATGACAGATGCGTTAGGTAAATCTTTTGGTGTAGTGGGAAGTAGGTCTAAAGAATTTAGAGATAATATGCAAGAAGCTTCAGTTGATGTAATTTCATTAGGTAAAGGAACTGCGGATGTGATAGCCCTAACAGGTAATTTAGCAGATAATTTTGGAATTGGTTTATTAGAAGCTTCAAAACTTAATAATAAAATATTAGATAGTGGTGTCGCTATGGGATTAACTACTCAAGAGGCTGGAAATTTATTTGGTATATTAATGAGTATTGGTCAATTAACCGCTGACCAAGCTGAGCATTTAGCAGAGTCAACTTATCAATTAGCTGTTGCAAATGATGTTAACCCTGCTACTATAATGAGAGACATGGCTGATAGTGCAGAACTGATTGCTAAATTTGGAGCTCAAAATGTTAAAGAAATTACAAAAGCAGCTATACAGGCAAGAAAATTAGGATTGACTTTAAAAACGGTTGATAAAATTTCAGACAGTATGTTGAACTTCCAATCATCAATTCAGGCTGAAATGGAAGCCTCAGTGGTAATTGGTAGACAATTAAACTTCCAAGAAGCTAGAAGATTATTCAACATGGGTAAGACAAGTAAGGCAATGGGTATTGTATTAAAACAATTAGGTGGAGAACAAAAATTCAACAAATTATCAATTATACAAAGAAAAATTTTAGCAAAATCCATTGGTGTTGAGGCAACTGAATTAGCAAAACTTGTTAGAAATCAAGGAAAAAGTATTCAAGCACAAAAAACTTTCAATGATTTACTTGGTGAGGATGGAATGAGTGCTTTAACATCACTGATAAATAAAATAAAAGAAATTGGGTCTAATTTATTATTAAATTTAGGCGGCCCTTTAGAAAAATTATTAGAAAAAGTTGAAGATATTTTATTAGACCCAAAAACTATGGAGACACTTAATAGTATGTTTGATGGTATGGGAGCTAGGTTGGAGAAAGCTTTAGAGGTGATGGATACTGAATATTTAGAAGCTAAATTAAAACCTTTTAAGGACGCACTTGTAGGAGCAGATGGAAAGGGTGGTATCGCAGCTTCTTTATCAAGTATCGCTGAAAGTATAATGGGAGTTATGACCGCATTTTCTACAATTGGAAGAGTTGTAGCAGGTGCTGCTTCAGGAGCTATGGCAGGTGCTTATTTTGGAGCACCAGGAGTTGGTATAGGTGCTTTAATTGGTGGACTACTTGGATTAGCTACACCTCCGTCAGAAGACCCTGTAGCAGGTGAAACAAAAGTGAATGATTTTAGAAGTGGTGGAGGTGGTTCTCATTTAATCCTTACACCAAAAGGACAATTATTAAAAACAAACCCAAGAGATACGGTATTCGGTACAACATCAGTAAATGATTTTACTAGTGCTCCTATGGGAGCTATGGGAAGAGCTGGTGCAGAATCTTCTCGATTTATGGCTACACTTGTTGAACAAAATGAAACAATGATAAATGAAGTAAGAAAAACAAATAGAGCTATTGAGGGACTAGCAGTCTAAGGAGCTTATATGTCATTAGAAAATTTAAAAAGTATATTTAGTCCAACGAGTACAAAATTTCAAGATACTCGAAGTGATTTGACCACTCTTGATAGTAAATTTGATAATGGATTAAATGTGCCTTTAAAATCCAATTTGTTAAATTTAAATAGTAAATTTGATGATGGACTCAATACACCGATTCAATCCAGTTTATTAAATTTTAACAGTATATTTGATGATGGTCTAAATCCAACTTTTCCATCTAATGTATTAGGTTTTAACAGTATATTTGATGATGGGTTAAATGTTCCTACAAGTGGATTTACGAGAAATGGCCAAACATTTTCATCTCAAGTTGATTTTGACACGAGATTTGATGATGGTATTGATATTTCTGAAATATACACTCAAAATCAACCACAAGACAAATTTGATACTAAATTTAATTATAATGACAATTCTTTAATTATGCGAACTTATGGGTTTAATGTTGAAATGAATCCTCCAATTTTAGATTCACTTTTAAGAGGTAGAGTGTATAACCCAATCCAATTCAGTCAAGATTTTGTTAATGATAATTTATTTGTAAAACCTGAAACCGGTCCAATAACTGACCAATTGTTTAAAACTCAAACATTTGACCCAAGAGCTTCATTCGCAAAAGAAGGAACATTATATTTTAACACAAATAATTCTTTTAATCCAGCNACAAATCCAACAGATTTTTCTACAGCTATTGGAAACAATGATTCACCATACACACCTTTAACAGATTTAGGTGGACAATTTAATGAAAATTTAAGTTGGGAGAATCTTTATAATCCAGACCACACACCAAAAAATATTCCAGAGTATAAAGGAAAATCAGTTGTAAACTATGGTCCAAATGTAAATAGAGATAATTTAAAAATTGGGACTACAGGACTACCTTTTATTTTTGAAACAAACGTAGGTTCTTTGGCAGGCCAATTATTTAGTGGCGAACGGGGGTCTGAACCATACAAAGTTAGTCCAATTGGCACAACAGGTAGAGAGATGAATGGTGGTAGTAGGTTTCTACCACTAAACAGAGCTCTTGAAGATGGTGACAGAATACTTCAATTTTTAAAATCACCAGCTGGTATAGCATTTATATTAAAACAAAATGTTAATATTCCAATTAGAAGTAGTGTTGTTCGAAAGCAAGGTGGTTTATTAGACTTAGACTTCAATCGGAAAGATGATGAATTAAGAAGAGTGCCACAAAGATTTGGTGCAACTTATAATCCACTTTCACCATTATTAGCTTCAGTATCAAGAGTAGTTGGACAAGGTGTTCCTAATATATTAGCACAAAAACACGCACTTGATTTAGGACTTTTTGTACCATCAGAGTATGGTCCAAGTTCAACGGTTGATAATTTTGATGTAAATGAAACTTATACAAGTAACGCTTCAGCTGGTGGTGGTTTTCTTAGTAATATAGCAGACACTTTCGCTGGAGCTCTAACTGGTAAAGTTAAAAAAACGACCAATGGTGATAAAATGACATTGCATGAGATTATGTTGACAGAAGAACTTCCCACTGATGGTGATTTACAATCGATACAGAATCCAGATGCTCCTAATTTAGATAGTGCAAAAGATGGAATGCCTTTTTATTTTAAAGATTTAAGGACAAGTGAATATATATTTTTTAGAGCATATATTGAGGGATTAACAGAAAATATCCAACCTGCTTATTCTGTACATAATTATATGGGAAGAAGTGAACCTGTTTATACTTACGAAAGAGCAGAAAGAGAACTTAATTTTACACTAAAACTTGTTGCACAGACAGAAAAAGAATTTGATAGGATATATGAAAAACTTGAACATTTAACATCATTATGTTATCCTCAATATGTTGATGAAAACGAAACCGCACCTGAAGGAGAGACTGGATATGGTCAGAGAATGAAAACACCTTTAACAAGATTAAGATATGGTGATATGTATGGTAGAACAAATAAAGAATTAATGGGATATATAAAATCACTTTCGTATTCAATTGACCAATCATCAACTTATGATACGAGAGTGGGTAAAAGAGCTCCAAAACACATCATAGCAACGATTGGTTATCAGGTAATACACAATCAAGCTCCAAGTATCAATATGTCACAAGATTTAAAACAAAAATTTTATGGGGTAAATGAAGGATTATAAAATGGCTAGATATGATAATACATTAAGACCAGTAAAAAATAAAAAAAGTTATTATGCGACTACTATTTACAAAAAAGTAAATGAAAAAAATACAGATAGTTATTTTATCGCACAAGAAGGTGATAGATGTGATAATTTAGCAGTAAGATTTTATGGTGATGCATCATTGTGGTGGTTCATAGCTCGAGTGAACAATCTAACCACAAACAATATTCCTGCGGGAACATCAATCAGAATACCAGCAAGCACACAAGACGCTGAAGGACTTTAAAAAATGCCAATCAATAGAAGAATATTTGGAACTCCAATCACAGGAAAGGTTAGGGAAGAGTTAGAAAGAAGACAAACTGATGGTGGTAAAATTGAATTTGGTGAATCTCAAGTTGGAAAAACCTATTTAACACAGCATCAAGAAGTATCCTCTCGCACACCATTTGTTCGTATGTGGACTAGTTTAAAATTAATTGACCCTGGCGTATATGCTGATGCTACACCAAGAGTAATAAATGAGGCGGAAATTAAAGCTCGAGGTGGATACCAAGTAGTTTATAAAGAATTAGAAGAAAAAATAAAAAATGATTTCACTTTTAAGGACTCATTAGGTGTGGAGTTTCAAGTGGCACATATTCAAAATGAAAAAAATGAAAAAGGTGAAATAATTAAATTTATAATACGAGAAAAAGGAACAAGAGACAAACTTGATTTTGCACGAAAAGTTTATATGATAGGTGATAAAGGTTATTCCCAAACTTATGGTGAACAAAAAGCAAATGAATCATTGACGACTACCGATAACATTAATGATACTGATAATAAAGCTATTTTAGGTAAAGTGTTTCCTCAAGAATTAAAAAAAAATCCATTACTAAAACCTGAAGCAGGTATTACAAGTCTGAGAGTTGAGACCACAGGTGAATTAGGTACGATTAAAAAAACAACGGTAAATTTTTTAGTTCATAACTTTTATGATTTTGATAAAATATTTAATAAATATTTTTTAAAACCAGGTGCGACTGTGTTTGTTGACTATGGTTGGAATACAGTAAAAAACCTATATGAACCAGCTGAATTAATAGAACAACAAGATATAGAGTTGTATTTATATGGTGATAAACAATCAGGTGACAATGTAGATGGAATAGTCACAAAAAATGCATCAGACTTTGATGTGATAGTTGGACTTGTTAGTGATTACAATGCAAAAATACTACCAAATGGTAGTGTTGAGTGTTCAGTTACATTAACCTCTGCAAACTCATCTATTTTAAATTTTAGACCTGAGTCTGATTTTACTTTTAGAATAAAAAAAATGTTAACACAAGGACTTCTTTATTATGGAGTAACTTCATTTTTAAAAGACAATGAACTAACAGACGAATTAGGTACATATTTAAACTATAATACAGATGATGCTGCTGAAAAACAACAACTCATTAATAACACAAATAAAGATGCTTTACTAAGATTTGGTAAACCAGTTCCAGATGGAGAAGCTATAAAACAAGGTATATATATAGCTAATCAAGATTTAACAGATGTTTATATAAATTGGGGATTGTTTGAAGATTTAATTATGAATACTCAATTTGGTTTTGGTAAAGATAAATTAGATATAAATAAAGGTAATAGATTTCAGGTTAGAATGGATTCATCTGAATCATTTACAGCATATAGTGTTGAGAAATTTGAACAACAACAGGTTCAACTTTCTAATAAAAATATTCCGTCACCAGAATGGGTATATCCAGAATGGTGGCATGTCGCACAAGGAATAGGTCGTGGTAAATCTTATAATTTTAAAGAGAAAAAAACCCCAACCAGCAGAGTGGTGCAAGATGAAAATATAGAAGTATTTAAAGATGACATAAACCAAAACAGAATACCGATTAGAGAAATATTTATAAAGATAGATTTAATTACAGACGCTTTTGATAATGCATCTAGTAATAACAAAAGCACTGTTAAATCAGTTTTGAAAGAAATTTTAAGTAAATTGACTGATGATAGTAAAGAATTATTTGAGTGGGATATTATTAATGGTAATTTAGATTCACAATTACAGGTTGTGGACAGAAAATTCATTGATGATGCGAATAGAAATTATTATGAAGATTTGTCAACAGAAGATGAAGAAAAATTATTTTTTAATTTCAAAATAATGTCACCAAATTCATTTGTGAAAGACTATAATTTAGAGTTTAAAATGCCGTCTACCGATATGGCTAACTACTATGCATTAAATGCACTAAGTTATGATAATGTTATGACCAGAATAAAACCTGGTGCTAAAGAAGCTTTAGCCTCTCAATATAAGTTAGCTGAGGGCACACAATTAGGTATAATTTATGAACCAGATAATGGTGGTTATAGGGCTGAACAATCTTTAAATGATAATGAGGACGCTAATGCTTTTGATGTTTTTAGCACTGTTAGACAAATGGTGTCATCAGAAACTCGTGAAGTGAACGAAAGTTTTAGTAAAGGTGCTACAGTAAGAAAAAAAACTAAATCAACTTCAAAAAAATCAAAGTCAAATGATACTAAAATTGATTTAACTGAGCTTGAAAATATTGTTACTAAAAATGAAAGTTTTGAAAAAATGGCTAACAGAGTTCACGCAAAAGAAGTTTTAGATTTTTATTCTAAAGAAGTTGAAGATGCAAAAAAAGATAAAAAAGTTGAAGATAGTGTTCCTATGCCTTATTTTTTATCAATGACAATTTTTGGTATTGGTTCAATTGTACCAGGTGATACATTTACAGTTGATTATCTACCAGAGGAACACTTAAAAAATGCGTATCAACAAACTATGCAAGTTGTACATGAAATTAACCCAAGTGGCTGGTTTACAACATTGGAGACACAATACAGAACTAAATTTATCGAAGTTGTAAATGAAGAAGGTGTGGATAAATCTAATGCTAAACCTATTAACCCAGCTTATCTTAGACTTTCACCAAGAGCTCTACAATTGTTAAATTTAGTTAATGGACATTGGCATCCTGAAAATGCAGAAAGATTTTATGGATTTCTAAATGAAGAAGACATACCAAGTGAATTTAAATTAAACTATTTATTACCACTTATGACAGATGTAACTATAAGACTAAATCAATATGAACAAGAGACTCCAATAATAAGTGGTGGAACGGTGATGAGCACGACTTCAGTTATGATTAAATTAGATGGTCAAATCTTAACATTTACAACACCTGGTGAATCAGAAAAAAAAGATGGAAAATTTGAAGACCAAGAGTTAAATAAATTAAAAGGTATTTTTTTACAATCGGCTTATGCAGAATTTGGAACTATTTATGAAGGTGTTGATGAGGATAGTGAGTATTATTCAAAAACTCCTATAAGAGATTTTGATAGTTTTACCAATGAAACCGAGTGGATGAAAAAATATCAAGATAATCCATTTTCAGGTAATGGTGTTACGAATGGTATATTAGGAGATACATCTAGTGGGTTTGGTCCTGACCCACATTCTAAGGTATGTTTAGATGCTCCTTTTTTATTTATGGATAGTCGTATGTATAGAACAATAGTAAGAACTAAAAAGTTACCCGATGGGACAAAAGGGGGAACATATTCAAAAAAAGAAAATTCTAAAAATAGAACTAGAGTTTATCCACCAGCTGTTGAATTTAAACCAAATACAACTTATGAAATGTTGATTTTGAGTAATGGTAGATATGCAATTTTTGATACATCAAAATTCAATTCTGAAGTAAGATTAGAATTTTACAAATTTTTGTCTAAAAATGGTGCAGATGTAAAGAGAAAAACACTTTAGTAAAAAAAAAGCTTGTTTTTTTAAATAAAATGTTATATATTGTAATACGATGTATTGTATTATTCCTATATTCAAAGACCCATTCNTACATCCATTACATAAANANAATGGATTATCNGCANTATGGTGTCAANCAGAATCTGCAGAAGAACCATTCTTTNTAATNNAANANCATCCTGATTCAGATAAAATGATGGAAGATTATTATTGGTTAAATGATAAATTAATTCAAACACCTGATAAAAAANTATTGAATCATTTNTATAAATTTGATAATGTTGTGGATAAAAANTTCATNTGGTGGATAGATACAGGTAAACCATTTGAGAACAATATTCGTAATAATGCAATAGATTTCTTGAGTAANAAATACTACAATGTAAAAAAACTTAACGAAATCATACCATTATCGAAACACAACGAGTATTGTAGTGATGTTTATAAGAGTATGGCTAGAGCATATGTTGGTGGAACTGATGATTATTATATGAATGATTTTACAGAAGCCTTTTGGAGTATTGAAAAAAATGGTGTAAAGGTATCCAATGATGTGTGTGATATATTTGATATAAGAGTAAAGAAACATATATCGAATGGAAAACTATATAGTAATTATAATCTATGGACAACAACAGGTCGTCCAAGTAATTCCTTTGGAACAGTTAACTTTGCAGCTCTACCACCTGAAAAGAGAAAGGCTATAATATCTGAAAATGATTATTTGGTTGAAATGGATTATGATGCATATCATTTAAGAATAATTTCACAATTGGTTAAATATGATTTTGGTAAAGAATCAGTTCACGAACACTTGGCTAAACACTATGAATGTTCATATGAGGAGTCAAAACAACGAAGTTTCCAATTATTATATGGTGGAATTGATAAACAAACAAGAGAAAAAGTTCCATTTTTTGATTTAACATATAAATTTATAAATGACAAATGGAATGAAATAAATCAAAATAAATACATTTTAACTGATATTTATAGACGGAGAATAGTATTAGAAAATTATGATGATTTGAATAAGAATAAATTATTTAATTATTTAATTCAAGCATTGGAAACAGAATTGAATGTTAGAAAGATTTTATTAATTCAAGACTATTTATTAAATAAGAAGACTAAATTAGTTTTATACGGATATGATAGTTTCTTATTTGATTTTTCTAAACAAGATGGAGTTGAAACTTTGAAAGAAATCAAAAGAATATTAGAAGTTAAAACTGATGTGCCAGGTGATACAGAATCCTATTTTTACACTAAATCCAAAATGGGATTGAATTATGGTGAAATGCAAGACATAACAAAGAGGTTATAATATGAAACATATTTCAGAAATCATAGAAGATATATTAGTTGAATGGGCATATCGTGTTCACGATGGAATGCCTAATCCTAAAAATGTACAACACATCCACGAACTTCGTAAATCAATGGAAGAAATGAATTTACCCAATAATGTGATTTACCAAGTTATTCAGAATTTAATCAATGAAGAAGAAAATCCTATTTTAAAGAAAACCATTAAATATAAAACAGATGATGGTGAGAATAAAGAGGGAACTGTTGGTGGTATATTGAAAAAAGGTGAAAACCATCCTGCTTATAAACAAGCTAAGGCTATGTTTGATAAAGATAAACCTGAACCTGAAACTAAACCAGAAGAACCAAAAATACCAAAAACACCTATTAAAACAGATAAGGATAATGAAAAAGAAAAAATTTTTACAAAATCAACAGACATGTTTAAAGGTATTGAACCAGGTAAATTAAAACAAACTGGTGATTATGAAATTAAAAATTTAGGTTTAGAATATGGTTATAGTACAGTAGAGGGAGTATTTAAACCCGCACCAGGTAACGCTGGTTCGATGTTGAATGAAATAATATCAGGTGAGGTTACAAATATTTTACAAGAAAATCCAAATTTATCAGAAGAAGAATTAATGGATACTTTAATGAATCAATTTGGTGAAACTAAATTATTTAAACAAAATAAAGGAAGTCAACGAGCTGGTGGTATAAAAAAATCAGAGATACCTGAGGGTAAAAATCCAGGTCAATATAGTAAATTACTAATAGCTATTAGAGCTGGTAAAAGAAAACATAAAAAAGCAACAGACGCAGCTTCTAAAAATAATTTTGAAAATTCACAAGTTAAAAATTATTATGGTCATAAAGAATCATTTAAATCTATGATAAATGATTTAGAGGGTAAAGAAGTTATTGGGCCAAATGGAAAACCAGTTCCAATGGAGGAAGCTATTGAATTAATAAATTCAGGTGGAGGTGGTGATAATCCATCCGATACCGCTACATTGGTTTTTGATTCAAAATCAAATAAAGTAATAATGTTATTTCATTCAGATAAAGATAGTACCGATGCTATTATAGCACAATCATCATTAAGAGCAGAAGCTAAAGCGAATGAAAAGAATATTGACAATTTAGTTGAACAAGGTAAAATAACTGAAGAAGAGGGTGAACAAATAAAAGGTGCTCAGATAGAATTAATAGAAGAGAGAGAAAAAATTGAAAATGAATTAAAGACTGTGGGTGCTGAACCAGCTAAATTCTTTTTAGATAAAGTTCCAATGTCTGAAGTTGTGAAAAGTGCAACAAGTGATGAAGGACCTGATGGGCCTGATAAAAGTAAAACATCAACTAAAGTTAAATCAGCTTTAAATAATAAAAATTTAAAATCTTATTTAACATCAGATAATCCAACCGAAGAAGAAAAAATGGAAGCCTTTATGAAAATGATGTCAGATGAAAATAGAGAAGTAGAACCAACAGAGGCACAAATTACTTTAATGGATAGGTTGAATAGAAGATACGCTAGTAAAGGTGCACCAGATGTAGATGAAAAAATCGAAGAAATAAGAAATAGAACAATTCAAATTGAATCAGATTACATTAAACAAAATGATAGTATTAAAATGGATGTTGATGGAAAAGAGGTTGGATTAGGAACATTTCTTGAAGCCAACACAATATTTAAACAATTTCATTTAGAAGCCATTGATGAACAATCAGAAACAGGTGTTCATAAATATCCAGGTATGTTTGAAACAAATCACGCTGGTTTAGCAGTTGATGGTGAAGTATTAAAAAAATGTATGCCAGGTATAAACAATAAAAATGACTTGATTAAAAACTTTGAAGTAGGTGACGCTGTAGAACAAAAAGGTGTTAGTGGAACACAAAAAGGTAGAACAACAGGTAGTAAAAGAATTGTATACGCAGTGACAGCTGAAGGTGAAAGAATACCGATGGGTGTTAAAGTCGCTCGTTCTAAAACTGGTAAATTAGGTAAATTACAAACTGTGTATCAATGGTCACCTGAATTTAAAAAGTGTTTTGCTAAGGATGGAAAAAGATAATGAAATCACAATTACTAGCAACATTCACAACAAAAGACAACCTTGATGAAACAATTGAGAAAATCGTAGATGCGTATACCATTATATTCAATAAAGTATATGTATTACAAAATGAAAACAATGTGAATGAATTAATCTGTACATATAATGTAAGTACGGAAAATGGAATTGATTACAATAAAGTAGAGGGAACTATTTCTCTACATAGAAAAAAACATTCCAATACATTGTATACCATCAATGCATTGAATGAATGTATAAAGAATTTAAACAATGGTGTTATGGATGCAAAATTTATGGTGCCGTGGGAAAACTTTAAGAATATGTTAATGGTAACAAATTCAGAAGGATTGAATAAAATCAATACAAGAATATTTAAAATACAAAAAATTAATTAAAACATCGGAGAAATAGGTTATGAGTAAAAAATCAAAAAAAGAATCCACATTATATTATTTTTATTCAGTTGGTTGTGCTTTTTGCAAATATGTAGAACCAATTGTTGATAAACTTAATTCTGATGGATATAATATTATCAAATTAGACTTGTCAGATAAAAGTAATCAATTATTTAAAAAAGAAATTGAAGATAAGTTTAAAATTGTGTGTGGCACACCACTTTTAGTTGACTCTGATACTGGTAATGCATTTTGTGGTTGGAGAGATGAAGAAACTATAAAAAAATGGGCTAATGGTGAAAAAATACCTGAACCACCAAAACCAAAATCTAAACCACCACAAATGCCAAAAGATATGTTTGATGACAAACAAGTAGATAAATTTAAAAAAGAGTATGATAAATGGGCTAAAGAGAATAATCATCTACCTGAACTAAAAACTTCAGATGAGGTTGTAAATAGAATAAGACAAGATGTGAAAAGAAGAGAAATGCAACAAAATTCATTAATTGGTAGGTTAACCACTTTAGAACAAAAAATGGATAAATTGATGAATCATCTCGGAGTAAAATGAGTTTTAAATTCAAACCAAAACCAACGGTTGATAGAGAAGCGACAGAAGATGAGTTAAAAAGAATAAAAGAATCAGAGGAAATGTTAAAGGAAGAAAAGAAACTTCCACCAACATCTCAAATGGTTCGAGATTTAGCCATTACTCATTGGAGAAGTTTGAAAGCCTTTATGAGAGGAAAGCATGTAATTGTCCCTCAAGAGGTAGCGGAGGAAAGATGGAATGAATGTATCAAGTGTGATAGGTTGTTGTATGATGAAGTCAATCCTGATACAGATAAAAAAGATGGACGATGTGTGGAGTGTGGTTGTTTTATGAATGTAAAGACACACTATGCTACAGCGGAGTGTCCAATTGATAAATGGAAAAAATTTGAAAAAAAATAAAAAAAAGCTTGTATAGTTTTAAAAAAATTCGTATATTTATATACGATGTATAAAATAGGTTATATGGTTTCATAAAAACCATAACTAATAAACGATAAACGATAAAACACATAGGAGAAATACAATGGATATAGATGCAATCAAATCCAAACTCGCAACATTACAATCAACTTCAAACACAAAAGATAACTTTTGGAAACCTGAACCAGGTAAACAAGTTGTTCGTATTGTTCCTTACAAACATAATAAAGATAACCCATTCATTGAGTTATTCTTTCATTATAACTTAGGTAATAATAAAACTTACCTATCACCTCTTTCATTTGGAAGACCAGACCCAGTAGCTGAATTTGCTGACAAACTAAAATCAACAGGTAATAAAGACGAATGGATTCAAGGTAAAAGACTTGAACCTAAAATGAGAACTTTTGCACCTGTGATNGTTCGTGGTAAAGAATCTGAAGGTGTTAAATTTTGGGGATTCGGTAAAACTGTATANCAAGAATTACTTGGTGTAATTGCTGACCCTGATTATGGTGACATCACAGATGCTACTAATGGTAGAGATATTGGTATCGATAGACAAACACCTGCTGAAGCTGGTAACCAATATGGTAAAACTACTGTAAGAGTTAAACCTAATCAAACAACGATTACTGATGATGCTACATTACTTACAAGNATTATGGATAATCAATCTGATTTAGTTGAACTTTATACAGAACCAACTTATGATGAGTTGAAAGAAGTTTTACAAAACTATCTAAACCCATCTGATGAGACAGAAACAAGTGCTCCAACAAACACTAAAGAAAAAGTTGCTGAACAAACAGCTACTTCAACATCTTCAGATGTTTCAGATGCATTTGATAACTTGTTCAATAATTAATCAAAACCAATAGGAGAACAATATGTCAGAAAAAGACGAATTGGCTGGGATAATTGCCGATGAACTGAACAAACAATTCAAACATCAACAGGTTGCTTACTTTCTTGAAGATGGTAGTAA
>FUFK010067100.1_pt1 | contig 16135 bp, 12 predicted proteins | sample 1021851 | NCBI WGS metagenome assembly FUFK01 (sample SAMEA51879418, study PRJEB19060) | metagenome | reverse complement strand
CTATTCTCCCATCGGGAAGCGGTTAAAGCAAGCGTCCCTGGTCCGGGCCGGGCTGGCCGGAGGATGCGGCTGCGCGCGGCGGCTCGCCGGCGGCGCGCGCCACGCTGTCGCGGGTGACCTCGCTGTCGCGCACCGCCTCGCCGCTGCCCAGCAGTCCGGGCAGCGGATTGGCGGCAGCGGTGGCGAGCGCGGTGTCGCGCAGCCGCAGCGGATCGGGTTCGCCGCCCGCATAGCGTGCCGAGAGCGCCTGCCGGCTGCCCCAGAAGCCGCGCCAGCGGAAGAAGATATGCGGCCCGACCTTGGCCACCTTGTCGAGCCGGTCGCTCCACCACGGGTAGACATAGTCGGCATGGAAATGCGTGGCATTGCCGACGGGGGCATGGGTCGCGCCGCCCAGCATGTCCTCCGCCCGCGCGCGCGCCGCACGCCAGGCCGGGTCGGAATAGCGCCGCGCGAGCGAGCCGTCGCAGGTGAAGCTGAACTGGCAGCCGGTGGGCCGCTGCGAGCCTTCGAACACCACCCCGCAGACGGTGCCCGCAAACGCCGGATGGCGCACGCGGTTGAGGATCACCTGCATCACCGCGCGCTGGTCGCCATCGGCGCCGCCCGCCTCGGCCATCCCGGCGAGCGCGAGGCAGTCGCGCGCGCGGAGGCGATCGGCCGCATTCCCAGCAAAGCCGAAGGGTAGGGGCGCGCCCGGGCCGATGGCTGCGAACGCCACCGCGGCATTGCGCGCCTGCGCATCGCCGGCGGCCAGTTCGGTGCCGACTACCGTGTCTTCGGGCGAGGCGGGGAGGTCGGGAAGCGNTCCGTCCGCAGCGGCAGGTGCCGGGTCGGCCGGGGCCACGCCGGACGCAGACCAGCCGCCGACCANTGCGAGCAGGACGAGCGGGAGCAGCACCAGCGCCGCGAAGGCGGCCAGAGCGGCGCTATCGCGCGGCGGTTCGGCAGAGGGGACGGCGCTGTCCATCACGGCTATCTAGGCGCAATTCGCGCCCGCACCAGCCGCAAGGCGCGCCGGTCAGGCCGCCTTGGCCAGTTCCATGTCCATCCGGTCCCAGATCTCGACCAGCGCGCCGACCAGATCGTCCATCATTTCGGCGGTGTGCGCAGGGCCGGGGGTGAAGCGCAGACGCTCGGTGCCGCGCGGGACGGTGGGGAAATTGATCGGCTGCACATAGACGCCGTATTCGGCGAGCAGGATGTCGCTGATCTTCTTGGCATGCACCGGGTCGCCGACCATCAGCGGGACGATATGCGTGACGCTGTCCATCACCGGCAGGCCNGCGTCGCGCATCTTGGTCTTGAGCAGTTCGGCGGCGGCCTGCTGGCCCTCGCGCTCGACGCTGCTTTCCTTAAGATGCCGCACCGAGGCAAGCACGCCCGCTACCAGCGCGGGGCTGAGCGAGGTGGTGAAGATGAAGCCCGGGGCATAGGAGCGGATGCAGTCGATGATCTTCTTGTCGGCCGCGACATAGCCGCCCATCACGCCGAAGGCCTTGCCCAGCGTGCCTTCGATGATGTCGATCCGGTGTGCGGCCTCGTCGCGCTCGGAAATCCCGCCGCCGCGCTTGCCGTACATGCCCACCGCGTGGACTTCGTCGATATAGGTCAGCGCGTTGTATTTTTCCGCAAGGTCGCAGATGTCGTGGATCGGGGCGACGTCGCCATCCATCGAATAGACGCTTTCGAAAGCGATCAGCTTGGGCGTGTCGGCATCCTCGGAGGCGAGCAGTTCTTCCAGATGCTCGAGATCGTTGTGGCGGAAGACGCGCTTCTCGCAGCCCGAATTGCGGATCCCCGCGATCATGCTGGCATGGTTGAGTTCGTCGGAGAAGATCACGCAGCCGGGCAGCAGCTTGGCCACGGTCGACAGCGTCGCATCGTTCGAGACATAGCCGCTGGTGAACAGCAGCGCGGCGTCCTTGCCGTGCAGGTCCGAAAGCTCGGCTTCGAGCTGGACGTGGTAATGCGTGTTGCCGCCGATGTTGCGCGTGCCGCCCGAACCCGCGCCGACATCGTGCAGCGCCTCTTCCATGGCGGAGATCACCTTGGGGTGCTGGCCCATCGCGAGGTAGTCGTTCGAACACCAGACGGTGACCGGCTTGGGCCCGTTGTGACCCGCGAAACAGCGCGCGTTGGGGAAGGCGCCCTTGTTGCGCAGGATATCGATAAAGACGCGATAGCGGCCTTCCTCGTGCAGCCGGGAAATCGCTTCGTCGAAGATCTGGTCGTAGTTCACTGGCGTAGTCGCCCGTATCTGCGCCGCCTTCCGCGGCCATCCTGTGCGGGTCGCCCTAATCGAATACGTTGCAAATCGCCACCGCGATCTTTGCGAGTGGTTCGCAGATCAGAACGCGCGCAGATCGTCGATCCCGTAGCGCGCGAAGGCCGGCGCAAGTCGTTGGAAATCGGCCAGCTCTCCCGTTCCTACCGCGAAATCGGGGGCACTGCGCGCAAAATCCTGCCCCTCGGTCAGCGATACGATGCGCCGCGCGATCCCCTCGGCGCCGTGGATGAACGCCACGCCTTCGCCGAACGCCTGCCGCAATTCGTCCTCGAGCAGCGGGAAATGGGTGCAGGCGAGGATCACCGTGTCGAGTCGCTCACCGTGGTTCTGCAGTACCAGCCCCGCTGCAGCGCGCGCGACATCGTCGACATCGACGCTCTCGCCGCGCAGNTTGGCCTCGCCCAGCGCNACGAGGTTGTTCGCGCCGTAGCGCAGCAGCGTGCAGTCGCCGACGAATTCGCGTTCGAGCTCGTCGACATAGGCCTGCCGCATCGTCGCCTCGGTGCCCAGCAGGCCGATGACGCCGGTCCGGGTCATCTTCGCCGCGGGCTTGATCGCGGGCACCGTGCCCACGATCGGCGTTTCGAGCACGTCGCGCACCATGCCCAGCGCGATCGTGCTGGCGGTGTTGCAGGCGATGCAGATCAGCCGCGGCTGNTAGCGTTCGGCCATCCGCCCGAGCAGCCCGGCAACCCGGGCGGCGATTTCGGCCTCGCTCTTCGCGCCATAGGGCAGGCCGGCCATGTCCGCGGCGTAGATCACCGGTGCCTGCGGCAGCAGCTCGCGCAGTTCCCCCAGCACGGTCAGCCCGCCGACGCCCGAATCGAACAGCAGGATGGGTGAGTCTTGGGCCGGTTGATCCAATTCCGTGTGTCCTGCGCTTGTCGAGTGGCCGTGTTTCCATTTAGGGCGGTAGAAGAAAGTGCGGGGTTTCGACAAGCTCGGCTCGAACGGTTTCCTGTTTTGCGGAGTGTGCTGTGCCGACCGATATGACCACCAACCTGATCTGGGCCGCGCTGCTCGGCTATCTGATCGGCTCGATTCCCTTCGGCCTGCTGCTGACCAAGGCGGCGGGCATGGGCGACGTGCGCCAGATCGGCAGCGGCAATATCGGCGCCACCAACGTGCTGCGGACCGGCAACAAGGGGCTCGCGGCGGGCACGCTGGTGCTCGACCTGCTCAAGGGCTTCGCGCCGGTCGCGCTTGCCGGCCATCTGTGGGGCGAAGTGGCGATGGCATTCGCCGCCGGGGCCGCGGTGCTCGGTCACTGCTTCCCCGTCTGGCTCGGCTTCAAGGGCGGCAAGGGCGTGGCGACCAATGCCGGCGTGGCCTTCGGGCTCGCCTGGCCGCTGGGGCTGGCCTATGCNTTCGTCTGGCTCAGCATATTGGCNATNTTCCGTATCTCCTCGCTTGCCGGGATGGCCGCGGTGGTCGCGGCGGCGGCCGCCGCGCCGCTGTTCGGCTATCCGCAGTTCTTCCCCGTGCTCGGCGCGATCGCGCTGCTGATCATCTACCTCCACCGCGAAAATATCGCGCGGCTGGCCAGGGGCGAGGAGCCCCGCGTCGGCGGCAGCAAGGACACCGCGGGGGGATGACCGGCGCGGCGACCTCGGCCCTGTCGCAGGACGAGGCTTTCGCCCGCATCCGGCTGCTGCGCTCGCCCAATATCGGCCCGGTCAGCTATGCCATGCTGCTGCAGCGCTTCGGCGGCGCGGTGCAGGCGCTCGAGGCGCTGCCCGATCTGGGCCGGCGCGGCGGGCGCCAGTACCGCGCCACCGCCGCCGAAGCGGTGGAGCGAGAGGTCGAGGCAGTGCGCAAGGCGGGCGCGAAATACCTGTTCCACGACCAGCCCGATTACCCCGCGCTGCTCGGCCAGCTCGACAGCGCGCCGCCGATCCTGATCTGGCGCGGCGATCTGGCGCTGGCCGCACGCCCCTGCGTCGCCATGGTCGGAGCGCGCAATGCCAGCGCGGCAGCGGTCAAGCTGGCGCGCGATTTCGCCAGCGGGCTGGCCGAGGCGGGTTTCACCGTGGTTTCGGGGCTGGCGCGCGGGATCGACGGCGCCGCGCATGAGGGCGCCTTTCCGCACACCGTGGGCGTGATCGCCAGTGGGATCGACATTGCCTATCCGCCGCAGCACGCCGAATTGCAGGAGCGGATCGCCAGCGAAGGGCTGCTGCTGGCCGAACAGCCGCCGGGCACCGAACCGCGTGGCAGCCATTTCCCCAGCCGCAACCGGATCATCGCCGGGCTGGCAGGCGGGACGCTGGTGGTGGAGGCGGCGGTCAAATCGGGCAGCCTCATCACCGCGCGGCTCGCGGGCGAGGCGGGGCGCGAGGTCATGGCAATCCCCGGCAGTCCGCTCGAGCCGCGCAGCCACGGCTGCAACCACCTCATCCGCGAAGGCGCGGTNCTGGTGCAGGAACCCGGTGAAGTGGTCGAACTGCTGAGCACCTTCGCCGGCGAACCGCGCTCGACCTTTCGCGAACCCGCCAATGGCTTCGACTACACGCCCGATGATATCGCCACGGCGGAGCCCGCCGATATCGCCGCGCGGCTGACGACCGCACCGGTGGGGATCGACGAACTGATCCGCCAGTCGGGTGAAAGCGCCGCGGCGGTGCAGCTCGCGCTGCTCGAACTGGAGATCGCCGGTCGGCTCCAGCGCCATGCCGGGGGCCGCGTCAGCGTACGCTGACGGCATGCGCGGCCAAGTCAGCGCGCGCGCGGGCCTGCGTGTTTTGCCGCTTGACGCCTTCCGAACCCCGGCCCCATTTTCGCGCGTATACGCACGTACACACGTAAGGGACTGCCCACACCACCATGCAACTGGTCATCGTCGAATCGCCCGCGAAGGCGAAAACCATCGAGAAATATCTCGGCAAGGACTTCAAGGTTCTCGCCAGCTACGGTCACGTCCGCGACCTGCCGCCCAAGGACGGCAGCGTGCGCCCCGACGAAGGCTTCGCGATGGACTGGGAACTCTATCGCGACAAGCAGAAGCGCTTCAAGGAAATCAGCGACGCGTCGAAACAGGCCACCCGCCTCGTCCTCGCGACTGACCCCGACCGCGAAGGCGAGGCGATTTCGTGGCACGTCCAGGAACTGCTCAGGAAGCGCAAGACGCTGCCCGAGAAGGTCGACCGCGTGACGTTCAACGCAATCACCAAGCAGGCGGTGACCGAGGCGATGAAGGCCCCGCGCGAGCTCGACCAGCCGCTGATCGACGCCTATCTGGCGCGCCGCGCGCTCGACTATCTCTATGGCTTCACGCTGTCGCCGGTGCTGTGGCGCCGCCTGCCCGGCGCCAAGAGCGCGGGCCGCGTGCAGTCGGTCGCGCTGCGGCTGATCGTCGGCCGCGAAATCGAGATCGAGCATTTCCGCGCCGACGAATACTGGTCGGTGATCGCCAAGCTGCAGCAGGACGGCAGCGAGTTCGACGCGCGGCTGGTCAAGTACGGCGGCAAGAAGCTCGACAAGCTCACGCTGGGCGATGAAGCCAGCGCCATGGCCGCCAAGGCGGCGGTCGAAGCGGGCAATTTCACGATCGAGGAGATCGAGACCAAGCCGTTCAAGCGCAATCCCGCGCCGCCGTTCACCACCTCGACGCTGCAGCAGGAAGCCGCGCGCAAGCTGGGCTTCTCCGCCAGCCACACGATGCGGCTCGCGCAGTCGCTCTATGAAGCGGGCGCGATCACCTACATGCGTACCGACGGCGTGCAGATGGATGGCGGCGCGATTTCGGAATGCCGCAAGGCAGTGTCCGATCGCTATGGCGGCCACGCGCTGCCCGAAAAGCCGCGCATTTACCAGTCGAAGGCCAAGAACGCGCAAGAAGCGCACGAAGCGATCCGGCCGACCGATTTCTCGCGCGACCGCGTGGGTTCGGGCGACGAGGGCAAGCTTTACGATCTCGTGTTCAAGCGCGCGATGGCCAGCCAGATGGCGGCCGCGCAGCTCGAGCGCACCACGGTCACGCTGCGCGAAGCCACCGGCCAGNACGAATTGCGCGCCACCGGCCAGGTGGTGAAATATCCGGGCTTCTTCGCGGTCTACCAGGAAGGCCGCGACGATGCCGATGACGACGAGGACGGCCTGCTTCCCGCGATGAGCAAGGGCGACAGCCCGCTCAAGCGCGGCGTCGACGCCAACCAGCACTTCACCCAGCCGCCGCCGCGTTTTTCCGAGGCCAGCCTGGTCAAGCGGCTCGAGGAACTCGGCATCGGCCGCCCCTCGACCTATGCCAGCACCATCCAGACGCTGCGCGACCGGGCCTATGTGCGGATGGAGAAGAACCGCTTCTTCGCCGAGGAAAGCGGGCGGTTGCTGACCGCTTTCCTCGAACGCTTCTTCCCGCAATATGTCGCCTTCGACTACACCGCCGGGCTCGAGGACGAGCTCGACACCGTGTCCGACGGGCGCGAGGACTGGAAGAAGCTGCTCGAGGCCTTCTGGCGCGACTTCAAGCCCAAGACCGAAGAGGTGATGGACAAGAAGCCTTCGGAAGTGACCGAGGTGCTCGACGAATTCCTGTCCGACTACCTGTTCCCCGAACGCGCCGACGGCAAGGACCCGCGCCATTGCCCGCTGTGCGAAACCGAAGGCCGCGAGGGCGGCCGGCTGGCGCTGCGCGGTGGCCGCTACGGCGCCTTCGTCGCCTGCGCCAATTACCCCGACTGCAAGTTCACCCGCCAGTTCGCCAAGCCCGGCGGCGAAGGCGATGACGGCGCCGATGACGGGGTGATGGGCGAGGATCCCGAAACCGGCCTGCCGGTCGAACGCAAGACGGGACGCTTCGGCCCCTACATCCAGCTTGGCGAGGGCAAGGAAGCCAAGCGCGCGAGCATTCCCAAGGACCTCGATGATTTCGATCTCGAATGGGCCCTGAAGCTGCTTAGCCTGCCGCGGATCGTCGGCCAGCATCCCGAGACCGGCAAGGATATCGAAGCCGCGATAGGACGTTACGGCCCGTACCTGCGGCATGATGGCAAATACGCCAAGCTGCAGAGCACGCGCGACGTGTTCGACACCGGCATGAACGCGGCGGTCACGCTGCTTGCCGAAGCCGCCAATCGCAAGGGCGGCACGCGCGGCAAGGCGGAACCGATCAAGACGCTGGGCGAACACCCGACCAGCGGCGCCGAGATGAAGGTGATGCCGGGCCGCTACGGCCCCTATGTCACCGATGGCACCACCAATGCGACGATCCCCAAGGACATGAAGCCCGAGGACGTCACCGAGGCGCAGGCGATCGAACTGATCGATGCGCGCGCCGCCAAGGGTCCGGCGAAAAAGAAGAAGGCCGCGCCCAAGAAGAAGGCCGCGCCCAAGAAGAAGGCGGCAGCGAAGAAGAAGCCTGCGGCCAAGAAGGCCCCCGCCAAGAAGAAGGCCCCGGCCAAAAAGGCCGCGGCCAAGAAGGCGGAGGCCGGCTGATGGCGAAGGAGCGTTTCGAACGCCACAAGCAGCCGTGGAAGTCCGAGGAGGCGGGACAACTGCGGCTGCTCGCGGGCAAGGGCAAGGGCCTCAGGGAAATCGCCAAGGCAATCGGCCGCAGCGAGGAATCGACCAAGGACTTCGCCAAGAAGAACAAGATCGAGATCCTGAAGAAGCGGTAGGGGACCGCCCGATCAGAGGCGCATGTAACCCGCGGCGAGGCTTGCCGCCAGCGCCACCATGCTGGCGCCCAGCGCCCATGCCGCGGGGCGGGCCTCGCGTCCGCCATAGGCGAGCGTGACGCCCAGTTTCACGCTCATATTGGCAAGGATCGTTCCCGCGATGGCAAGCGCGGCCAGCCGGGGGGGGATGGTGCCCGGCTCCAGCCCGGCGGCGGTGACGATGGCGGCATCGACGTCCATGCTGCCCATCAGCAGCAGCAGGACTGCGATCCCTTCCTCGCCGAAGCGCGTTTCGGCCCAGCGCGCGGCGACCGCAGCCACGGCCACGAAGGCGACGAAGGTCAGCGCAGGCAGCATGGCGATCGGATTGCCGGGCGGGGCGGGGCCAGTGGTTGCGGGCGCCGCTCGGTAGAGCCACAGCGCCGCAGCGAAGCCCGCCAGCAGCGCCGGGGCGACGAGGATCGCGAAATCGGCCAGCAGGCTCGTCGCGAGCACCGCGACCAGGATGATCACCCGCAGATACATGACCGCGCTGGCCAGCGCGATGCCCGCGTTCTCCGCACCGTGCCCGGCGCCTGCGCCAAGCCGCTGGGCGAAGGAATGCGTCACCGCGGTGGAACTGTAGGCGCCGCCGATGACGGCGGTCGCAATGGTCCCGCGGCGCGCGCCGAACAGGCGGTTGGCGACATAGCCGGCGAAGGAAAAGCCGGTGACGATGATGACCACCAGCCACAAGGTGCGCGGCTCCCACGCGTCGTAGGGGCCGTAGCGCCCTTCGGGCAGGAAGGGGAACACCGCCAGCGCGATCACCGCATAACGCGTGAAGGCCTTGATATCGGCTTCGTCGAGCGCGCCGACCCAGCGGTGGACTTCGGTGCGCAGCGCAAGGATCAGCGTGACCACCGCCGCGCCCGCGACCGCCAGCGCTTCCTCGCCGATCCCGGCCAGGAACCCGAGGCCCAGCGTGACCATGGCGGCGATGGCGCTGGTTGCATCGGGCCTGCCGCTGTCGAGCACCGCGCGTGAATAGCCGATCGCGACGATNGCGGTGGCCGCTGCAAACAGGANACCCGAGGCCGCTGCGAAGCCGTGGCCCGCGATGATTCCCGCGANGCCTGCCGCGGCGCCCAGCANGGTGAATGTGCGAATCCCGGCAACCCGCATGCCGGGGGTTTCGTCACGCAGCTTCCATCCCCGTTCGATCCCCACCAGCAGCCCGGCCGCGAGCGCGGCAGCCATCTGGGGGAGGGAATCGATCGCGAACATCTGCTGGATGAAGAGCTCCTAGCTCTTCCAGTCCAGTCCCATTTCCTCGAACATTTCCTTGTCCTCGCTCCAGCGTTCGTCGGTCTTGACGTGGAGGAACAGGTGGACCTTCTGGCCGAGCAGTTCGCTCAGCTCCTCGCGCGCGGCCTGGCCGATCGCCTTGATCCGGCTGCCACCCTTGCCGAGCACGATCATCCGCTGGTTGTCGCGCATCACCACGATCTGCTGGTGGATCTCGACGCTGCCGTCCTTGCGCTGGATGTATTTCTCGGGCCGCACCGCGCTGTCGTAGGGCAGTTCCTCGTGCAGCTGCTGGTACAGCTGCTCGCGCGTGATTTCGGTGGCGAGCAGGCGTTCGCTGGCATCGCTGACCTGGTCTTCGGGATACATCCACGCGCCTTCGGGCATCATGGCGGCGAGCGCGTCCTTCATCTCGTCCACACCGTCGCCGGTCAGCGCAGAGACGAAATAGACCGTTTCGAATTCGACCTTCCCGGTCAGCTCCTGCGCCAGCGCCAGCAGCGGTTCCTTCTTCGCCCGGTCGACCTTGTTGAGCACGAGGATCTTGCGTTCGGGCCGCGCGGCGATCTGTTCGAGCAGCGGTTCCAGCTCGTGCCGTCGCTGCTTGAGCGGATCGACCAGCAGCAGCAGCGCATCGGCCGCCTCGGCGCCTTCCCAGGCGGCGCTGACCATCGCCCGGTCGAGCCGCCGCTTGGGCGCGAAGATGCCCGGCGTGTCGACGAGGATCATCTGTGTGTCGCCATGCAACGCGATGCCCATCATCCGAGCCCGCGTGGTCTGCGCCTTGGCGCTGGTGATCGCGACCTTCTGGCCGACCAGNTGGTTCACCAGCGTGCTCTTGCCCGCATTGGGCGCACCCAGCACTGCGACCACNCCGCATTTGGTTGTTTCCTGCGTCACCCGAATGTCTCCATGAATATGCGTGCCGCCTGTTTTTCGGCTTCCTGCTTGCTGCCCGCGGTGCCTTCGGCCTCGCCGACCTTGTGGACTTTCACCCGCACGGTGAAGCGCGCCGCGTGATCGGGGCCCGACCGCTCAATCAGCTCGTATTCGGGCGGGCGCCGCTGGTTACCCGCGGCCCATTCCTGCAANGCGCTCTTGGGGTGTTTCGACTTGCCCGCGCCGCTTTCCAGCGCCGGACGCCACAGCAGGCGCACGACGTCGCGCGCCGCGGCGAAGCCGTTGTCGAGGAACTGCGCGCCGAGCAGCGCTTCCATCACGTCGCCGAGGATGTTGTCGCTGTCGCGGCCGCCATCGCTGCTCGCCTGGCGCGAGATCCGGATATGCGGCGCCAGCCCGATGCCGCGCGCCACCTGCGCGCACATCGCCCGGCTGACGATCGCGTTGAGCCGCTGCGCCAGCTTGCCCTCTGGCGCTTCGCTTTGCGCATAGAGCCAGTCGGCGATCGCGAGGCCGAGCACGCGGTCGCCAAGGAACTCGAGCCGTTCGTAATCGCGCGTCTCGCCCATGCTGCCATGCGTCAGCGCGGCGAACCACAGCGCTTCGTCCTGCACGGTGAAGCCCGTGCGGGCCAGCCAGTCGCGGGCATCCGGGTCGAGCGCGCTCATATGTCGGCCCCGATCCGGTCCCAGCGGGCGGCGGTGAACCAGGTCCACGGCAGCAGCCATTCGGCGCTGCCGTCGGTCGACCACAGTACGCGGCTGGCGCGGCCCACCAGCAGGTCGGTATCGACCAGTCCGACGCCGCCGTCGCGCACGGCCGGGAAGCGGCTGTCGAGCGAGTTGTCGCGGTTGTCGCCCATCACGAACAGCTGGCCTTCGGGAACCACGATCGGCGCGGCATTGTCGGGGTCGATGCGCAGCGGGTTGCCGCGTTCGTCGGTGGCGACACCGCGCGCGCCATCGCTGAGGAAGCGCGGCCCGACGGTGCCGAAATCGATCGTCAGGTAGCTTTTGCCCGACGGCAGGGTCTCGCGGAACCGGCGGTAGCGGCAGGTGGTCCCGCCATCGACCACGACCCCGCCATCGCTGCGGCAGGCGGTGTTGGGGCCCATCGCGATATCGGCGGCGCCCGCGGGCTGCTTGGGCAGCGGCGCGCCGTTGAGGATCACGCGGCCGTTTTCCAGCGCCAGCGTATCGCCCGGCAGCCCGATCACGCGCTTGACGTAATCCGCGCCGGTCACCGGATGCTTGAAGATGACGACATCGCCGCGGTCGGGCAGGCTGGCGAAGATGCGCCCGTCGAACAGCGCCGGTTCGCCCGGCAGCGACAGGTTGGAAATGCCGTAGGGCCATTTCGCCGCGACCAGGTAATCGCCATTGCGCAGGTTCGGCAGCATGCTTTCGCTGGGAATGGTGAAGGGCGAGAAGATGAAGCTGCGGAAGATCAGCACCGCGATCACCAGCTTGGTGACGAACCACAGGAAGCTGCCAAGGCTTTCCTTTTTTTCGGTCTCGCCCGGGCCGGCGGCAGGCGTAGCGGTATCCAGCGTTTGCTGTGTCATGCGGGGTTCTCAATCATTGCCGAGTTCCCTAGTCGCAGGAGCGCAGCCATCAAAGGATTTTTGCCCGCCATGACCACCGCCGCCCAGCTCTGGACCCGCCTGGAAACCCTGCCGCGCCCGACACTGGGCGAATTGTTCAGCGCCGCGCGCGATGGCGGCGAAGGCGCTGACGAGCCCGGCGGCGCCGACCGGGTCGCGATGCTCTCGGGCCGGATCGAGCTCGAGGAGGGCGGGATCCTGTTCGACTGGTCGAAGACGCATCTCGACCGCGCCGTGGTCGCGGGCTTCGAAGAGCTGGCCGAGGCGATGGACTTCGCCGACATGCGCGCAAAGCTGTTCGGCGGCGAAGTGGTCAACCCGACCGAAGGCCGCGCCGCCGATCATGCGACTCTGCGCGGCACGGGCGAGGGCGCCAAGGTCGAGGAAGCGATGGCGCTGATCGACCGCATGGGCATGCTGGTCGAGGCGATCCACCAGGGCGCGNTGGGCGAGATCGAGCACCTGATCCACATCGGGATCGGCGGCAGTGCACTCGGCCCCGCGCTGGGGGTCGACGCGCTCGGCCGCGANCTNNNCTATTGCGACGTCCATGTCGTCTCCAACATCGACGGGGTCGCGCTCGAGGCAGCCTTTGCGAAGTGCGATCCGGCCAAGACGCTGATCGCGGTGGCGAGCAAGACCTTCACCACGATCGAGACCATGACCAATGCCGCCAGCGCGCTCAAATGGCTCGGCGACAATGGCGTCTCCGACCCCGGTGGGCGCGTCATCGCGCTGACCGCCAATCCCGAAGGCGCGGTCGAATGGGGCGTCGACGAAACGCGCATCCTGCCGTTCCAGGAAAGCGTCGGCGGGCGCTATTCGATCTGGTCCTCGATCGGCTTTCCGATCGCCATGGCGGTGGGGATGGACGATTTCCGCGCCATGCTCGCAGGCGCCAAGGCAGTGGACGAACATTTCCGCGACACCGACGGCGCGGCCAACCTCGTGCTGCGCGCGGCCTTTGCCGATCTCTACTACACCCGCGTGCGCGGCTGTCAGACGCGCGCGGTGTTCGCCTATGACGAACGGCTGGGGCTGTTTCCCGACTATCTCCAGCAGCTCGAGATGGAATCGAACGGCAAGCGCGTCACTGCCGAAATGCAGCCGGTCGACGGCCCGACCGCGCCGATCACCTGGGGCGGGGTGGGCACCGATGCGCAGCACGCGGTGTTCCAGCTGCTCCACCAGGGCACGCATCTGGTGCCGGTCGATTTCATCGCCAGCATCGCCCCGGGCGACGAGCTCGACCCCGCGCACCACCGCATCCTGCTGATGAACTGCTTCGCGCAAGGCGCGGCGCTGATGGCGGGCAAGCAGGGCGAGGACCCCGCGCGCAATTACCCCGGCGACCGCCCCAGCGCGACGATCCTGTGCGACGATCTCGACGCCGCCGCACTGGGCGCGCTGATCGCCTTCCACGAACACCGCGTCTTCGCCAGCGCGGTGCTGATGGGGATCAACCCCTTCGACCAGTTCGGGGTCGAACTGGGCAAGCAGATGGCCAAGGCGATCGAACAGGGCGGCGAGGAATTCGACGCAAGTACGGAGGCGTTGGTGAAGGCGGCCGGGTTGAATTGACAAAACGCAAAAGATGAGGTTTCATAATCGCGGGGAGTACAAATGAAGTATCTACTTTTTGCGACTTCGATAGCGATTACTTCGCCTTCGGCCGTATCCGCGCAGGATTTTTGGCCGGATAGGACTATGAGGTGTGCTACAGTCGGCGAAAACCAAGCGACCTATTTTGTATCACTGTCTCCTTCTGAGAGGGCCTTCTCTGAAGAGCCTAATCTGAGACCTGAATTCAAAGAATCATTCTTTTATCTCCGTATTCGTAGTAACTCCGACGAAAGTGGCTTTGTTTTGAGCGCTACGACGCTCTGCTTGGAAAAGGTAAAAGACGAAATCTGGGACATCGCCTGCGGAGGGGGTTCCTTAATGGGGGCAATGTCATTCACAGCACGAAGCGGAGGAAGATTTTTCGCGACTATCACTTCACCCGCGTACAGGGATGAGGATGTTGTAGATTTAGAACTCTCGGGTATGTGCGAATTCGATTAGGGAATGTCAGATGCGGCTAATCGCTATACTTCTTCTCACACTATCTAGCTTCGGCCCCGCTTCCAAAGTCGCAGCACAGTCTTATCAGATACAGTATCGAGGGTATCCAATATGGTGTACGGCTTACGGTGGTGTGCCAGTTAGGATTTGGACAGATGCACAGTCCGGAGCGATGGCTCAACAACACGGAGGAGGTTTTGCGATGGCGCAGACTCCTACCTCGGAGCCAGTAATACTCCTAGATCTGACCACCCTTAACGGCATTCCGGTAAGATCTGCATTCATGTTGATATACCACGAATGTGCACACTTGGCCCTACCAATAGGGGTCGGGGTGGGTTCGTCGGTCTCAGAACGAAATGCGGACTGCCACGCGATCCTCTCGATGCGATCCGCAGGTTTAGTTAGAAACTGGCAAGAATTTGGGGAAGCTGTCGCGTACGCATCGTCACTTCCACACGGAATTAGCAGCGGTCGCATCTCAGCTATGCAGCAGTGCTTAATTCAGTCGGGCTTCTAAAGGGCTGATTGTCAGGTTACCTCGCACCAGCACGAAATACATCACCGCAAGCGCAGGCGGGATATTTGAGCAAGGTCGAGAGCACGATCACGCCCAGCAGGGCGACCCCGAACATCGCACCCGCGCGGGTCGATTGCACGAGATGCGAAGTACCGATGGCAGAACCGGTAAAGATCAGGCCGGGGCCCGCCAGACGGCGCAGGATCGCGTTTCTCATCTTATATCCCCAAGGCTCCGCAAGGCGCGGACGACGCTTCCGAAATTGCCGGTCACGCAAGCGAAATGATCGTTCGTTCTTGCGAAACAAATTGACATTCCGCGCCTTTGCGCCCATCTGCACTCCATCGAAGCGCGCTAGCCAGCGTGAAGCGGCGATCGGTTTACAGCGATTGCCCCGGCCGCGCCTCGGTTCCTTTTTCCAGACTTCCCTATTCACGCGGGTGGTTTCAAACCCCGCGACCGCGCCCGGATTCCGTCATGGAACGCTGAGCGCGCCGCATTACGAATGCGAGTTTTCATGACACAGTTTTCCGATCTTGGGCTGTCGCAGCCCGTCCTTCAGGCGCTTGACCTCAAGGGCTATTCCACTCCCACGCCGATCCAGGAAGGGGCGATCCCGCCCGTTCTCGAAGGGCGCGACCTGATGGGTATCGCGCAGACCGGCACCGGCAAGACCGCCGCCTTCATGCTGCCCAGCATCGACCGGCTGCGCGAAGCCGACAAGCAGACGCCGTTCAAATCCTGCCGCATGCTGGTGCTCGCCCCGACGCGTGAACTGGCTGGCCAGATCGCCCAGAGCGCGAAGGATTACGGCGCGCTGGCGGGCCTCAAGGTCCATTCGATCGTCGGTGGCACCTCGGTCAACAAGGACCGTAACAAGCTGCACCGCGGCACCGACATCCTCGTTGCCACGCCCGGCCGCCTGCTCGATCTGATCGACCAGAAGGCCTTCACGCTCGACAAAGTCGAAGTGCTGGTGCTCGACGAGGCCGATCAGATGCTCGACCTTGGCTTCATCCACGCGCTGCGCCGGATCAGCCAGCTGGTCCCCGAAGACCGCCAGACGCTGTTCTTCAGCGCCACCATGCCCAAGCAGATCCAGGAACTGGTCGGCAAATACTGCCGCAACCCGGTCAAGGTCTCGGTCACGCCCGAAAGCACCACTGCCGAACGCATCGACCAGTATCTCTTCATGGTGCAGCAGGACGAGAAGCAGACGCTGCTCGAGATGATCCTGTCCGAACGCCACCAGGTGCCGGGCAAGTTCGAGCGCGTGCTGATCTTCGCGCGCACCAAGCATGGCTGCGACCGGGTGGTAAAGAAGCTGGCGCAGGTCGGCATCCCCGCCAACGCCATCCACGGCAACAAGAGCCAGCCGCAGCGCGAACGTGCGCTCGACGAGTTCAAGCGCGCCAAGACGCCGATCCTGATCGCGACCGATGTCGCCGCGCGCGGGATCGACATCCCCGGCGTGAGCCATGTGATCAATTACGAACTGCCCAACGTGCCCGAGCAATACGTCCACCGCATCGGCCGGACCGCGCGCGCGGGCAAGGATGGCATCGCGATTGCCTTTTGCGCCGAGGACGAGCGCGATTACCTCAAGGACATCCGCAAGAAGACCGATGCCGAGTTCGAACGCCTGCCGTTGCCGGACAATTTCCGCGCGGTGGTCGAAGGCGTCGGCCCGACCAAGCGCGCGGCCCCCGGCCAGCGCATGGCCAAGCCCAAGGTTCGCCCCACCGGCGACGCGGCGAAGCGGGCCAAGCCCAAGGACAAGCATCCCGCCCGCAAGGGCCGTCCCAGCGGCGCAGGCGGCCCGGGCGGCGGCGGGAACGCCGGAGCCGGCAGGCCCG
>FUFK010053703.1_pt1 | contig 16136 bp, 31 predicted proteins | sample 1021851 | NCBI WGS metagenome assembly FUFK01 (sample SAMEA51879418, study PRJEB19060) | metagenome | reverse complement strand
AAAATATTGAGACTTTTATTTTCCATTGCTCCCATATTAAAGTGCCTGATTGCAACTATATTGAACAATGACAAATCGTATTCAAGGTTATATTTATTCTCGTCCCATCTCATAGATTTCTTTAAGGAATTTATTGCATGTTGAACATATTTTTCATCTCCATACTCAACATAAATATTTATTTTTACTTTCTTATTCGATTTTGTTATGAAATTGTCTTTAACACAATTAAGTTTACCCGCTACCAATGCAAATAGATATGATGGTTTTGGATATGGGTCTTCCCAAATTATTTCATGTCGATTATTTGTAAGATCATTTTCCTTTATGATGTTACCATTTGAGAGTAAAACAGGATAATCATTCTTGTCGGCCTCAATTCTCACGGTGTATTTGCTCAGAATATCAGGTCTATCTGAGTGAAAACTTATTCTTCTAAATCCCTCTGCCTCGCATTGCGTAGTTATAATTCCATTGCTCTCATACATTCCTAAAAGGGATGTATTTAACTTAGGTTTAATTATTCCTTCTATTTTTAATAAAAAATTATCTTTATTTATATTTTTAATTTTTAAGTTATTTTTTTTCTGCTTGTAGTATTCCTCTCCTAGTGGTGAGTCATCTATAAATATTTTTTTAATTAATATATCAGTACCATCAAGAATGAGACTTCTGGTATTCTTATTTTTTTTTACCAAATTTAGTTTCGTCGTAACATTTACTGCATTTTTCTTAATTACAAAGTCCAAAAATATTTCTGGAATTTCATAATTAAAAATTTTATAATCTTCAAGTTTTACATATCTTGAAATACTCTTTTGGTTTTTTGGATTGTTCATCTTTACATAAAAGTTCAGAGGTTACAAAATCTAGAATATATATATCTTTAAAATTATAAGTTAGAACTTTTATCTTCTGATTGACAGTAATGTGCTTTAACTTCTCCTGTAGGAAGTAATTCGTATAAAGAAGGATTATTAATATCAGGCGTTCCGTCATTATTAAATTGGTACCTCCAATCCCATTTTTTATCTGTAAAGGAAATAAAATCTTTTCTCTGAGAGTATGGAAGCATAAGCTTTTTTTTATTCCAATTAATATTAATAAATGCTCCTGGCTTTATCTCAGATATTTTTTCTACTATAGAAAAGTCTCCATTAATATTATTTCTAATAACAAAACTAAGCTTTAAATTTTCACATACATAGCTACTATTTAAAACTAATAAAAGTATTGAGGTAATAAAAAATGAATGAATTTTATGAACTCCTTTTAAGATAGATTTACTTTCAAGCTAAATGACCAAATAAAAGATCTTTTTAGATTAATTTAAATAATAATTGATTGCATACTCTTTAGATCTACAAGATTACAATTTAATTCCTCATCGTATTCCTGAACTGAAATATAATTATTTAAAAAACCTGAATATTTTGCATCTCCCCCCACGGTGCTCGAAAGTATAAATTTTGGATTGAATTTGTTAATCAATTTAGGAATTACTTCTGCACCTTTCACAAAAGAACCTACTAGGGGTAATTTTAAATTTTTTGTTGGAGTAATTACTGCATCTAGATTTTGTTTGTTTAAATTTTCATCAAGATATCCATGGGGTTCTATATAAAACCCATTATCTTCTTCGTCTTTAACAATATATCCGTTTTCTATTTGCGGTACAGGTGCTCCAGCAGTGGCTTCAAAACTTAAATTAAAATGATTAGTCTTTTCAGTTGGCTTGAGCACTCTAATTGAACTAAAACCAATTTTTTTTAATATTTCAACAGCACTTTTGGGGCAAATTATAGGAATATCCCTTCTAAACATTTCTAGTGTTGGAACATGACAATGATCAGGCAAACCTTGAGTTAATAAAATAATATCTATTTCTTTATCTATTAAAATTTCTTCTTCTAATGATCCTTTAAAAAACCATTCACCTGGTGGAAATATTAAATCTCCTTTTAACCACGGATCAATAATTAAATTTGCGTTTTTAAATTTTATAAACCAACCATTTGATCCAAGGTAAGTAGCTTCAAACGACATTATTTTTAGGTTTGTTTATTAAACTATAAAATAAATTGTGCTTTATCGAGTAATTACATATTAAGTTCAGTTTGCTTCCTTTAAAATCTGAAAAGACTTCTTTTTGAGATTAAATAATAAAACTTGATTATCTTTATAATTAATCCTAAAATTTACTCTTTTCAACAGATGTAAAGGAACTAAAGCTAATCCTCCCGTACCAGAAAATATAATTGGGATGGTGTTATTTTTTGTGCCATTCATTTTTTGTAAGTCAATTGCTTGAGATACTATTTTTCTTGCTTTATCAAATCCGTAATCTTCTATTAATTCAGACCATAAAAAGTTTACTGATTCATATTTTGAAAACTCTATTTGAATTGTTTTCATTAAAAAAATAAAGAAATATAAGTTTTATTGAAAAAGATGTTTAACAATTAATTACTATTTTTAAACCTATCCATGACAAGTTGCAACATATCTACAACATCTCCATCGGTTAGATTTAAATCTCTTTTTAAATCATTGCAAGTTAAGTTCATTTCGAGTGCCGCTTCAGCCATTTGATTAACTTTTTGGTTCTCACCACCTAACGAAATAAAAGGGTTGAAGTTTTCTATCATTTCTAAATTTACTTACAACTATGTTCTAGCTAAAAAAATAAAAATTTTCACTATATGATAAGCAAGCTTATAAATATGTTATTAATTCTTTAAATATGTCTTTATTTTTAAACTAATGAGGTTGGAATACCCTTGGAAATTAATGCAATTCTTCGAGCTCTTATAAGAAAAGGGAATAATAATTTAACTCTTTTGTTTGATTTAAAAAAGTTTGAAAGGAACTTAAGTAAACTATCTGAAGGATTTTCTATCTGTTTGCAAATAGTATTTATAGCCTCTGCACCATGAAATATTTTGTCATCTTTTAGAAGAATTGCTCCCTTATCAATATCGTATCCTTTAATAAAAAGAGAGTTAATTAAATTCAGATTTTTCCTTCCATCAACAATTTCAATACCATTTATATTGCTTCTAATCTCTAAAAGTTCAGCAAATTGATTGCAAAACGGACATTCGCCGTCGTAAATAAAAGTATATTTAGCAGTCATCAGTGTTTTTTTTTACATCTTAATTAAAAAAAATTAAGATTGTTAATTAAAAAAAAATGTAACTAACTTAATCAGCAAATCTTTGATCTAAGAAATAAATATTTGATTATAAATAATCTAATTACGAAGAAATGTCTCAATATAGGTATATTATTTACAAATATTCTGTATGCTTACTCGAAGATATATTTTTTTGTACTCATGAATTTACTAGCTTCATTTGCTTTGGGCGGTTTTAATCCTTGGGCAGCTGGCTTCGGGATTGGTTCTTTAGTTCTTTTTGGGCTTGTTGGTTTGGTCGCAGGTCCAAATTTGAAGAATTTTGATCCTGACGCTTAAATTAAAAAATTTTTTAACTATATTTCTTAAAGACTCATAAGAGTCTTTTTTTATTCTTAGCAGTTTTTGAATTTTGTTTTTAAAGTGTAAATAATTAAAAAAATAGGAATGTTGTTAAATCCTTTTGCACCCGTGTATTTTTTGAAAGTAGCTTCCCTTAAGACTACTATCTTTATTCTCTTAATTCTACTTATAAAAGCAAATCTGCTCAGACTAAAAGGTGGGCTTATAGGAGGATTATTCGCTTTATTACTTGTATCGGGATTTTTGGCTTCCTCTACTTTGGCAATTGGATCATTAATTTATGCATATAAGACAAAAAACAAATCTAATTCAGACGATAACAACATAAAAGATTTAGATACGATTAACGTCTAACTATTTATCAATAAATACTTTTGATAATTTATTTAAAAAGGTGTTCCCGGAACGAAATGTAATATCAAAAATCCAAAACCAGCAGCAAATATAATTGATATTCCTATTATTAGTAAGCCTGAGGCCATACCACCTTCGTTAAAAGCCATTAGATTTTTTAAAAACTACATAGTATTCTATATCCTTAAACAATTGATCGAAATACTTAAATCAACCAAATTTGCTATTTATTGTAAAAAAAAGCAAAATTATCGAGGAAATAGATAAGATAAACCCCACAATTATTAAAGGTTTTGACTTTTTTTGAATTTTTTCTTGAGGTTTAATTTTAGAAGAAATTAATTTGCTGTCATTACCATTTCTCAATAGATTTGAAAATAGCTTCATGAAATAGGGGGTTTTAACTCAATTTTTTGAATAGATCTTTATGGTAATCAACAATGTTTTGGCAACTTATTACAGGTGTAAATTCCATATGAATACCAAATTTAGCTCTCCAGGGAGCAAAATGTTCAAAAATTTCTTTGTCACTATTAGCTTTACATAAACATACTACTCGTCCTTCACCTGGGGCATGTACTCTGAACAACATTTCAAATTTATCTGTTTTATCAGCCTTTGCTATTTCACCGTTATCCCAGGCCTCTACAAATGATTGATAGGCTTTTACTTGATTTTCAATATCTGAAAACTGGCAGTCTGCTAGAAATAGTTGCATTTTTGTTTTTCGTAGTTTCGTTTATTATGTTCGAAAAAATTTTAAATTTTGAGTACTGTTATAATTTGAAGATCAGAAAAATATTTCTTTTAAATAAAATTAGAAGAAAGTATTTCTAAAAACTTTCCTATATCTTTTTTATATAAACTATCTGTCAGCTTTAGAGAGATTAATTCATCATGATTGATTTTTTTTTCTTTATCATTGACATTGAAATTTCTATTGAAATTTAAATCCTTCATGTTGTTTTTATCCCTATTTAAAATTTATACAAAATTCTGAAAATGGCAAATTTCTTAATATTTTTTACTCTTGTCAATAAGAAATAATTAAGATTCTTAGGTAATAAATTTATATTTAAGAAAAGGTTATTTTTTGAATCAAGTAGAAAAATGAATTTGTAGAGGTAATTATTATTGTTATCAAAGATGCGAAAACTGGTAGAATGTTAAACCATAATTGGGATGTAGTCATAGAGGTATTAATTGGCAAAAATTTTTCTTTTCTCTTTAATCTTATTTGTAGCCAGAAAATTGATAAAGGATATATAACTCTAGAAAAGTTTAATAATGGTTTAAGCAAATAACCTCTATTTGAGTAAAGTAAAATTCCTGAGAATAAATAAAATGTCCAAATAACTATCCGTTGAAGAATTACAAATTTCTTATTTTTACTAACCATTATTTACTAATTTAAAATTTCTAAATTTTTAAACATTTTATATCTTTGGAAAAAATAATTCTTAATAATTATTTTTTCTTTACGTAATATTTCCCAATTATTTTTTAGAAATAATCTGTAACTTATTAAGCTTGCCTCGGTCGTTAAATACTTAATACCTTCTTCACGGGCTTCTTGTTCCAATTTAAGAATTAACTTTGTTCCATATCCTTTTCTTTGAAATTCACTTCGGCAATATAATAACGAGATTCTATCTTCGGGATATCTTATTGCAAAGGCTACAATAATACCTTCATCTATTACCCATCCCCTTCCTTCCCTTAAAGACTTTTCAAAATTAGCATTATCCCAAGCTTGACTTGACCAGGCTCTTTTTTGATTTTGAGAATAAAACCTTCCATCAATAGATTGAATTGATTCAAAATAAACCTTTTTTAAATCAAGTTGATCTTTATGAGTAATTTGTCTTAAATTCATAAGCAACTTAATTAAGTTAAATGCTTTCTAAGAATATAGTTGCAATTGGTGGTGGAGGTTTTGGTAGATCTCTAGGAACTTTGGAAATAGAGAAATATATTGTTTCTTTGGTTGGCAATGAAAAACCAAAAATTTGTTTTATCCCCACTGCTTCAGGAGATAATGATTTATACAAATTAAACTTCTATAGGGCATTTTCAAGATTAAATTGTACAACAAATCATATAGATTTCTTTTCAAGGACTGAAAACTTAGAAAAAAAAGTCTTTAGCCAAGACATTATTTTTGTTGGAGGAGGCAATACAAAAAGTATGTTAGCAGTTTGGAAAGAATGGGATTTATTTAGAATCCTAAAAAAGGCTTATGAAAAAGGTATTGTAATGAGTGGTGTAAGTGCTGGGGCAATTTGTTGGTTTGAAAGAGGAATAACAGATTCATTCGCAGATAAACTAGAAATAATTAACTGTTTAGGAATAGTAAAAGGGGTAGCTTGCCCTCATTTCGATGAAGAAAAAGAAAGAGAACCTTATGTTAATGAACTTATACAAAATCAATTAATTCCGTATTGTATTTGTATCGAAGGTAATTGTGCACTTCATATTAAAAATGACAATAATTTAACTTCAATAAATTTTGGAAATAATAAGAAAACTCTTAGAATTTTTATGGAAAATGGAAAATTAAAGAGAGAAATTTTAAAGAACCGGAATATTTAAGATTTAATCTTATATCTCATCATTTTTTGAGATTGATGTAAATTCAATTCCTTTATATTTTACGAATGAAGCAGTCCATATTTCTTTTGATAAATTACCAAGATACTTTAAAAATTGATTAGTATCTCCGTCTCTTATCCATTCTGATTTTATAAATGGAAGTTCTTTTTGCATCCTTTTCGGATGCATTTGTACTAAAAGTAAGCCATTATCTTCTGAAGCTCTTTTAAGAGGCCCTTCATCACTCCTTTGATAAACCCTTAGAAGTAGATTTAGAATAACGTCTTCTCCAAGTTTATTCAGATTATTATTTTCTTCTAATTTATCTTTAATTTCTTTACCTCCTAAAGGCATTGCTCTTAAATTATTCTGCTCTATAAGTGCTATTGCAATTAGATAATCTGGATTAGCCATATTTTTAGTAACTTTTTTATTATTCTAACCTCTCGAGTTCATGAAAAAATTTATTTCAACACTTGAATGCGATAGTTTAATTTATATAGTGCTTCTTATTGAATTTATAAAAAATTTTTAAGTAAAATAAACTAATATAGTTAAAAGATTAAGATATGAAATATTTTTGGATTTTTGTTATAGGAATTATTATTGGTTCTTGGGTATCATGGCCTGGAATACTTACTCCTAATAACTGGAAATGTTTTAATGATATTATTTCCAAATCAGATAATCAGAAAATATCTTTAAAAGCATTATTAGCGGTTTCTCCTAATTATCTTTTAAAGGTAAAAAAAAGAAATATATTTTCAAAAATAAGAATCGTAGGTGATGCTTGTTTTCGTTAGTATATGGAAGCTTAAGTTTAAGTAACCAATGAAAAAATGAAAATTAAGTCTAGATTTGAATTGTCTTTTGTAAATATTTCTCAATTAGAAAAAAAACTTAAATTTTGTGAAACAAACGATATAAACAAAATCAATATTCCGTGTAAAGGAGTAATCAAAAAAAATTTTTATATTGAAACCGTTGAATATATTAATAAACACCATCAAAATTTGGATGTTGTTTATCACTATAGTCTCTATCACCAATACTCAAAAAACAGAAATAATTCATATTTAGATTTTCTTGATTTTATAAACAATTATGCCTATCACAAAAATATTAAGGTACTCCTTATTTCAGGTAGTAATAAGAAAACAAACTTTGATGTTATTGATGTACTTCATAATCTTAAAAATGAAAGAAATTTAGACATTGATTTAGGAGTTGCTTACAATCCTTACTTAGGGCGATATTATAATATTTTTGAAGAGAGACAAAGATATGAAAAAAAAATATCTTCAAGTTTTATTAAGTCTGTATGGCTTCAATTTGGTACAGATATAAAATTGCTTAAAAAGGAATTTGAATTTATAAAAAACATAAAAAAAAGACAAAAATATAACTTTTTTGGTAGTTTATTAATTCCCTCTAAGCAGTTCTTGGCAAGATTTAAATTTCGACCTTGGAAAGGCGTATACATTGCTGATAAATATCAAAATTCATTGGAAGACTTTTATTGTTTTACGAGAGATTTAATTGATTTTTACATTGCTAACAATATTACTCCAGTTATTGAAACAGATTTTTATTCTTCAGAAAAATTAAATGTTATAGAAACTCTGTTCAATAGATAAAAAATTAGTTAAATGGATTTTCAAAAATATGAATCAAGAAAATAGATACGATATTTTAGTTATTGGAGGTGGGATATCTGCTTGCGTATTTGTTTCGAACTATATCAAACAAAATCCAAATTTAAAAATGGCAATTGTTGAGGCAGGACGAAGTCTTGGTGGGAGATGTAGTACAAGAAATAGTCGTAAATTTAAAGATTGGAGGCTAAATCATGGCTCACCTGGCTTTAATATTCGTAATTCAAATAAGAGAGTAATAGTTAAAAATTTTATTAATGAATTATTAGATAATAATTTAGTTAAAGATGATGATTCAGATTTTATAGAACTTTGTTGCGATTCTAAATTAAGTGATATTAATAAATCAGATTTTTATTCTGGAAGTAACTATAAATCTTTATCTTCAATGACTGATTTATCTAAGGATATTATTGCTTTAAATAATTTTAGAAACCAAATTGACTTTTATTTTGAAACTTTAATAATTGATTTGAAATTTAGCCAAAATCAATGGACTATAAAGTCTAAAAATGGAGATATTTTTAAATCAAAATACTTGGTTTTTTCAAGTAACTTACTCCTGCATAAAAGGTCAATGGAGATATTTAATTTCAAAATAATCCCACTCAGGAAAGCAATACCTAAAAATAAGAACAAAAATATAGATTTACTGTTAGAAATCCTAGATAAGCAACTATATATTCCTAGATTGACTTTTTTAATATATTTGAAAGCTAATTATTCTTATAAAGATAATTATCGAAAGGACTATAGGTATTTTAATTTAAGCAAAGAATTAGAAAAAAAATATAAATTTGAAAGAGTTATCTTTCAGCTTCAAAAAAACAATTGTTTAGGTATAGTTATTCATTCTAAAAATAAGGATTTAATTACTGATTATCTTAAAGCAAAAAACGTAGAGGTTTTTAAAAGAAAGATAAAGTTGATTTTTAACGAACTATTTAAGAATAATTCTTTAATAAATCAGTTATCAAATTATGAGGATATTTCCATAATGCGTTGGAGAGCATCTCAACCTATAGGTGTTGCCGTACCATTATCTTTACAGTACTGTCATGAATACAATCTTGGATTTTGTGGAGATTGGTTTGAGAATGAGGGTTTTGGGAGAATAGAGGGGGCTATTTTGAGTTCATTAGAATTAACTAAAAAAATTAGCTCTCAAAATTGAGCATATCTTTTATTCTTTGAATTATTTCTGTTTCTTTTGTATTTATAATTTTCGTTATATTATTTCTTGGATAATGTTTCTTCTTTCTTTGGTTATATATTTTCCATGCTTTAAGAAAATCACTTTTTGCAAGTTTTTCAGTTTTCCCTCTTTCTCTCATATCTCTATTAATTACCCTAGCCATGCACAAATTCTTTTTTGTTCTCATCTCAATCTGAACTATATCTTTTTTTTGTAAATCACTTATTAAGTTGTTTGAAAAAATCCCTTCAAGAACGATAAATTCAACACTTTCTTTTAGCAATAAGGACTTTTGAATAGTTTTATTTTTAAAATTATATGAATATGTGTGCTTCGAGACTCCAGTATTGATTATCTCGATTAAGTCGTCTTTAAAAAGTTTGTAATTAAAACTAATTATCCTATCAAAATAATTTTTTATTATTATTGATAATATTTTGCTTTTAATCCCAGTTTTGTAATAATTATCAGTACTAAGCAAAACACCATTTCTAAACTTTTTTAAGATTTTTATTGAAAGTGTAGTTTTGCCGCTACCCGATGGCCCACTTATTATTATTATTTTCATTTTGGTTCTTGAATTTTAGAACAACCTATCCTTTTTCAAATTTTATATAAATTAATTTTGAAGAGTAAATATAATATTACGTTCTACATCCCAATAGAGATATTTCATAAGTGCTCATTAGCATTGTTGAGCTTGCATCATATTAAAAAATGTGTCTTTATATAGTTGTAAATAAATTAAAATTATTCATTTGTCTTTTATATAATTTAAATTTCTTAGGAAATTTAATATTTTTTTAGACAGTATTTTTAATTTTCTTACTTATATAAATAAATGATTTCAAAATTTTTAGGTAAACTAAAATCTATTCTTTTTAAAAGTTCTGTATCTTCTGAACCTGAACTTCCGGTAAAAAAAGTTAAAAAAGCAATCAAGTCGCCAAAATCTACAAAAAAGAAATCAAATAAAGGTGATTCAAAAAAAATTATTGAGACTTTAACATCCCTACCCGGGGTTGGTGCAAAAAGTGCAAAAGCATTCTATGAAGCTGGCTTTAAAACAACCAAATCTATAATATCGGCCGATGAAAAGGATCTCCTTTCTGTCCCAGGTGTTGGTATTAATCTTGTTAAAAAGCTTAAAAGTCTAAAATAAGTTTATTAAGAAATGAAGATTTAACTTTGTTTTAAAAATTTTAGTAAAAAATAAAAAATTGTTTTTTATTATCTTCTTCTTGCTTTTCTTCTTTGCTGAAGTTTTCTCTTGTATTTCTCAATTGGCGTTTCATGATGCCTGAGTCTTTTCAAATCAGCAAATATTCCTGATTTGGAAACTTGTCTTTTAAATCTTCTAAGGGCTGATTCAATCCCTTCGTTCTCTCCAACAGTAACTTGTGTCAAAATTTAACAATTATATATTATTTATATATTAACAGAAATAGTAATAACTTTAAAACCCAATTTAATGAAATAGTGTCTATTTGTTCTTATCTTGAACCCAACCTAGAAAATTCTTTTCAATACTAGTTATGTCTTCCAATGACTCAAGATAATACTTTTGCCAATTATCTTCAGGAAGACCTAGAAACAACATAAGATTTAAAGGATATTGTTCACAATCTGAACAATTTCTAAAATCGTCTCTAAATAAAAAGATTTTCTTTTTGAGTGCTAGAGCAATTCCTAATTCAATCATTACCCCCTCATCTGGAGGATTTCCGTTTACAATTGCAAAAATGCAATCACTTTTTTTTATTTCTACATAATTTTTTCTTGCTAAACGGTAGGCCCAATTACCCTCGCTTTTGAAAATATTATTTGATTGTTCAAATGGCTCATATACATCAATATTTAATTCATTGAAAATTGATATAAATGCGTGCAATAACGTTTTTGTTTGTTTTGAGAACCCATAAGGGTTAGCTAGATATATTTTTTTTTTCAAAACATTTTTCTCTTGATTTTATATTCTTTTTGATCATTATAAATATTTTTTTTATTTTCCCAAGGAAAAATTATCCATTCATTTTTTTGGGCTAAGTTAGCAGCATTCCACCAAATTGGACTTTCTTTACTGAATAGGACAAAGAATGTTGCCCCCTCTACATCTCTGAATGGATTTAATGTAAAGCCTGTTTCGTAGATATCATCAACTATAAGTGAATCTTTAATGGGCTTCTTAATGAGTTTAATGTTTAATCTGTGACTAAGTGCTACAGCTAGACAAAGTCCGCCTCTGGGTATACCGTAGATGCCAGAAAATCTTCTGTCAAAGCATTTTTCTTCTATGTAATCTATGCTCTTATCAAAATCGTCCCAGGTAAAATGAATAGTCATTATTTACTATAATTCCATTTCAGATATAGGGGTAAAGCTTGATGCTATTACACTTAGTAAAGCTACTACCTGTTCGTTTGGGCATTTAGTAATCTTTTTTAGATTCTCACATTCTTTGATAATTTTCGTATAAGTTTCTTCCACGATGCCGTTCATTTGCTCATCATTAAATGAATATGAGTTTTTCATTTTTAAAAATTAATATTTTAATCTTACTGAAATTTTCTATAAATAAATATTTTTTTAAAAATTATTTCCACATTGGATCATTTGTAGGATTATTTTTTTGTGAATTAGGTTTATAGCTATGAAGTTTTTCAACTTCTTCTGCCCATTTCTTTGTATTTCCTTTTAAGCTTCCACTTCTTATTAAGTTTGATAAAGAAACTCTTTTTCTAACCTTGAGCAGACCTAGGCATATTTCCCACGATTCTTTTTTCTTATATGCCTCAAGCCAGAAATCAAATATATTTTCCAATACACATAGTGGGATATCAAAAGAAATACCCAAAGAGCATTTCTGGAGAAATAATTCTTTCTTTTCCAAATCATTAAAAATATTATTTAAATTAATATTAATTGCAGAAATAATATCTTTAGCTGATTCATTTCCAATTAACTCTTTTCTATGACAATCTAAAAGATTTTGATCAGAAAGAATATTTTCATCACTATTTCTAACTCCAATTAGCCAATATCCTTCATCTTTTTGCATAAAACTCGCAAGAAAAAGAATTTTTGATGGGCTATCCAAAATTTATACTCATTACTTCATTATTATCATGAGGTCTTGATAATGGGAACAATTTCAAAAAAATATGACACTCACAATTTAGGATTGAGTGTTAGGATATTTTTATTTACCATGTTCGAATTTAAAGAGCTAAGTTTAATGTTTTTCGATCCAATTGATATTTTAGTTTTTAATATTAATAAATTACTATATTCAAATAATGCTATAAAAATTATTTTTTCTTAGGGAACAATTTCTCAATTTTTTCTTTCCTTTTATACTCCTTTTCGGTCCTAATTTTCTTATCTTCAATTGATTCTTTATTAGTACTAACGGCGTATATTATGTAGAAAATCATTCCACTAAATATTAATCCTATTAAAATAATTAATATTCCTAATGGTGCAGATGGGTTAAAAATTTCAAGGTTTATTGATGAATTTATAAAAATTTTCATCTAATTTAATACGTTTAATTTTTTAATCTTGAGCTATTTTATTTCTTCGTAACCAAAAAATGCTGAATTATCTGAGTTTTTATATCCATTAGCTGCCTCTTGAGGGTTTTCTGCATCAATTTTTCTCGCCTTAGCATGAATCATATTAAAAGGGAAAATTATAGCACCTACAAAAAAATGCAATAATAGAAAATCAGAAGGTAAACCGTTTGTCCAATCGGGGAAAAAAAGTAGAGTCATCAGAGAGTTTTCCATATCTATTAACCAAAAAAATTAACTCTTGAATTTTATGTCTTTCTTGCTCGAAACACTAATACCCTTTAATAAATTGAAATTTAATTAAAAAATAGCAATATAAAAAATCCAAAATATTTTTAAATTACAAGTATAATAGAGAAACTACAATATTTATAAGCTATTGAAGCTATTAATTATATTATTCTACTCAATATTAATTTTTTTAAACCCATCTCCAGTGCTGGCTACAAAGACTTCAGACCCAAGTGTAAGTTTACTCCAAAATAGAATTAGCAATAATTTTTCTAGAAAATATTGCAAAGCTATTCAAAATGGATTCTCTAAGGATGAAGCAATGAAATCAGCCATCATTCAAACTGAAAATATAATCTCTTTTTCATATAATCCACAAAAAAAATGGATTGAAAAAGATGATCTAGCTAACCAGATTTCAAAACAAGTAGTTAAAGATTGTGGTTGGTCTTTTGGATTAATTGGTAATGAGGGGATAGATTATTTTAAGTCATATTTCTTGGAGATTTATGAAAAGACGACACCAGAAAAAAACTTATCTCGTTAATTTTGTTTTATGAATAATATTTCAGATAAATTTGTCCTAATTATTCTTTTAATTACTATCCTTTTTGTTTTTGGCTTAACCTTTTCAGTTAGATCACCTGAAAGAAAAGTTATAGAGTCTCCAATTATCTGGAAAGAAGATTTTTCTAATATTACATTTAATAAGATGGAAAACTTCAACTCTAATATCAATTTTAGTATTTAAATGTTAGATAATAAATTAAATTTGATATATGAAATATTGGGTAGTTATGTAGTATTAAGAAAATCTATTTATAATAATTTTTTTCTTAATACATATAAAACTTAATTTAAATAATTTAAAAGAACAGATGCTAATTTTAAATCGTCGTTAAACCATGCTCTGATTGCCATTGATCTTCTTGGATCATAAAATTTTTGATTTCTATACCAATTTAGGACTTCAGAATCTGACTTCATACCATTGCAAGACAAACAACATGGAACACAATTACTTGTAATACTTTTGCCTCCTTTAGATTGGGGATGTAAATGATCAAGCGATTCAGAAGGTTTTCCACAATAAATGCATTGATATTTTGTTAACTTGTGCAATGATTCGCGCCAATTTTTATTGTTAATCTTAGGACACAACTGATCAAGGTAAATTGCATCTTTTTTATGCATAATAATCTTGATGATTTTTTAAATATTAACAGTTTTTATTTAACTTTGATTTTTGCATTAAAGTAATATAGTTGCAGTATTTAAAAAATAATATTCTTTAATTTTTCGTAAGTATCTTATTATTATTAATTTCCACCAATGCCTTTGGTATTAACAAGTTATGAAATAACTGATGATTTTCCCATAAAATATATCTCAATATTTCTAATATCTTTCATTTCTAATATTTTTTCAGCTATTTCTGGAGGTGGAGCAGGCTTATTACAATTACCTGCTTTGATTCTTTCAGGAATACCATATTATCAAGCCTTGGCTACTCACAAAGTGGCAACTGTTGCTTTAGGAATAGGAGGCTCAATCCGAAACTATAAATCCTTATCAACAAATTTCTATATCGTTAAACAAATATTATTTTTTGGTACTCCAGGAGTAATATTTGGCACAACTATTGTGGATTACTTATCAGAAGAATACCTTTACTTTATCTTGGGACTTTTTTCAGTTTTACTAGCCTTTTATTCATCAAAGAAAACTAATTTAGGCCTTATTGAGATAAAAAAAGAGATTAATTTTTTTCAAAAAATAAGATTTATAGTTCTTATTTTTTTGATAGGTATTTTGAATGGTTCTTTTTCTTCAGGAACAGGATTATTAATGACAATATTATTAATAAAGACCTATGGAATTGATTTTATTAGGGCTGTAAGTTTAACCTTTTTTACGGTAGGAATTTTTTGGAACGCTACAGGTGCAATTTTTTTGAGTAGGATTGGATTAATATCAAGTAATTTATTATTAATACTTATATTGGGATCTTTACTGGGAGGATTTTTGGGCGCACATTTATCTAACTTAAAAGGTAACAAATTGGTTAAAAATACTTTTACAACTGTATGTCTTTTTGTAGGGATAAGTTTATTGGTAAAGTCGATCAATATTTATTTTTAAAATTAAGCGATTGAAAAACCAGCCTGACCATACTATTTAATTTTAGTCTTAAGAGACCATTGGCAGTTAATAAATAAAAAACTATCTCACCTAAAAATTAATTTTTAACTAGTAAAGAATTTTTTTTAATTAATATTAATCAAATCTTTATTACAAAAAAAAAGCCTCACAATTGTGAAGCTGGGTGATGGGGAACCTTATTTTTAAACCAATTTCTTTAAAATTGCAACCCCCTATCGGTAGTGGCCCCAGGTCACAATTAATACACCACAGGTAGCGGTTAAGAAAATTTTAAAAATGCAAATCTATAATTAATGTCATAATTTTGTAATAATCATTTCCCTTTTAATATTGAAATAGATAAATAATATTATTCAAATAATTAAACTTGTTAATGATGTAAATCAATGTATCATTCATAAGGAGATTGATAGTAAAAATTAAATGATTGAATTAACCTTATTAACCCTTTTAAACTATGTTGGAGATAATTTTTGCGAGTATAGAAATGTTGGTCATGATAACTATAAGTCATTACTTCTTTCGTATAGTGATGCCAGCGAAAAATATGGTCCCTTAAAGGTCAAAGAGGTTATAGAGAAATCTGATAATTTTAAAGTTGCAGCCATCGCAATAGCAGCTATTAAGTGCCCTCAGCACATAATGGATTAATGAAGTTTGAATTAAAAACTGATAATGACAAATTTTCGCAAATTTATTTGTATATATTTAATGCATTAGCAATTATTTCTTTTTTAATTGTTTTTTCGAGTATTTTGCTGAAATTAGAAAATATTTCAAAGTACTATGAAATTAATTATCTTTGTAAACTTCTAAAAGTTGATAAATCCTCCTCTAATTTTAAAAGGTTATCAAGTTTATCTAATCAAACAAGT